>Ga0209039_10000656_pt1 | contig 33202 bp, 29 predicted proteins | sample BogFormECP12_OM1_FD_188238 | JGI IMG/M metagenome (GOLD analysis project Ga0209039, IMG submission 188238) | Bog forest soil microbial communities from Calvert Island, British Columbia, Canada - ECP12_OM1 (SPAdes) (version 2) | ecosystem: Environmental > Aquatic > Freshwater > Wetlands > Bog ... | reverse complement strand
TATACTGATTATCCTGCACATTGACTTTTTTTACCGTGCCTGCAACCTTCGAGGCAATGCTGTGAATTCTGCCCTCAACAAAGGCATCATCGGTGCTGATATGAGTCGCCTTGTAGTTCCAGTAGAGCAACACCGATACAATGCCCCCCACGATAATAAGGCCCACGACAATAAACAACTTTTTTCTGTGATTGCGGAAATTTTCGACTTTCTCCATCATTGGTAAGCTTCCCTCAATTCTTTTCCAACTGCGTAAATGTAACCAGCTTCCGACCGGCAGTAATCATACAATGACCTGTAATAGTTGGTTTCTGCCAGGGCCTGCAGAGCAATGGCGTCTGTAACATCCAATGCCAGTCCGACGCCTTCAGCATATCTGACTTTATTGATCCTGAGATTCTCTTCAGACTGTGCGATCGCACTCTTGGTAACGACAATCCGTTCCTTTGCGTTTGCAAGATCGAGGTAATACTTTTCGAGCTCCAGCCGGATATCCTCCACGAGCTTTTTCCTCTGGATCAGCAACGTCATCCTGCGAGACTTGATCTTGTCCAACTCGGCCTTGGTGCTGGCCCCGCTGAAGAAATTGATACTCATGAGGAAATTGAGGGACCAGATGCCCTCATATACCTGATACTGATTCTCCATATAGTTATACCCGCCCTGCGCAGTAAACCTCGGGTAGTACTCCGATTTGCGCGCCGTTTCCTCGAACCCCAGCCCCTTGAGCGTGGTGTCAACCATCTGCACTTCGGGCCTGTCCTTCTCAGCCGTATCAGCCGCGACTTCAAGAGAAATCGCCTCCCAAACGGCTGGGGCAGGCTCGATAAGCTCAACAGGCGCGGAGGTCGGACGGGCCAGCATGGTATTGATTCTCGCACCGTTAATCCTTCTGAGGTTCTGCGCTGTGAGCAGCTTCTGTTTAGCGTCAGACAGTTTCACCTCCGCCTGCAGAAGGTCGTTCTTGGTTATCACGCCTGACCGATACAGGTCTCGGGCAACCTGCAGGTGGCCCTCTAGGCTCTCCTTCTCCTTTTCTGCGACTGCGATCAGCTTTTCCGATTCCAGAGCGTCGAAATAGAGCGACGCAAAATCAAGCGCAACGATGTTCCTTGTCCTTTTGGTATCCAGCCGCTTGGTGTCAAGGAGAGCGATACTCGCTTCATACTGGGAAAGGGTCCCCCAAAAGTCAAAGAGCAGCTGCTGAACACCCGCGCTGTACGAATAGTACGTGTCCTGGGAGGTAGGTGCCTGAAGATTACTCAACCTCACCGTTGGACGGTGGTTCAGGTAACTCTGGCCAACCGTTCCATAGGCGTTGGGCAAAAGCCTTGCACGGGCCACCAGTGTATCGGCCTCAGAAGTTTTCTCTTCCTGCTCCCGTATCCTTACCAACCGGTTCTCCGCCGTGACAAGTTTCAGCCCCTCAGCAAGAGAGAGCGGTTCTGCGAATGCGGGGGAGCAAAAGCATGTTACTGTGAGAGCTTGCAACAAGACCATGCTCATTCTATGAAGCCCCATACCCTTCTCCTCATGGCTGGTTTGGAAAGAGCGCGGCGGCGAGAGACGCACGCCTCTAAGATTAGCATTGTATACCGTCTCTTTCAAATAGAATCGGGAGAGTGCGCACTTAAGCTACAGTGCACGCGGAAACGAATGAGGAGCGGTTCAGCGCTGGATTAACGGTTGGGGGTTTCGAGGAAATCGTCGATTTGAGCGATTGCGTCTCCTATTTCAGCAAATAAATCTTTCATCTGAGCTTCACTGAAATCGAAGAGTTCCCAGGAAGATTGGTGGACGATTGGGACGAAAGGGTCGCCGGAAAAGCCCACATTGTAAGCCTTGACCAATATGTCCGCCATGTGAACCGTAGTGGCGTGCATCGGTGCGGTTATTGTAAGAGATGGTTCGTGGTGACAGCGGATCGATTCCACGACGAATTTCGGCAGACGCCAGGTGTTGGCAAAGTAGGCGCCCGCAGTGGCATGGGTCATATTGAAGACCTCCATCTCCACGTCGGGGAGAAACATGCTTCGCTCACCAGCAGCAGCGACTGCCATCTGGTACTCTTTCGGATACTGAATGCTTAGGACAACTTTGCCGATGTCGTGCAGTAGCCCTGCAACAGAGGCCTCCTCCGGGTCAAACATGCCCTTCTTCTGCGCTAGTAGTTTCGCAACGGTAGCACAACCGAGGGAATGCTTCCAAAGCCCCATCGTGGTCTGCTCCATCATCTCAAACATTGATACGCCGAGGAGCAGGGCCCGGACAACATTCATACCGAGAAGCACCACAGCCTGATTGACCGATGCGATGCGGGCGACGAAGCCATACATGGCAGCGTTGATGACCTTCAGGACCTTGGCCGTGAGAGCAGGATCGCTTGATATCAGCTTACTCACGGCTGCGGGCGAGGTGGCTGGCTGGTCCACGGCCCTAAGAATCTTTTTAATCACAAGGGGAATGGTCGGAACGGCGTTTGTCCTTTCGACTTTCGCCCGTACCCTCTCGGCATCGAGCATCAGTACAGTTCCTCCACATGCGCGAGAAGGGCCCTCTTCATCACTGCCATGCGGGGGTCTTCCTCGGTCTTGCTGAAGGAGACATCAACCTTGGCAAGGAATTCTTCCTTTGGGATGTCAGGTACCCGCTTGCCAGCAATGAAAATCTCGGTGACACCCATGCTGGCCAATTTTTCCTTGAGGGATCCGGTGACCTCAACGCCCGCAGCGATCAGGCTGATACCTGCGTCATTCACGATCGGTTTCGCCAGCACTGCCCCGGGCCATACAGATTCAACCGACATTTTTAACATAAGTCACTCCCGACCGTCCTTATCCGGCTGCCAAATCTTTTATCGGCAGCAGTTGAAAAATATATAGTGCAAAATCGTGCCGATGGGGTCTGGCCATGATTTGCTCTGTTGGCGACGGGGCACATGAACTCTTCACAAACCGCCCGATTGCTATTTACGGGCGGTTTCGAATGCCGCCAGCAACTCGAGTACCCGTTTGGCGGCTTGTTGCGAAAGAGACCCGACCCCGCAACTGGGCGTCACAAACCACTCCTGCCATTTGGCGCCCAGGCCAAGGGCGTCTACTGCTTCGCCAAACTTATGCCAGAGGCCTACTACATTCTCCACAGACGAGGAGAGAACCGCTTCTGACGAGGATACCAGACCAGGAGCGATGGCACCGCCCTTTCGCAAAAATGCTGCCAGTTCATCTTTGAAGTAAAAAATCGTTTCCAGGAAATTGATGGCATCGTAATTGATTATATCCGTATCAACACTGAAGAGCACCGACCAGTCGGTGTTGCCGCAGCAGTGGACGCCTCTCTTGACCCCAAGCCCCGCCAGTACTTCATTCATCAGGGAAACGACATCCGACTTCGCAATCGAGACAAAGGCCGAACCGAAGGAGACCATGAAAGGTTCGTCAAAAAAGAGCATCACCTCTTTGTCAGGGAACCGGCTTTTTATGAAGGTGATCATCCACGCTGCCTTCATGTGCAGGGCCTTCTTTATGATGTCAAAATACGCGCTGTTATACATGACAGGTTGCCCCTTCTCGTCCTTGAGCCCGAGACCGATGGTGAAAGGGCCGGTGAGCTGTCCCTTGATGATCTTCACATCATCCTTGATCTCGGAGAGTCTCTCGACAAGTCTGTATAGGCCGGGCGCAGCGGCCTCCGATACGGGGAAGGCTTCCAGGTTGTTCGTTGCAACGTCTTCGTAAAAGCGCTCTATGCCTGAGGTGATCGAGGTGTCGACGTACACTCTCTCGTTCTGCTCGTCAATAATTACGGACGGCACTTGCTCTAGGAACTGAACGTACATATCTTCTAAGAAGGAACGTTTCGGCAGTTGGGGCCAGAAAGGGACCTCTCTGCACGAGGAAAATATGTGATCTATTGCTTCATCGACATTTACGAAAGGCAAGCTGCCAATGGCAGTGATCATACGCGCACCTCCGAAACGAGAAAAGTTGTAGCACACGTGCGGCGTCCAGTCAAAGGAAGCAGGCTGTACCGGGGATTGTCCAAAAGTTCTTGACTAAATCCCTAAGTTTCTTGATAATATTGCAAATTTTTGAAAGGGAGGTACGGTATGAGAGTTGCGTTGCGGTCGACATTTCTTTCTTTAGCGCTGCTTGCCGCTTTTTTGCTTGTCGGAATAGCGCAGGCGGCGGAACCACCCAAGGGACCTGTTGTCATCAAGGCGGAGGGCGCAAAAATGGCACCCGTGACCTTTTCACATGCGGTCCACGTTGACAAGGTCAAGGTGGAGTGCGCAAAGTGCCATCACAAAGACGCAGACAACCCGAAGGCTTGCACGACCTGCCACGACCTGAAGGAAGTGAAAAATGGCGCTCCTAAGATCCAGGACGCCTTCCACAAGCTCTGTCAGACCTGCCACAAGGAACAGGCTGAAAAGGGAGCAAAGGCACCCACCAAGTGTAATGAGTGCCACAAAAAGTAACGTCGGGAGGGAGGGGGAGCCCCCTCCCTCACCCAGTTTCCTTGATCACGCCTACGAGTTTCTATCCTCTGTAACGCTGGCCATTGCTCTCCTTGCGTTCATTGCCGTAGCGTCTATTTTCGGGACGCTGGTGAAACAACAGGCTTCGCCGGAGGAGTACCTCTCCTTTTATTCTGAGAGCACCTACACGATCATCAGGTTTCTCGGTCTTGATGACGTGTTCCACAGCAAATGGTTTATTGGCGCCATAAGCCTGTTAGTTCTGAACCTGATATTCTGCAGCTTGCCGAGGTTTATCAGGCTCCTCAAGAGCAGGGCCACGGTAAAGATACCCAACGAAAAGGCGCTCGATGCGATGGGCCTGCGCTGCCTGCTACCGGGGAAAAAGATTGATGACATAGCCGGCGTTTTCAAGCGATATAGAAACGCCCAGAATAATGAGGGCAGCCGGGTGCTCGAGCGAGGCTCTCTGGGACGATACGCGGTTTACATGGTGCATCTCAGCATCATCATCATTCTGGTGGGTGGGCTCATCGGTGTCCTCTTCGGGTACAGGGGACCACTGACACTCGCTAAAGGTGAGACCAAGGATTCGGTGGTAGCGAGAGGCAGCACGTCGGAACGCAAACCTCTCGGCTTTGCCATCAAGCTCGACGACTTCAAGGTCTCCTTCTATCCTTCCGGCGAGCCGAAAGACTATGTCAGCAACGTCGAAGTCCTGGAGAACGGAAAAAGTGTCTTACAGAAAAGCATCAGGGTCAATGATCCTTTGAACTACAATGGCGTAAACATCTACCAGTCGAGTTACGGCAGTAACCCGGTCTTTGTTTTTGATGTCGGAGGGGAAAGGGTGGAACTCGGCCAGGGCGGTGTGTACCAGAAGGATAAGCTTCACCTGCTGGCCGTACGGTACGAAAAATCGGTACACAACTTCGGCCCCGGCGTCCAGATAGCGTACGTAGAACAAGATGGTCAGCCCCAAACGACGTGGTTCTTGAAGGATGTCGCGAGACTGAGAGAAAAAAGTATCCTCGGCACCACGGTTCGCCTTGATGATATCAAGGAAGATTATTACACGGGTTTGGAAGTGTCGCGTGACCCCGGTGTCTGGGTCGTCTGGTTCGGCTTTGCTCTTATCCTCTTCGGGCTCTATGTGAACTTTTTTCTTTACCACAGGCGAATCTATCTGGTAGAGGTATCTAAGGGTGTGCTCGTAGCCGGCACAGCCTTAAAGAACAAGGAAGGATTCAAGGAAGAATTCGAGAAGCTGAAAGGGAAACTTGGATGCTCGTGAGTAACAAGATCCTTGCCGTTGTGACGTTCCTCTATCTTTTTCTGTTCTTTGCGCACCTTGTCTACTTTGCCACGAAACAGGAAAGGGTGCTCACCTTCGTCTGGGTGGCGCTGTACGTTACTTTCGGGCTCCACACGGCAGGGCTGGTTGTCAGGTGGGTGGAATCGTACAGACTCTCCATCGGCCATGCGCCCCTCTCCAACTTTTATGAGTCGCTCATTTTTTACGGATGGTGCATCTCGCTCATAGTCATCGTCATGAAGAAGAGGCTGCGGTTTCCGTTGCTCACCATGTTCGCCTGCCTCATTGCTCTGGGCTTTATGGGATACGCCTCCTTCTCATCATCGGTTGACAAAAAAATCCAGCCGCTTATCCCTGCCCTGCAGAGCAACTGGCTCCACATACATGTCTTCACCTGTTTTATAGCATACGCCTCGTTCGCCGTCTCCTTTCTTGCTGGACTCTTTTCGATCTTCAACTGGAAGAGCGTTATGCCCCCGGAAGAGAGGCTTGAAGAGCTCAACTACCGGTCTGTAATGGTGGGATTTCCCATGCTGAGTGCGGGAATTCTCACGGGCGCCGTGTGGGCCCATTACGCTTGGGGGTCGTACTGGAGCTGGGACCCGAAAGAGACCTGGTCTTTGATCACCTGGATTTTCTACGCGCTTTTCCTGCACGCGCGCTTCGCCCGGGGATGGAAGGGAAGGCGCATAGCCCTGCTTTCCATCATCGGCTTTGCCAGTGTTATTTTCACGTATTTTGGTGTAAACTTTATCCTTTCCGGATTACACAGTTACGGAGCAGCGTGAAAAGGAGAAAGCCAAAAAGCCTGGTGCTGTCGGGCAACGGCATCAACTGCGAACTCGAGACGGCCCATGCCAACAGGCTTGTTGGGTTTGACGCCGAAATCGTCCACATCAATTCCCTGCTGGACGGTACCAGGAGCATCCATGAATACCAGTTTCTCAACTTTCCGGGTGGTTTTCTCGACGGTGACGATCTTGGTTCGGCAAAGGCACAGGCGGTCAAATGGAAGTATCAGAAAGTGCACGCGACCCGGGCCACTGACGCGCCTTTCCTCGATGAACTGGTCCGCTTCGTGGCAGAGAGGAAAATCATCATAGGCATCTGCAACGGGTTTCAGCTCCTCGTAAAGACCGGGCTCTTGCCCGCCCTCGCGGGCCAATACGGCGACCAGTCCGTCACACTCACCTTTAACGATTCAGGGAGGTTTCAGGATCGCTGGGTCTGGCTGAAGGTAAACCAACTTTCCTCTTGCATCTTCACAAAAGATATGGATAGAATTTACCTTCCGGTGCGTCACGGCGAGGGAAAGCTCGTCACGAAAACAAAAGAGACCCTGCAGCAACTGAGAGACGACGGACACATAGCCATGCAGTATGCTGACGAGAACGGACATGTAACGACAGAGTTTCCCTGGAATCCGAACGGCTCTGCCGATTCCATAGCTGCCCTGTGTGATCCGTCAGGCAGAATCTTTGGTTTGATGCCTCATCCCGAGGCCTTCGTCCATTACACGCAGCATCCACACTGGACGCGCGAACATCTTCCGGAAGAGGGAGAAGGGTTAAAAGTTTTCAGAAACGCTTATCAGTACGTTATTGACAACCTATAGCAGTGGAGGGGCTTTACCATGAATAAGACAGATATCGTTAACAAACTCGCCGAGAAAACTGGCATGAATCAGAAAGTAGCCAAGGTCGTTGTCGACACTGTCACAGAGAGCATCAAAAAGGCTATCGTCAACGGCGAACGCGTTGAGATAAGGGGCTTCGGCAGCTTTTCTGTCAGGCAGTACAAACCTTACAAGGGCAGGAATCCTAAGAATGGCGAAGTTGTTGAGGTGCCGGCAAAGAAACTCCCCTATTTCAAGGTTGGCAAGGAGTTGAAGGAAGCGATAGCTAAAGCCTAAAAATCCCCCCAGTGAGGTTGGAGCACCTTCTTTACTTGTTGCACCGTCTCCTGTACCGCGCTCGATGGACTCTCCTTGATATTCTGGACGTAGAGCGGCGTTTTGCGTAGCTGCAGAATGACTGCTTTCACCGAGTTGGTCAGTCCTGAAAGATCGTAGCCGCCCTCAAGGGCAAAGAGTATTTTTCCTTCACATACCTCTTCTGCAACGTGCATCAGCAATTCGGTCATCTTCGCGAAACCGCTTTCGGTTACGGACATTCCACCGAGGGGGTCATTATGATGTATGTCAAAACCGGCCGATACGAGAATTATTTCCGGCTTCCATTTGCGCGCCACGGGCAGCACGATTTCCTCAAACACGTGTGCGTAATCCGCATCGCCCATGCCATAAGACAGGGGGACATTGATCGTGTAACCCTTGCCTTGCCCTGACCCGATTTCATCATACCAGCCGGTCCCCGGATAATACGGATACTGGTGCGTAGACAGATAAAGAATGTCTGAATCACTATAGAAGCTGTGCTGAGTGCCGTTGCCGTGATGCAGGTCCCAATCCACAATGAAGATCCTCTTGAGGCCGTACTTACTGGTGAGGTAACGTGCCCCGACCGCAATGTTATTGAAAATGCAGAAGCCCATGGCCTTTCCACGTTCTGCGTGGTGGCCCGGAGGCCTCACGAGAGCGAACCCATTATTGATCTTGCCCGCAAAAAGCGCATCACTCAACTCCAGGAACCCTCCCACCGCCATGCACGCAGCTTCGTAAGATTTCGGAGAAGTCACCGTATCAGGGTCCAGGCGCCTTTGGACCTTGCCTTTTGTTTCAGCGACGAAATTGATGTACGACACTTCATGGTTCAGGGCGATCTCTTCGTGTGTCGCCATGCGGGGCTCGACGTACGCGAGTCCATCCTGATCCAGCCCTTCAAGCATGGTATAGATGTGAACCAGCCTTTGTGGGTTTTCAGGATGAAAATCATCGGTGATGTGTTCGAGGTAAATCTGGTGCTTGACTATCCCGACCTTCATGAGCCCCTCCCGTTTGGCATATGATATAATCATTCGTTTTACAAACGCAAGAAAAGTCGTATGAACGGGAAAAACATAAAACAGCTCGGATAACGCGATGGGATCCTACGAAATTGACGATTTAATCATTACCCCGGAGAAGCAGGGGGTAGAGCGGTTCGGCACATTCAGCTACCCGGTCCGGTACGGCCGCTTTTCGGAAATACGAACATCGACATATACCTTTCAGTTCAACCTTGAGGGACAGATCAAGTTGGTCGAGGGAAAAGGAAACACCTGGCCGTATCCCGCAGAATGGCTGAAGCGGACCGCCGGTAACGACTGGGTCTATTACTCCTCAGGCGACTACAAAGGGATTTACGATCTCCTGGGCGAATACTACTATCCTTACCTCTCCTATCCATCCAATGCCATCCTCGGCGATAACCCGTTCGAAAGCACCAGATTAACGAGCGTGATTAGCGCCTGGACAGCTCTGAGGCGTAAAGCTGGAGAGCTGATATCACGCGCCCTGCCAGAGGCTGCGAAAGCGCTTCTCCTCTCCGTAGCCCGGAACAGTCCGGGCATGCTGAGATCAAAGGCGGCCCAACTCCATCATCTGATCAGGGGACGGGTAACGGTGCTGCCGCCAGACAGCCGCCACGTTGACTATGAAATAATCCCTATCACGATAGCCGAGGGCTGCCTGCTGAATTGCGGTTTTTGCAGGGTCAAGTCAGGGCGGGGCTTCAAGGCTTTGCCTCCGGCGGAGATACTCGATCAGATACAGCATCTGAAACAACTCTACGGTAAAGACCTCCGAAACTATAGCGCAGTCTTTCTCGGGCAGCATGATGCCTTACAAGCAGGGAGGGACCTCGTCCGTTTCGCAGCGGAAAAGGCATATGACCTGTTCGAGCTAGAACGCTCCTATGTCAAGGAGCCCGTGCTCTTTCTTTTCGGCAGCCCGCTTTCCATAATCGGCGCGGAAGATGAGCTGTTCGAGACGTTGAACAGCCTCCCCTACTCAACTACCTTCATTAACATAGGGCTTGAGGCGGCTGACTGTGCCACATTGAGAGGGCTCAGAAGGCCCGTTGCCGTAGAAACCGTACGAGAGGCATTCTCCAGGATGCTCGATATCAACCGCAGGTACCAGAAGGTAGAGGTGACCGCCAATTTTGTCTTCAGTGATCAATTCTCAGCGGACCATTTCAACTCGCTCCTGGAACTAACCAGAAACAGGCTGGACCCAATCCGTGCCAAGGGTGCGATGTACCTGTCACCTGTCGTGGATGAACAGAGCGTCGATGATGCAAGGCGGCGGGAAATCATGCGAAGATTTCACGACTTGAAGACACACAGCAGGTTACCTACGTTTCTCTACCTTATCCAGAGACTATGATACCAATTCGCCTTCAAGCGTATACCTTCGTTGCCCGTCGGCCTGTTCTTACTCGACGTACCGCCAGGTACGCCTGCGTAGCCCAGGCCTCGCCTCGGTCTCCATCTTGAATGCAAATTGGTATAAGACTCCCGAGATTTCGGGCTAGAATTTCCGTCCAGGAATTTAAAACGGATTTGGGTAGCGGCTCTTACGGCACGGAAACCATGACAACCGGGAGGATAGGCAAAAATCCCTCGGCCTTGCAACACGTGTCAAGAGGCAGGCCTGTCATATGAAACCGCGAGACTCTCGTCCTTGAAGAGACTAGCCCCCGTACTGAGGGCTTTTCCCTTGTCTAGACTTTTTGGACGTTCGCCGCGGCAGGGCCTTTCGGGCCGTCCACGATATCAAAGGTCACCTGCTGACCTTCGGAAAGGGTTTTAAAACCACTGTCTTGAATCGCGGTGTAGTGAACGAAGATGTCTCCACCTTCTTCTTTCTGGATGAACCCATATCCCTTCGACTCGTTGAACCACTTTACCGTACCCTTCGGCATTTCCAACTACCTCCTGCGTTTTATGGCGATTGCGGAACCCCCCAATCGTCGCCAGTATTACACACAACGCAAAAAAAAGCAAGAAATTATAAGCGACGTTTCTCGGTATTTGAATTCACCCTGACCCTGTAGTAAACTCCCTGCGCAACCTAAGGTACTTCCTGGTGCCGTATCATCTTCAAAAGCGAGTCCCATATATATGAAGGAAATAAAATCGAACATAATCCTCATCGGGATGCCCGGCTCAGGCAAGAGCACGGTCGGTGTGATTCTCGCAAAGCTGACTTCCTGCGGATTCATTGACACAGATGTTCTCATTCAAACAGCGGAGGGTCGGTCCTTGCAAGAGATAGTCGATACTGACGGCTACATGTGCTTGCGCAAAATAGAGCAGGAACTACTTCTCCGCCTTGACTGTTGGCATCACGTTATCGCCACCGGAGGCAGCGCTGTTTACAGTCATGCAGCCATGGAACACTTGAAGCGTGCCGGCCTCGTTGTCTTTCTCGACGTGGATATCGGCACGTTGGAGTTGAGGATTCGGGATTTTGAAAGTCGAGGCCTTGCAAAACGGCCTGACCAGACCTTTGCCGACCTGTTCCGGGAGCGTCACCCCTTGTACAGGAAGTATGCCGATATAACTGTCGACTGTGCGCGACTCACGCAGGAAGAGGTCTGCGCGCGCATTATCGCGGAGCGGAGGAGACTATCAGCAAATGGCTGAGCGCAACGGTTTCAAGGTGCGCCTCGGATTGAAAAGAGGTGAGGAAAGAATATTCCGGCTCGCAAAGCCTTTTCTCACGGTGAGGGATAACGAGGTTCACACTCGCGTTGCGGTTGAGTTTGCGATGAGACTGCTTGAGATTGAAAAGGCTGACAGGGAGATCGTCGTTCCTGCAGTTATTCTCCACGACGTAGGATATGACTCTCTCCCTGAGGAGCTTGTGCTTCGCGCTTATGGCCCCCGGAAGGAGCAACACATAACCCGTATGCATGAACAAGAAGGCGTCAGGTTAGCCGCAGCAATACTAAACGACGTCGGGTACGACACCTCAAAGACGGCTGAGATTCTGGAGATCATAGAGGGCCATGATACCAGGCCTGTTGCCCTCTCAATCAACGATCAAGTCGTGAAAGACGCTGACAAGCTCACGCGATACGCAAGAGATCTCCGGTCCTGGCCGCTGTCGTTTTTCTCAACGGCTCAGGAAGCCGCTGTGAGACTCGAACAAGTCGTGGACGAATGGTTTTTCCTGAATAGTGCCAAGGTAGTGGCGAGAGAAGAATTGAAGCAGCGCCGAATCGAAGCAGGTGAGCTATGATCAGGAATACCTGAGTGGAACTATAGGAACCAGGAAACCAGATAAAACAGAGAAACCAAAAAAACAAGAGAAACCGGATGAACCAGACAAACTAAGGCGCGCCTCTGGCAAATAGGAGGGACCGACGGACGCAAAGCCACGCAGAAAACGGAAGTACATGTCCAATTACTTTTTTACTTTAGTGCGGCTGCCATATGGTCAAGCGCTTCGGTCAATCTTCTTCTGGTACAGGCGAAGTTGAGCCTTACAAATCCTGCGCCTCCCTTTCCGTAGTCGGCTCCGTCATTGAGGGCGACCCTGGCTTCCCTGAGAAAATATTCGAACGGGTTTCCGGAGATGCCTGCATTCCTGCAATCGAGCCAGGCAAGATACGTTGCCTCCATCTTCTTCATCCGAAGACGGGGAAGTTTTTCTCGTACGTGCTGCATCAGAAAATCTCTGTTGCCCTTCAGGTAGAAGAGCACTTGATCGAGCCACTCCTGCCCATCCCTGTAGGCTGCCAGAGCAGCCACCAAGCCCATAATATTCACGTGCGGGATGAGTCCCTGGCTGCCTGAAATCCACATCCTGCGGAGGGTCTCATTCTTAATGATGGCAAATGCGCAACCCAAACCCGGCACGTTAAAGGTCTTGCTGGGGGCCATGAGCGTAACCGTCTGATTCTCTACCTCAGGCCCCAGCGTGGCAATGGGTACGTGACGGTAGCCAGGGTAGATGAGATCGCAGTGAATCTCATCAGAACAGATGATAATGTTGTGTCGCAGGCAGATCTCAGCAAGCCGCTCCAGCTCTTTCGTGGCGAAAACCCGGCCTACCGGGTTGTGAGGATTGCAGAGAATAAAGAGCTTTGTTCGATCCGTGATCGGCTTATCCAATGCGTCGAAATCGATCTCGTAGGTATCCCCCTTTTCGACCAGTGATTGATCGATGACGGCCCTGCCGTGCAGGAGAGGATCACGTATAAAATGGGAGTAAACGGGTGGCTGGACAAGAACCTCGTCTCCCGGCTCTGCGTACACATGAAATGCGAGATTGAGTCCCGAAACTACGCCTGGCAGGAAGATAATATCCTCTTCTCTGACCTCCCAGCCGTAAAGGCGTTTGAGCCGTTCCTGGATGACAAGGCTCAGCTCACGGGGTGCCTGAGTGTATCCGAACACCCCGTGAGCAACCCTCTTATGGAGAGCCTCAATGATCGGTTGTGCTGAAACAAAATCCATGTCTGCCACCCACAAGGGGATGACATCGTCGCCGTATTTCCGCCACTTGTGGCTATCAGTGCCCCTCCGTTCTATCTCTTGATCAAAATCATAGGTCATCGTTCCATCCTGCTTCTCGAGATGTGCTCCCGTTTAAATTTTGCTACTTTCCTGGCCGGTCAGGCATTCTATCACATTTTCTTAACGCGACGAACAGAAGACTCGAATGGCAGCCGTGGCGTGGGACCATGAAGGTGTGCTCAAAAATAGGAAGCGCAACATTTTTCTGCATCGTACCTTGACAAAGAGGGAAGCATCAATAGATTAAAGAAAGGCGGTGAAATAATGGAACGCTTCTATCAGCTCCTCGAGGCTATCGGTTATACACACCCGATTCATCCTCCCTTCACGCACATACCCGTCGGGCTGGTGATCGGCGCATTCCTGCTGGGAGTGATATCGCTCCTGTTCCGCCTTCAGATGGCAGGCAGAGCGGCTCGTTACTGCATGATCATCGCATTCATTTCCATATTCCCTACGGTGCTCTTCGGGTACATGGACTGGCAGCACTTTTACGCAGGTGGGTGGCTCAGCCCGATCAAGACAAAGCTTGTACTCGCGGGCATTCTCCTGATCTTGGCCATCATATCCCTCGTGGCCGGTAGAGGTAACGAAAGAACTTCATCGGGTGTTGCAGGCATGTACACCCTCTGCTTGGTGATCGTGTTGGGACTCGGATTTTTCGGCGGTCAACTCGTTTACTCGGGCAAGGTCCCTGTGGGTCCGGCGGAATTGAGAACCGGCGAGAAACTGTTCCGTGCCGATTGCAGCGGCTGCCATCCCTACGGGGGAAACATAGTAGACCCGAAGGCAGAACTTCGGGGCTCTGACGAGTTGAAAGACCTGCAGACGTTTATCCGTTGGATACGCGACCCGAGACTAGACAACGGCGCCAAGGGTCCCATGCCCCCGTTCCCTTCAGCCAGGGTCTCTGACCCGCAGGCGAAGGAACTGCTCGGGTACATTATCAAGGTGATGGGACCGGCGAAGCCGGCCCCTGCGTGCGATGTCGCTATTCCCACGATTGCGGTGAGGACAGAGCCGGCAAGCGTTGCGAAAGGGAAACAGCTCTTTGAGGCAAGCTGCATGTACTGCCACAATGTGCTTGGCACCGAGACGCTCGTGGGTCCCGGGCTGAAAGGGATATTGAAGCGAAAGACGCTCCCCGTTGGCGATTGGCCTGCAATCCCTGAGAATATTTTCAGACAGCTCAGATGCCCGTACGGAGAGATGCCCTCATTCAAAGAAAAACTGACGGATGACCAGGTATTCGATCTCATCGCGTTCCTGAACACACAGTGATGCCAAGTCGGCCTAATCTGCATTCCTTCGTTGCCTCCTCCTCGCACTCCTCGACGTACTATAGTACGCCTGCGTCGGCTCGTCGTCCTCGCCTCGCACTGCAGATGAATCCGACTTGGCATAACGTATGATGCTTTTGTTAGCTTAGGAACCTCTGTTTGCAGTTTTGTTCACAATTTCTTGTAACTTCAGGATGATTTCGATAAAATAGCCATATCGGCTCTCTACTAAACGTCACCCACAAGAGGCGCGATTATGGATCTCACGGGCCACACTGCGTTGATAACCGGAGCAGGCCAGGGCATTGGTAGAGCGTGCGCGGAAGTTTTTGCGGAGAGGGGAGCCAGCCTTGTTCTGCTGGACAAGAACAGGAAGACCCTTCCCCGTGTGGCTCAAGCTCTCACCGACAAGGGCTGCGACGTAATCGCGCATGTAATCGATCTGACCCGGACAAGGTCGCTTGAGGTCTTGATTGAAAAGATAAAAAGGGAAGTGGCAATCGACATTCTTATAAACAATGCCGGTTTTGACAAACCCGGCGTCACCTCAAAAGTCCACAAAAACCATTTCCATGCCGTTCTGGGGATACACGTGGGCGTACCATTTATCCTGATCAAGCTGTTGCTGCCTGACATGCGTGCCCGTAAGTGGGGACGCATCGTTAACATAAGCTCTGTCTACGGCCTTTCCGGAGCAAAGGGGGAAGTAGCCTATTCCACGGCAAAAGCCGGAGTCATAGGGTTGACAAAGACCACGGCGCGCGAAGGGGGACCGGATGGCGTGACAGTGAACGCAGTCGTGCCCGGGCTCATTCGGACGCCCACCATAGAAAAGATGCCCGAAAAATACAGGACTCCGATAATCGAGCAAACGTTGCTTGGAAGGATCGGTGAAGCCGAAGAAGTAGCACGGGTCATTGCCTTTCTCGCATCGGATGACGCATCCTTCATCACGGGAACGAGCATAACGGTTTCCGGTGGCTGGGGTATCTAAGGGGTACGGAGTGACGACAAAGCAGAGTGCCGGTCTTCTGATGTACCGCAAACGGGGCCAGAGCGTTCAGGTTCTGCTGGTACACCCTGGCGGTCCCTTCTGGGCCAAGAAGGATCTTAGCTCATGGTCTATGCCCAAAGGAGAATTCAGCGAGGATGAAGATGCGCTGAAAGCGGCCCGACGCGAGTTTGAGGAAGAGACGGGTTTTCTGCCTACGGGCCAATTCGTCCGACTTGGCGCAATCAGGCAGCCAAGCGGTAAGCTGATTCATGCCTGGGCTTTTGAGGGAGACCTGGATGCGAAGAAGGTCAAGAGTAATACCTTCTCTGTGGAGTGGCCTCCCCAATCGGGCAAGCAACAGGAATTCCCTGAGGTGGATCGGGCAGAATGGTTTACTATCGAGACTGCCAGAGAGAAGATTATAAAGGGACAAGTCGAGTTTCTTGACGAACTGCTGCGGGTTCTTGAATCCGGGGCTCCGGAAGCCGCATGACGCATTCTGTCTACCCACGATTCTCCGATTCATCCTTCGCAGTTTGCATGGCCTCTGTCTACCAATCTATTTCGGGAGAGATTGCACGTAGGAACAGGAGTAAGTCGTGAACGGGGCAGAGCTCCTGATAACAACAGCCAAGGCATGCGGCATAGAGGTCTGTTTTGCCAATGCGGGCACGACGGAAATACCGATTGTCATGGCGCTTGATGCTGTAAAAGGTATCAGGGCGATCCTTGGTCTTTTTGAAGGCATCTGCACAGGCGCTGCGGACGGCTACGGCCGGATGACGTGCAAGCCCGCTATGGCGCTTCTGCATCTGGGTCCCGGATTCGCGAACGGCATTGCAAATCTGCACGATGCACGGAGGGCCGCGACACCCCTTCTGAATGTTATCGGTCAGCACGCCACGTGGCATCTGCAAGCGGACCCGCCGCTCGCCATGGACGTTGAAGCCTTGACCCGCACCGTGTCGGGCTGGGTGCGGACAGCGGGATCAGTCGAGAGCCTCTCTCAGGATATGAGTGCAGCGATTAATGCATCTCGGTTTGGACAGATTTCGAGTCTCATCGTCCCCCATGACGTTCAACTGGCTGAAGCTACGGATACGAAGACAGGCAGCATTGATTTTGCATTCGATCCGATTAACTCAGATGAAATTGAAAAAACAGCTCAGCGTCTTCGAGCCGCACGAAAGTCTGTCCTCCTGCTGGACGGGCGGGCGCTGAGCGGGCCAGGCCTGAAAGCCGCTTCGCGAATCCGGGCGAAAACGGGAAGTGACCTTTTTGCGCCGACCTTTTTTTCTTGCGGGGAACGTGGCGCCGGCTTGCCCGACGTGCAGCGCATACCCTATTTCCCCGAAGAGGCGATCTTGACGTTGTCAAAGTATGACGTGGTCGTGATCGTGAGTGCGCACGAGCCGGTGACATTCTTCGGCTATCCAGGCATCAGGAGTCACATTTTGAGTGACGAACAGGAAAAGTTCTATCTGTGCGGCGCAAGAGAGAATCCTGTCGAGGCACTCGAGGCCCTTGCCGACGCACTCGGTGCCTCTGCCCGCCCGATCATGCAGGAAGCCCGAAGTCCCGCCGCTCACCTCCCCAACGGCGAGCTGACAGCGGAAAAGGCCTGCCTCACGCTCGCTGCGCTCCAGCCGGAGCAGGCGATTATTGTGGATGAGGCAATTAGCAGCGGATTCACATACTATCCGCTCACCGCATCTTCTCCCCCGCATAGCTTCATGACTATAGCAGGGGGCTCCATCGGGTACGGAATGCCGTGCGCTACGGGTGCTGCTATTGCCAGTCCCGGCAGGACCGTGATCAATCTCCAGGCGGACGGAAGCGCCCTTTACACAGTACAGGCTCTCTGGACTCAGGCGAGGGAAGGGCTGCACGTCATTACCCTGATCTGTTCCAACAGGAGCTACAGAATTGTACAGCTCGAACTTACCCGGGCAGGCATTACATCTCTTGGCGATAATGCGCGTGCCCTGACAGAGTTAAATGCTCCACCCATCGACTGGGTGAGCATTGCGAATGGATTCGGCGTGCCTGCCTCATCTGTCGACACGGTTGAAGGGCTTGCCCGCGAGCTGCGCATCGGACTGGCAGAACCCGGCCCGAGGCTGATCGAAATGCTGTTTACGTAACGCAATCAGGTCTATTTAGTCTAATTGGTCTATCTCGTCCGTCTCGTCTGAAGAGTAAAAAGACCAAATGACCAAATGACCAGATAGACTAGATGACCAGATAGACTAAATAGACCAGATAGACGAGAGGACGGAGGAACGGATGAAGGAGCTCATTGACCGGACAGCCCAGTGGATTTCAGGTGCAAAAGCAGTTGTCGTTTTTGCCGGCGCTGGTCTCAGCACGGAGTCGGGGATACCTGACTTCAGGAGCCCGGGCGGCGTCTGGGACCGGTACAACCCTGAGGACTTTTATTTCCAGAACTTCCTCGCCAGCGAAGCGTCCAGGGAGAAGTACTGGCAGATGGCAACCGAGATGTACGAACCGATGAAGAAGGCCCATCCCAATGCAGCCCATCTGGCCATCGCCGAATTGGAACTTCTGAACAAGCTGGACTGCGTCATCACGCAGAACATTGACGGGCTCCATCACAAGGCCGGAAATTCAGAAGGAAAGATCATTGAGCTTCATGGTACGGCCCTGTATGTCTCCTGCCTGAGCTGCAAAAAGCGCTATGACCGGGATGAAATTCAGGAGCGGGTGCGTCAGGGGCAGAAGGCGCCGCGCTGCGACAGTTGCGGAGGGTTTCTCAAACCCGCCACCATCTCCTTTGGCCAGCCTATGCCGGAGCGCGAAACAGAAGAGGCGTATCGACGGTCCGCAGCTTGCGACCTCTTCATCGTGGTCGGGTCGTCGCTCGTGGTCCAGCCCGCAGCATCCATGCCCCTTATTGCAAAACGGAGTGGCGCAAAGCTCGTGATCATCAACCGGGATGAGACGCCTCTCGATGATCTCGCTGATCTCGTGATTCGCGCGCAAGCCGGACCTTTGATGGCGGCCATTCTCGAAGAGGCAAGGAGATTGATGGGGGCCGGCCTCGCGTGACAATATCGAGCGCAATGTCTTCCGTAACGGCCGGCGCCTGCCTCCTTTTCTTCATGACTTTCTTCTTACCGGGGATCTCCCCTGCGGCAGCGGAGGAGCGCAAAGTTTTTCTCCGCGAAGAATTCGGGACCCTCGACAGCTGGAAACCGCTCCACTTTCCTAAAATTGAAAAGCATACGGTTTACAGTATTGAATCAAAGGATGGCGAGCGTTACCTGCGTGCTGAAAGCAATGCGTCAGCATCCGGCCTTGTTTACAAAGGGACCTTCAACGTGTATGACTATCCGAAGATGCGCTGGAGATGGAAGATAAGCAATGCTTATGAAAAAGGAGATGGACGCACCAAAGCGAGTGACGACTACCCCATCAGGATATATGTGCTCTTTGAATATGACCCGCAAAAGGCCGGAGCCCTCGACAAGGTCAAGTACGGATTGGCAAAAGCTATTTACGGCGAGTATCCACCTCACAGCGCGATTAACTATGTCTGGTCCAGCGTTGTGTGGGATCTGCCCTTTATCAACAGCCCGCGCACAGACAAGGTGAAGATAGTGCCCTTGCAGAGCGGAGCAAAGAGGGTAGGGACATGGCAGGAGGAGCAGATCGATATAGTAGAGGACTACAGGAGGCTGTTCCGCGCCGATCCCCCGGCAAGGGCAAGTCTTGGCATCATGAGTGATTCTGACAATACCGCGGAAAAGGCGGTCTCGTTCGTCAGTTTCATCGAGGTCTACCGATGATACTGCTTGCGAAGTTCATGAGAGCGGATCGGTGTGATACCGATTCGGATTCATGTCGGGAGCAACGCAGCAACAACGAACCTTATCAATAAACGCTAATTGTCAGTCGACGAAGAGTGAGACCAGTTTCCGGCGCTTAATGTCGGCAAGTCCTCTATCGGTTATTCGCAGGTGGGGAAGACCTGTGAACGGTATTGTCTGCAAGGTAAGGAACGGTCTGTCGAATGCGCTCCCGATCTCCTTCACCTTTTCATCAAGCGCTTTAATCTTGTTCTTTATCTCTTCCATGCCGTAGGGCGGTATGACGCCGTAAACCGGCATAGGGAATTCGTATATCACCTTGCCTTGTCGGACTATGACCAGGCCACCCTGAATGTCAATGAGCCTGTTGGCAGCCACCGTCATGTCTCTTTCGCTGCTCCCTATTACCAGTATGTTGGACGTGTCCCAGATGACGGTTGTTGCAAACGCCCCTTCTTTGATATTGGTCCCGCGTATGAAACCCCTACCCATCTTTTTCTTGTCATTCCGGTGGATGACAGCAGCGGGGATGATATCATTTGTCAGGTCCTTCTCCAGGTAACCTGCAGCTGTACCTAGTGTTACGATTGACTCCTTCGTTATGGTGGGATTGACGATCTCTATGACGCGCACGCGGTTCTTCGCGGCACGGGCCTTTATGCGAAAATCCTCTTCTCTCAGTTTTTGGGTCGTTATCGTTTTTTTCGTGGCAGCAGGATAGCGATATGGCTCAATCTCCGGGAGAAACTTTTCACCCTCGTAGACCATGTGGCCGTTAGCCATAACCTTCTTTATGGAGACCTTGGCCAGATCGTCGAGGAAGAGAATATCAGCATACCGCAGAGGCGCTATGGCACCGAGAAGGCGAAGCCCGTAATAGTCTGCAGGATTGATAGTCGCCATCTTCAACGCACGCATAGGGCTGAAGCCAAAGCTGATTGCTGTTCTGACGATCACGTCCATGTACCCCTCTTCCACGAGCATGACAGGATCAAAAACGTCTGAAGCAAGAATGAGCCTGCGCTCGTCAACGTTTGTTTCTTTGAGCGCTGAGAGTTCTTTCAGTTCTTTTCTGACCCACCCTTCCCGTAACATGACGTAAATGCCGTAGCGAAGCTTTTCAAGGGCCTCTTCGGACGTTGTCGATTCGTGGCACGAGGTGATACCCGTCGTAATGTACTGGAGAAGTTTATTGCCGCGAGCACCCGCTGCGTGGCCTTCGAGGGTCTTCCTTAACGAGATCGCCAGGGCGGCCTGTTTGAGGACTCTGTCGTCACCTTCTATCAGCCGTGTCCAGTATCCCTCACCGATCCCGAGAAAGTCGTCGCGCTTGAGAAGGTTCGAGAAGTCTCTGAAGGATATGCCCCTTGCACGCTCGAGGGCGGGGAAGGTGGGGGTCAGCCCCGGTGCGAGGAAGTAGCAGCGAAGGGGATAGCCCCTGGTACTGTCGATGAAAGAATGAAGTGCCGATATTCCGCAGGATTGGGCAACAATGGCGCACTCGCTGACAACCGTGGTTGTGCCGCCACGTATCGCGTACGGTACGATCCCGTAGAACGGCTGCATGCTGTCCAGGTGCGTATGGGAGTCGATGAAGCCCGGGCAGAGATAGAGGCCATCAGCGTCTATCACTGGGACTCCTGAAGGCTCACCGGCATCATTTTCGAGGGAAGCAATGAACCCGTCCTTGATGAGAATCGATACGTTCTCGTCGACACGATTCGTGAAAACGTTGACAACCCTACCGCTTCTGATAATCACATCGGGGGCTACTTCTCCTTTGGCAGTGCGTAGAAGAGTTCGTAGCGTCAAATGGTCCATTACTTATACTCCTCCCTAACCTGTAACTTGCAACTCGTAACCCGCAACGGGTTTCTGGCGCCAGGCAATAAATTTTCTATTTTACATAAGAGCGCCGGGATTGTACAATTAAAAACTAATGCTTTGAGAGGGTGAATATGGATAAGGGTCTGACGAAGTGCGTGAAAGCCGCTGGCTGAGCGGCAAAAATAGGTCCGGCGGACCTAGCCGATATTTTGTGCGGGGTCGAGATCCCTGCTGACAAGAACGTGCTCGTGGGCATAGAGGGCTTTGAGGACGCGGGTGTTTATAAGCTTACGGATGAGATCGCGATAGTCCAGACGGTCGATTTTTTTACCCCTGTCGTGGACGATCCCTATTCCTTCGGCCAGATAGCCGCGGCAAATGCTTTCAGCGACATATACGCCATGGGCGCAGTCCCGAAGACGGCCTTGAACCTTGTCTGTTTTTCGCCAAAGCAGCATGGCATCGACGTGCTGAAAGAAATCATCAGAGGTGGAATCGACAAGATCAGGGAGGCTGGGGTGAGCCTTCTCGGAGGCCACAGCGTGGATGATCCCGAAATCAAATACGGGCTCTCAGTCACGGGAATAGTGCATCCGGAAAAGATAATGAGAAACGAGGGTGCTCTGCCGGAGGACCTTCTCATTGTCACAAAGCCGCTGGGAACCGGTATTCTCAACACGGGGCTGAAGGGTGATGCACTCTCTCCGGCTTCCATAAAACGGGTGACGGACGTGATGGCGAGCCTCAACGCTGGCGCTGCCGAGGCGATGCGCGCAGTGCGCACCCACGCGGCAACCGATGTGACGGGCTTCGGTCTCGTTGGCCACCTGTCAGAGATGATCAAGGAATATATCGGCGCTGAGCTTTTCCTCCAAAAACTCCCCTATTTTGAGGAGGCGAAGGGATTGGCAAAGGCCGGTTTTATGCCTGGAGGATTGTATAGAAATCGGGATTTCTACTCCAGGTGTGTCGTAGGCGAGCCACAGGGCTTCTTTTACGATCTGATCTTTGATCCGCAGACGTCAGGAGGCCTGCTGATCGCAATACATCCGGATGACCTCTCAAAATTCGAGAAGCGTGCAGCTGACCTCGGTGTCTCCTGCTGGGTAATCGGGAGATTCGTTGCGGAGCCAAAGGGAAAGATAGTACTCAAGTAGGCAGTAAACAGTAAGCAGTGAGCAGTAACACAAAAAACGGTCAACTGCTCACTGCTTACAGCTCACAGCTTACTGCGATCGGCTAGGCTATGCCCAACCGCTTCTTGATATCCTCCGTCAGCGCTTTCTTATCGACCTTGTTAACCTTGGTCAGCGGGATACTCTCGACGAACTCGATACGCTCCGGCATTTGAAGCACGGACGCGCCAACGCTCTTAAGATGCGCGATGAGCTCATCAAATGCGAGAGTTGCGCCCGGCTTAAGTTGAATGTAGGCGCATATTCGCTCGCCGAGAGCCTTGTCAGGCATCCCTATTACCGCCACGTCGGCCACAGACGGATGAGTGCGTACCAGCTTCTCAATGCCCCCGGCGCTGATTGTTTCTCCACCCCGGAGTATCGTGTCCTTGATCCTGCCGGTTATCCTTATGATCCCGTTTTCATCGATCTTCGCCAGATCGCCGGTCTTAAAGAACCCGTCCTTGGTGAAATTCTTCTTATTCTCCTCGGCTGACTTCAAATAACCGGTGAAGATTGTCGGCCCCTTGTAAACGATCTCTCCTTCTTTGTTGCGCGGCAGTTCATTCTCATACTGATCAATGACCTTCACCTGGTTGTACGGGCAGTCCAGCCTGCCCACCGTAGTACAAATCGTTTCCAGATCGTCGCCAAGACGCGTCATGGAGCTCATGCCTTCAGAGGAGCCAAAGGCATTGACGAATTTGCAGTTAAGCTTTTCGTATACCGCTTTGACGAGTTCGGGAGTGCTGGGTGCACCACCGCAGTAAATCTTTTTGAGAGAGCTGAGATCATACTGCTTCAAGTTCTCCAGGCTCACAATCCTCTGGACAATGGCCGGCACCGTGGGAAAGGCGGTAACCTTCTCGCGCTCTATGACCTTGCATATATCGTCCGGGTCAGTGGAATCACTCAAGACGTATTTTCCGTAGTTAAAGAAGCTTCCACCGAGACCAACGTGCATTCCCTGGCTGTGACTCACCGGGGCAACCGTGAGCAGTGCGTCGTTACTTGTGATCTCCCATGCCTTCGAGTGGTACTCAATGTAAGCGATGAAGTCATTATGCGTTCGAGGAACAGCTTTTGGCAGACCTGTGGTACCACCGGTGGGACTGATTATCGATACTTCCATGGGGTCGGGCCGCCTCTCTTCGAGGGCTTGCAGGTTCGAGGGGCTCAGTTTCGACGATTCAATGAGGCTCTCCAGCGTAACGAATCGGCTCTTGTCTGCGGCCCTCACCGAGACAATATGGCGCAGGCTTTTTGTTTCGGCTGTGACACCCTGTATGAGCGAGTTGTGGTCGATATTTCTGTACTGTTCGGGCAGAATCCATGCGGTTGGATTCGTCAAACTGGAAAGATAATTGACCTCCGAGATGCCGTGGCGTGAAATGAGCAGCACAACGATCGCACCGATTTTTTGTAAGGCAAAAAAGGAGATGACGAATTCATGCCAGTTGGGTAATTGCAAAAGCACGAAGTCCTGTTGCTTGATGCCCAACTGCATAAAGCCGATCGCCGCGCGGTCGGTCTTTTCACGGAGTTCCTTATACGTAAAGCGCGTCGTGTCGTCGACGAGTCCTATTTTGGCCGGATAGAGGTCGGTCGCCTTGTTAAACATGTCTCCCCAGGTCATGCCTAGCCACCACCTGAGCCTGCTGTACTTCTTAGCATCTTCAGGTTTATACGGTTCAAATCCTTCAACAGCCATGCTTTCCTCCTAATTCACAGACTTTCAAATCCCTTAGGCCCTTACCCTTGTTTGTCATTCCGGGCTTGACCAAGCCTGCGCCGTACTCGATACCGGGGAATCCAGTCTTTTCAATCTGGATTCCCCGGTTCGCGGGAATGACAACTCGGAATTATGTCAAGAAAGGTTCGACACAACTCCCTAATACTCGTAAACGCTCGGTATCTTTCGTGCCTTTTCCTGGGCCTTCCAGTACTCGGTGCGCTCTTTGATGAAGGCGATCCAGCCGTCAACTTCCTGTTCCTTGTAGCCCTTGCCCATGAGGTCCTTCTTGTAGTCAGCGATCACGGGCTGAACAGCCTTTACCCACTTGGCTGTTTCGGCATCGGAGAGATTGATAACCTGTCCACCATTTTTCTTCAGGTACTCTATTCCCCCAAAGTCGATGCCGTTAAAGGCGATCCCCCACTTATCCTTGTACTCGTTAGAGACCTCCGTGAAGAGCTTCTGCATGTCGGGTGGGAGCGCGTCCCATTTATGCTTGCTCATGGTCACATAGAAGCCGAAGCAGCCTCCGGTCTTCCACGAGGCTGTCACGTACTTGATCAGCTCGCCTATTTTGAAGCCCTCGAGCTGCTCGGCCGATCCTAAATTGCCGTCGACCACGCCGCGGCGCAGGGACTCATACAGATCGACCATCTCGATGGGCATGGGCGTCGCCCCGAGGGCCTTCACGATATCACCGATCCGTCCGGTGCCCCTGATTTTGAGTCCTTTCAGGTCTTCCAGGGTCTTTACCGGTTTGGTCAGGGTCCCGATCACGTTTGGGGTCGAAGCGCAGAAGACCAGCGGGTGAAACTGGTCCCATTCCTTCGGTTTGAACTTGTCGTAAAAGTCATTAGCAACGCCAGCACCCACCCAGGCACTCGGGAAGCCTAAGGGAAGCTCGACTGCCTCCATCACGGGGAAACGGCCCCTGGAGTAAGCGAAGTGCGAGAGCCCGATATCCGCAATGCCCGTGGCAACACCGGCTGCCATCTTCGGCGCGCTAAGCAGCGTACCGCCCGGGTAATAGGAGATTTCGACCTTGCCCCCGGACTTCTTGTTTATCTCCTGAGAAAATTCGGCAAAAACTGCTGAATTCTTGTGCGTCGGGGGGAAATAGTTTGCGAATTTGAGCTTAATCGGCGTGTCTGCGGCAGAAAGCGACGAAACCGAAACCAGAAGCACCATAAGACCGAGGATCATTGCCTTGCGTACCATATCTCCTCCTTTGTTATGATGGCGTGGGAATACCCATGCGCGGTCCCGCTCGGAGCCTGCCCTCGTGCGGTTCCAATTCTCATCTTGGATCGATGCCGAAGGGCAGGGCGGATGGGGCTTCTATGGATGGTACGCTATAAGTGGCTGGGTGTCAAGGGATTTTGTGGGAAGCTGCCTCGGGCGAGGTAAACTGCCACTCAGATCAACTTCCTATCCCCATCTTTCATTATCTATCGCACTATTAATTAAGGCATCACATGATAATTCATAAGTTCTTAATTTAAGGACAAAGAGTTGCTAAAAGATACTTTATATCACCTTAATAAATCTAAATGGCTAATAATGTATTACAATAAGTATCATATCGTTTCCTGATGGCGAGATAAGTTCATGCCCTGGAGATGAGGAAACAGTTGGGGATTCGGGCCGCACTACTCGTCGCGGCCGGTGAAGCGTGACCTGAACAGGCGCTTACCGATTCAACACGATTAGTGCATCAACAGCAACCGGTCCCCGTTGGGAAAGTATCACGGGGTTAATGTCGATTTCTTTGATCGCGGGCTGCTCTATCCCGATGCGACTGACTTTCGTTACGATGTCAGCAAGCCGATCAATCTCTGCGGCCGGCATACCGCGAAATGCTTCCAGGATTTTTCTCGCTTTGATCTCGCCTAGCATCTCGAGAGCGTCGGTCCTTTCGATCGGCGCCACACGAAACGCGATATCCTGCAAGACCTCGGTGAAGATGCCTCCAAGACCGAACATCACGCAGGGGCCGAACTGCGCATCCCTTGTGAGACCCACGACGAGCTCCCTTCTCCCTTCGACCATCTCCTGAACCAGCACGGACAGACCTTCTTTTTCGGCTCTGTTCATGATGCTCCTGAATGCGGTCACAGCTTCATGCTCATTGCGGATGCCCGTATGGACAAGGCCTTGTTCGGTCTTGTGGCTCACGCTGGGGCCGCTGGCTTTGATGACGAGAGGAAACCCTATGCGGGCCAGGGATTCACCAAGTCTCCGTTCATCAAATATCTCCTCTTCCCTCGTGACCGGAATTCCATAGGCGCGCAATATTTCCTTCGACTCATGTTCGGAAAGAGTTGTCCTGCCTTGCTTTAATGCCGTTTCGATGACATCAAGCCTATTCGCGCCCCGCATCGTGTCCTTCGTCGCGATTCTCTCCCCTTCTACCGCTGGCCGGGATTCCCGGATGCGCGCATATTCGGATAGCCTGGCCAGAGCTTTGGCTGCCCTTGAGGCATCGGGGTAAGCAGAGATGCCGCTCGCGAGAAGCAACCCTAGGTCCTGGGCCACTGACTGCGTCCTTCCCGCCATGACGGTCACGACAAACGGTTTCTTATCTCTCATCTCGGCCAGTGCCTCCAACATGAGGTCTCGGAGCAACTCCCCTCCCACAACCGAGATGACGAGCAGCATGTCGATGTTCTCATCTTCCGCCGCAATAATGAGTGCATCTTTACAGATGCGAGGCGATACCATCGAAGCCAGGCTCAGGTCGATGGGATTGTTGATGCTACCCCCGACCGGCGGCATCGCCTTGCGGAGCTTTTCGATCGTATCCTGCGAAAACTGCGGCACCTCCAGCCCGAGCTGAAAACACCTGTCGGTGGTGCCTACTGCGGCCCCGCCCGGTCCACTAATGATCCCGATTCGCTTCCCCCTTGGTAGCGGCTGAAGATGAAAGGCATAGAGACAGTCGAGCGCCTCTTCAAAGCTTGCAACAGTGACGATTCCTGCTTGTCTCAGCGCTCCTTCCCAGATCCGGCCTGAGCCGGCCAAAGCACCTGTGTGAGATATAGCTGCTCTGGCTCCGGTCTCCGTGAGGCCGCCCTTCCAGAGGATGATCGGCTTCTTTCTCGATGCCTCCTTCGCAACATGGTAGAATCTCCTGCCGTCTGCAGTGCCTTCAAGGTAAGCAACGATAGTCTCCGTTTCAGGATCTTCCCCCAGGTACTCCAGGAAGTCTGTTGCCGTAAGGTCGGATTCATTGCCGCAACTGATCGCTTTGCTGAATCGGATGCCGTTGCCGGTGGCTGTCAAGGTCAGGTAATCAGCAAAAAAACCGCTCTGGGAAACCACGCCCACCGAACCGGGTGCCGTGCCAGCCCCCAAGAGGTAGGGCAGCCTCGACGCGGGGCAATAGATCCCGACACAGTTCGGTCCTATTACGCGGGCGCCGCCCGCGCGCGCGACGCGGACCATCTCCTGCTGCACTGCCTTTCCTTTTTCGCCTGCCTCTCCGAAGCCGGAAGTAGTGATCACAATCGTCTTCACGCCTTTCTCAGCGCATTCCGTTACGGCTGCGAGCGCCGAATCAGTAGGGGTAAGGACGATGGCCATATCGACCGCATCGGGAATTTCTAAGATGCTCCGGTAAGCTTTTATTCCCAGGATCTCACTCTCTCCGGGGTTCACAGGATAGAGCTTTTGAAACCCTGTTTCCAGTAAACGATCCATGAGCACGCGTCCGATTTTACCCGGTTTTCCTGAAGCGCCGATGACCGCTAACGACCCCGGGTGGAACATCGGATCCAATTCTGCAAAAATAGTTTTCTCAGTCATTTCTTCTCTAAAAGCAATTAACTTTCTCCGGCATGATGCAGTAAGGCCTCATAGGATACATGAGCGAGAGCCCCTTCGCTTCACACTCAGACGGATGGATATCCTCCGCTCCAAAAAAAATGTCTTCATCAGCATAGGGAAACATCTGCTCGTTCTTGTCATTGCTGTGGCCGAGTCCGAGAGCGTGCGCGAACTCGTGGCGCGCGACATTGCGCAGGCCAGCGTGGGAATAGGTCCGGTTGAGAGCCTTTGTATGGAGGAGGATGGTTACTCCGCTGAGCACGCAGCTGTTCTGGACGGCGGAACTGAGTGCCGCAGACCCCAGCTGCTCGCCTGACGTCGGCGAGATGATCACTATGATATCGGCTTTAGCGCCGGAAACAACGGTGAGGGCCGGTGCCCCGCGTATCCTCTGGAGAATGTTGTTCCATTCTGCGACGACAGTCACAACATCTTCAGCAAATGTTTCAGCCCCGGGCTTCGGGTTTATGGTTACGGTCACCTCCGGCTTCCCCCACCCGTAACCGGTGAAGGTAACCTCGGAGAAGAGCCCTGCTGCGCGGCCTGTGGGGACAGCCGCGAAGGTGCATAAGAAAAAGCATAGCAGCAGCGTAAGGATGTTGTTCTTGCCATCGGCCCGCATAGACTACTACGTATACCAATTAATGGTAACTTGCGCAAGCCCTATGTCACAGGTCGATGGGAAGATTCATGGCGAGGGAAAGACCCACCTTTGCGCTTGGTCCTGATTTTGAGGAGAGGTATGGGGCCATGCAATTTTGAGGCTCCCCGCGTATCGTTCAGCCAGTTCCACAATGACCACATCGGGTTTTTCCTTGTCTATAACTGAAAAGTCTACCGTAAGCGGCGCGGCGAGGTAGAGCCCCCTGGAAAAGCTTTCCGAAAGATAGGGGACCAGATATGGTAGAAAAGAATCCCCGAACGCCACCACGTACGGGCCCATAGAGCCTGTCATTTCGCTCCTGATTGCGGTGCGAAAAGCGTACGGAGCATTTGACTGCCTGGCAACAGTGGGCCTTAGAGGCTTGAGCGTCACTTCCGTATCAGACATAAGACCAGTCATATTCACCATTCCCGCCAGGTCACGACCGGGGACCCGTGTCGAGGAAAGGTTGAAATCCGCAAGAGTGAGCGCCTTCACCTCGGGGTACCTGATCTTCACCTCTTTCATGATTTCGCGGTAAACCAGGAAGGCACCCAGGTTGTTCCAATGGGTGTCGGTTTTGTAATAGAGCGGATAGCTCAGCTCTTTTTTTTCCGTTGTCAGGAGTGTGCGCGCGTCAATAAAACACGCGTGGGTATCATCCCTGCCCCACGCGCTGCATAGCTGGTCAACCCGCGATGGGGCACCTTTCATCATGGACACCCGGGTTGGAAGATATTCCTCGTAAACCGTATGTTTGCTCGGTGCGATAACCAGAATAAGCAGAATATTCCTCGAGGCGGCTTCCCTTCTCAGCCTTGCCATATTTTCCTTGATCGCTGATAGTTGATGTGAGGTGAACCCGGCTAAACCGTAATAGTCTTCAAGGCTCGAGCCGTCATGAGCAACATTGTAAAAGAGCCACCCGTCTCTCCCGACGACAACATCCGGTAGCGGCGTGGGAGAAACGCCAAAAATCTTCAGATTGATAAAACTGTTGATTTGAATAAGTCGATTTCTGAAGCCGAAATTGTCGTTAAAGTAGTTTTGATAATCCTGGATATATTTCCAGAAAGTCGAGGGAGTTCCCGGTTTCAACGCAGGCCTGGGAGCCAGGACCCTATTCTCCTCACTCTTCAGGTCAGGAAACATGCGAAGGCTCGTCTGAAAAAAGGGCAGGCCCAAGAGGATTATCAGCAAACAGACTGTCGCGAGGGAAAATATTCTTTGGGTTTTCGTGCTCTTGTCGGTCATTTCCGCGGACTACCGCCTAAAACTTGAAGTATATGAATGCCTTATAAACATCGTAGGACGTGGCAGATAAGGAGATTATAAAGATCCCTAACAGCACCGCGGTGGCTATAAGTTGTCGGACAGCCATTAAAGACAACCTCTCTTCAGTGAGAGAGATAACGCGTCTGACTAAATCTCTCATTGCGGGCGTGCTGCCGATCATCCCGACAAGCAGCAACGTTATTATTTTGGCATCGATCAAAGCTGAGAAAGGCTGCGCAACGCCTACCATGTTGAGACCAGACATGGCTTTCAGGTAATCGACCGCTTGCGCCATGTCGGCAGATCTGAAAAAAACCCAACCCAGGACAAAGACGAGGCAGGTGTAGAGGTGGCTCAAGATCCTGAGCCGGGAGAGCCTTGAGCCAGGCTTTGTTCTCTCGAAAGCGAGAAAAAGGCCGTGCCACAGGCCCCAGACTATGAACGTCCAGCTTGCTCCGTGCCACAGGCCGCAGAGCAGGAAGACGACGAGAAGATTAAAATACGTTTTGTATGAACTTCCTCTGTTTCCCCCTAGAGGGATATAGAGGTAATCTCTGAACCATTCGGACAGGGTAATATGCCATCTTCTCCAGAACTCCCGTACAGACCGTGCAATGTAAGGATAGTTAAAGTTTTCCGGGGTATTGAAACCGAACATCCTCCCGAGACCGATCGCCATGTCAGAGTAACCCGAGAAATCGAAATAGATCTGAAGCGTGTAGCAGATTATTCCGAGCCATGCTGCAGGAGACGACAAGCGGGTCAAGGGCAAACCAAAGACCTGATCGACAAGCGGGCCGAGCTGGTTGGCGATAAGGACCTTCTTACCCAATCCGATGATGAACCGTTCCATACCCGCCCTGAACCCTTCCAGCGTTACTCTGCGCCCGATCATCTGAGATGCTATGCCGCGATAGCGGGCAATCGGCCCAGCCAGCACTTGCGGAAAAAATGAGTGATACAGCGCATAATCGATAACATTCTTTTGAACCCTGACGTCCCTGCGGTACACGTCGATCACGTACGAAAGCCCCTTGAAGGTAAAAAAGGAAATACCGATGGGAACGTATAACCCGGGGACGGCGAATGCAAAGCCCGTGACCATCCCGCCAAGACCAAACTGCCTGGCCATGAAGTCCAGGTATTTGAAGAAGATAAGAAGGCCAATATTGAAGGCTATGGCGATAGAGAGGGCAATTTTGCCCTTTCTGCCCTTTCCAAGCCTTCCCCATCGTTCTATGAGCAGAGCGAAACCATAATTGCCGAGAAGAGATGTGATCAAAACGAGGAGGTAATTGCCTTCGGTCCAGAAATAGAAAAGAAGGCTCATCACTAACAGCGAGAGATTCTTGAAGCGTTGCGGCGTGAGGAAATAGACCGCGAGGGTAAGAGGCAGAAAGAAAAAGATGAAAATTACCGAGCTAAAAAGCACCGTGCACCGCTGTAATGATCCTCGCGCCTTGTGACAGGTATCAAGTTTATGTTAGGCACAGGATATTGTCAATCTGTTGCCGGGGGTTCGCCGGGGGTTTATGCCGGCCCTGGATAACGCACTATTTGGTCGTTTTTTGGCTGGCTTGGATATATATATTGATAGAACAATGAGTAGGCGGCAACCATCAGTCAGACCCAGATTAATACTTTCTTCCTATTTAAAACGCGGGAAAATAGAACGATAATGAGAAGGGTACGAATTTGTCCTCACAGTTTATCCAAAGCGGCAATAGAGATGAGACGTGATCAATTGATCAAGATTCTGCTGTCACTCAAGATCTTTCTTCTTTTAGTTTTTTTTGCCGGGTCAATTTCCCTTGCCGCAGACCTGGAAGAAATCCGGATGGCGATCGGGGCCAGGGGCCATAAGTGGACTGCTGGAGAAACATCAGTTTCGCGACTGTCTCCGGAAGAAAAGGGGATGCGTGCGGGGCTTATCAAGCCAACCCACGCTGAGGGAGCACCTGTTCTCTCCATGCAAGCGGCTCAGCCTCCCACAGGGCTTTCTCCAAGCCTCGACTGGAGGAATAACGGCGGCAACTTTGTAACACCGGTAAGAAACCAGGGAAACTGCGGAAGCTGCTGGGCCTTTGCGACCACCGCCGCCCTTGAATCGGCTCTGCTCCGGTCAGGGGTGTCCGCCACAGGACTTGATAAGGCCGAGCAGGTACTTGTCTCCTGCGGCAATGCCGGAGACTGCAACGGTGGATATATCACTTCTGCTTCAAACTTTATCAAAAACACCGGCCTGCCGGACGAAGCATGCTACCCGTACACTGCCACCAATGGAACCTGTTCGAATGCTTGCGCTAACTGGCAGGCATCTGCTTCCAGGATAAATAGCTGGAGTTATGTTACTACCGCTTCTCCAACAGTTGATGCACTGAAAAACGGCCTGAACAGCTTTGGTCCACTCGTAACAACCATGGACGTTTATAATGACTTCTTCTATTATACGGGCGGAGTATACAAGTATACTTCCGGGAGCTACGCCGGCGGCCATGCGGTGCTGCTCGTCGGGTATGATGAGCCCGGTCAGTATTTCATAGTCAAGAATAGCTGGGGAACGGGCTGGGGCGAAGCCGGGTATTTCAGGATCGCCTACACCGAACTTACCAGCGTGGTGGGTTTTGGCGAATACACGCTTGCTTATCTTCCTTCTTCGGCCGACACGACACCGCCCACAGTAACGAGCTTCATCATTCCTTCGACTTCCACATCACTCACTATCTCCGTCACCAGCTTTACGGCGACGGACAATGTCGGTGTGGCGGGCTACATGCTCACGGAGAGTGCAACGGCGCCTTCATCCTCGGCAACGGGCTGGAGCGCAACAGCTCCGACGACCTATACTTTTACATCAGCGGGTACCAAGACGCTCTACGCATGGGCAAAGGACGCTGCCGGCAACGTGTCCACAAGCCTGAACCGCACGGTTACTATAACTCTGGCAGGCGACACGACACCGCCCACCGTCACGGGCTTCGTAATCCCCTCAACTGCCACATCGCTCACGGTCAACATCACGACTTTCACGGCAACCGACAATGTCGGGGTGACGGGATACATGCTTACCGAAACAAGTGCTACTCCCTCTGCTTCAGCCTCAGGCTGGAGGGCAACTGCTCCGGCAACGTACACCTTCACATCAGCGGGTACAAAGACGCTTTACGCATGGGCAAAGGACGCTGCCGGCAATGTGTCGACGAGCCTCAGCGACACGGTGATAATCACTTTACCCACGCCGCCCAGTCTCAGCATCTTCTGGCGACAGGCTGCTACTGGAGACGTGGTGGTCTGGTACATGAACGGCACGACCATTACTTCCGGTGCCTACATCACTACCATTCCTCCTCCGTGGC
>Ga0209039_10000655_pt1 | contig 33216 bp, 31 predicted proteins | sample BogFormECP12_OM1_FD_188238 | JGI IMG/M metagenome (GOLD analysis project Ga0209039, IMG submission 188238) | Bog forest soil microbial communities from Calvert Island, British Columbia, Canada - ECP12_OM1 (SPAdes) (version 2) | ecosystem: Environmental > Aquatic > Freshwater > Wetlands > Bog ... | reverse complement strand
ATAGGCCGATATCATGAGAGACAGTATTTTTGTTAAGGGTGCACGGGAGCACAATCTTAAGAATATTGACGTGGAGTTACCAAGAAACAAGCTGATTGTAATCACGGGGCTTTCGGGTTCTGGGAAATCCACTCTTGCATTTGACACCATTTATGCGGAAGGGCAGAGGAGGTATGTGGAAAGCCTTTCCGCTTATGCGAGGCAGTTTTTGGGTCTGATGGATAAGCCGGATGTTGACTCGATTGAGGGATTGTCTCCGGCGATTTCGATCGAGCAGAGGACGACGAGTAAGAATCCGCGTTCGACTGTGGGGACAGTCACGGAAATCTACGATTATCTTCGGCTTCTTTTCGCGCGTATCGGTACGCATCATTGTCCCAAATGTAACAGTTCAATTCGGCCCCAGAGTGCCGAGAACATTACGAGTTTGATAATGGCGGAAAAAGGTAAAACGCTGGTTTTTCTTGCGCCGATAATAAAGGGAATAAAGGGAACCCATGAACAGGTTTTTGATGATCTCAAGAAACAAGGTTTTACGAAGATCAGGGTTGACCAGAAAATTTACGATTCAGATTCGATAAAAGAAGAAGTCAAACTGGTTCGTTATGAGAAGCATTGGATCGAAGCGGTAATAGATACTCTGAAGATTGGTGACGAAGAGCATTCCAGAATCGCTGAAGCAGTTGAGCAAGCGTTGCAGATAGGGAAAGGTGCAATGATAACTATCGATGTGGAAAATGCGAATGCTGGCAAAAAGAAAGAGCTTGAGAGATTTGAAGGAGAAACCTCGTTTAGCACGTTTGGTGCGTGCCCTAATCATCCTGAAATCGTGTTTGAAAGCTTGGAGCCTAGGATGTTTTCGTTCAACTCTCCATTCGGAGCTTGTCCAACATGCCATGGTTTAGGAGAAATCACAGAGATTTCCGAAGACCTGGTAATTCCCGATAAGAGCAAATCCATTATGGACGGGGCACTCGCAGTTTATGGTAAGATGGAGTTGACTTGGAGAGCCCAACAGTTGGCTGCGGTAGGCAAAAGGCACGATTTTGACATTTTCACTCCCATCAACAAGTTCAGCAAGAAACAGCATGACGTGTTGTTGTTCGGAGATAAGGAACCCTTCAATGCTAACTGGTCGAATGGCGCTAACATGTGGATGCGTAATGGTTGGGAAGGCGTGATTCCTCAAACGATGAGGCTCTACCGCCAGACTGAGAGTGAGTGGAGAAAAGAAGATATTGAAAAATTCATGAGATCCTCTCCTTGTCCAACCTGTAAAGGGAAGAAATTGCAACCTGTTGTACTTGCAGTCCGCATAATGGACAAGAGCATTATTGACGTTACCGATCTTTCAATAGAGCAAGCTGTTGACTTCTTTGCGAAACTCCCGTCGCATTTCAACGAGAAAGAAATGACCATTGCTAAACAGGTTCTTAAGGAAATCACCGAGAGACTGGGGTTTCTCAAGAACGTGGGGCTTGGTTACCTTTCGCTTTCGAGAGCTGCAAGAACACTTTCAGGAGGAGAAGCCCAGAGAATCCGCTTAGCCACTCAAATTGGCAGCAACCTGATGGGGGTCATCTACATCTTGGATGAACCCAGCATAGGTCTGCATCAAAGGGATAACAAGAAACTCATTAACACGCTCCGTCGACTGCGAGATCTTGGAAACACCCTAATCGTGGTGGAACATGACGAAGACACTATCCGAAATGCGGATTACATTATAGACATGGGTCCAGGCGCCGGAGTACACGGAGGACACATAGTTGCCGAAGGCCCTCCTGCTGCCATAATGAATAGCAAGAAAAGTCTCACAGGCAAGTATCTTTCAGGCGCATTAAAGATTGAAGTGCCAAAAGAAAGAAGAAAACCCATCGGTTTCATCGCTATCAAGGGGGCAGAAGAGAACAACCTGAAAGATCTCACTGTTAAACTTCCTCTAGGCGTACTTTGCGGAATAACGGGTGTTTCAGGTTCGGGCAAGAGCACATTAATGAATCAAACCCTAATGCCCATTTTAAAACAGAAATTCGGCGAACAAATCGACAAAGTCGGGAAATACGAGGCGATTGATATTCCTCAGCTGGTACATAACGTCATCGTGATCGATCAGGATCCGATTGGAAGAACACCGAGGAGTAATCCCGCAACATATACTAAACTTTTCGATGAGATAAGAAAGATTTTTGCTTCCACCAAGGAAGCAAAAATGCGCGGATACAAAGAAGGAAGATTCTCATTCAACGTCAAGGGCGGAAGATGCGAAACTTGCCGAGGAGACGGTGTGTTGCGTATCGAAATGAACTTTCTTCCAGACGTCTACGTTGAATGCAGTGACTGTAAAGGGAAACGCTACAACAAGGAAACCCTCAGCATACTCTACAAGGGCAAGAATATTTCCGAAGTCCTCGACATGGAAGTTGAAGAAGCAGCAAGATTCTTCGAAAACTTGCCTCGCCTTTCGCGCAAACTCCAAACCCTCTTAGACGTTGGGCTTGGATACATAAAACTCGGACAAAGCTCAACAACGCTCTCGGGAGGAGAAAGCCAACGCATCAAAATTACCCGAGAACTGAGCAAAAACAAGGCTGGCCACATAATCTACATGCTTGATGAGCCTACCACTGGGCTTCATTTTGAGGACACGAAACGCTTGATAATGGTGCTGAACAGTCTTGTAAACAAGGGAAATACGGTTTACGTGATTGAACACAACCTTGACGTTGTGAAAAGCTGCGATTATCTCATTGACCTAGGCCCTGAAGGCGGAGCAGAGGGAGGAGAAGTACTCGCCCATGGAACCCCTGAAGAGGTTGTGGAAAACTCCAAGTCACATACAGGCAGGTTCCTAGAAAGAATGCTGTGCCAAGAAGAACCTGAAACACTATCGCAAACGGCGACCGCGGTAACATGATTTCAATTTCCTGCCCTTCCGAATTCAAAAGCAGCGAGGTTCCCGTAGATCCCGGGGTCTATTTATTCAAAGATGAGAACGGCGAAATACTATATATTGGCAAGGCGAAGAACCTGCGTTCACGCGTTCGGAGTTATTTCTCAGTTTCCGGCCAACCTGCAAAGACGCAGCACCTTGTTTCCAAGATTCGTGTCATTGACTGGATTGTAGTGCATAACGAGGTTGAAGCGTTACTTTTGGAAAACAAACTTGTTAAGCAGCACTCGCCGAAATATAACATCGATCTTAAGGACGCAAAAACATTCGCTTATATTGCCCTAAGCAGAGAACTATATCCCCGAGTGCTTACCTCACGCAAGGTTTCTCGCAGATTAGAATCATATGGGCCTTACACTGACGGCTTTACAAGGCAGGATCTTACTCGGCTCGTGATAAGAGTTTTCAAACTTCGAGTCTGCAGAAAACTTCCAAAACATGCTTGCCTAAGCTTTCATATCGGCTTATGCACGGCGCCATGCGTTGGGAAAGTCAGCAGAGAACAATATGGAGAACAAGTTGAAGAGGCGCGCTCTTTTCTCAAGGGAGACTACGCACAGACAATCGAACTGTTAAGTTCGCAAATGCAAGTTGCCTCTCAGGAACAGAAGTATGAACGTGCGTTGGAACTCCGAAACCAAATTGCCTCGATCCGACTTCTCATGGATCGCCAAATTGTGGATACTGAAAGGAGATTCGACCAAGACGTTATGGCTTTCAGGAATTACGGCGAAAAAGTGTTGATTGTTCAAATGGGCGTTCGCAGAGGTGTACTTCTTGGCAAGAAAGAGTTCTCGATTGATCTTCAGCCAAACATTGAACAAGAGTTTCTGAAAGCCTTCTACACTGCAAATCAGCTACCTCGAGAAATTTTGCTGAACAAGCCCTGTTGGGTTGACCGCAAGGAAAAAACTGCTATGGAAGAGTTTTTTTCAACCAAGAGAGGAGCGCCTGTCAGCTTGGTGGTTCCTAAGCGAGGCAATAGGCTTTCACTTGTCAGATTGGCTGAGAAAAACATCGAATCGAATTTGGATGAAGACAGCGCGCTAGTTGATCTGGAAACTACCCTTAATCTTCCGGCTGTTCCTCATATTATAGAGTGCTTTGATGTGTCCAATTTGGGAAGAGAACATATTGTGTCCGGAATGGTCCGTTTCTCAGATGGGAAACCTGACAAACGCAACTACCGTAGGTTCAGAATGAGAACAGTGAAGGAGCAAGATGATCTTGCAAGCATGAACGAAGTCGTCACAAGACGGTACAAACGTTTGATGGAAGAAAAAGTGTCAATGCCTGACCTTGTAATTGTGGATGGAGGACCAGGACAGATCACCGCAGCGAAAACGGCAATGCAATCATTAGGACTTCAACTTCCACTTATCGGTCTCGCCAAGAAAAACGAGGAAATCTACCTGCCTGACGAATCGAGTCCGCGTCGGTTCGACAAGAACAGCCGAATGATGCTTCTCCTACAGCAAATCCGAGATGCAGCACACAACTTCTCTATTGGTTACAACCGCAAAAGAAGACAGATCAAGATGAGAAACGAGTTCAAAACAGAATAACACCTTTTGCTTCTTTGGATACCTATTTGATGGAGTACAATAACCAGCTGAGTGCTTCGTCGCGAGGTCTTGTCTTGATTGGTTGGGGTAAAGTTTTATCCCTCTCTCTCTCTCTCTCTCTCTCTCCATCTTATCGTTAAGCACCATTAAGGCAGGAGCAGAAGTGCCGCGAGCACGGGGGCTCGCAGTACCATTCAGGTGGCTTGCTTTCAGGTAAGAAGAGGCTGAAGTTCAGGTATAAGGGCGTGCATTGCTTGCACATTCAGGGTAGGTCTATCGGCATTCAGGGCAGATAGGCAGGCCTTCAGGTAGGCAGATTGTACGTTAGTAGTTAGTATAGTAACGAGGGACTTATTTCTAGCGCGTAAAATAAGTCGGTCGGACGGAACGAAGGCTTTTATCAGGGCAGGAAAAGAGGCATACGGGCAGGAATAGGGGCAGGTCAAGTGAATTTATTGGTTGGACTTGCGATATTTGTCTTGATGTTAGGAGCGGTAAAAGCTTTTGCAGCGACACCTATCTCCAACTCAAGTCCGTTCATAGAAGTGACGTACGAAACTGTCGGATGGTTCTATGGGAGCGATAGCGAGAACACGGGTGGGTACAATTATACGTACTTGGTTCTAAATGTCACTATTGCCAACGATGGATATTCTCAAGTGAATCCTGACCAAGGTCAATTTTCAGTCGCGATATCTGGAAACAGCTACAGTGCCGAAGGGTCAATTCTGGGGTTGCCATATATCTATAATTATTCTAGCCAGATATTTGGATATACAGCTTACGAGTTAGGGCTGTCAGATTTTCCGTCTGTTACACTACTTAATGGAGGAGTTATATCTGGAACTATCGCATTTCAATTTGGAAATCCGAATGATGTACCACAGCCTCCACAGATATGGAACGCTCCGTTTTCTTTGACATACTCAGTAACGTACGGAGACTCCATTCCCTACTTGCCTGCGACGGTTCAAATTGTTCCAGAATTTCAGACATTCCTAATCTTGCCATTCTTTTTGATAGCGACGTTAGCAGCGATAGCGTTGAACAAAAAGAAAGCCGTGCTGCCCTCCTAAGAACCTGCGAAGGCTTATGTGTGTTAATTAACACTAATGCACCAACATGAAACCGTCTTCTAAAGTAACGAGGCATCCAAAAAGGAGATTTTCTGGAATGAGAGTAAAGTTTTATCCAAACCAAACCAAACCACGACGGACGGACGAAGGACGACCACGACGGACGGTTAATGGACAGGTATCCTATGGTTCCAAATAGGTACCTATAGCTTCCTTATGGATACCTTATGGAACAGGATGGAGGATAGAGTGTTTCTATAGTACGAGGGGTAAAAAACAGACAAAAACTTACCCCCCATCAATGAAACCGAGAATAGCCTGCGAGGGGTAAAAAAGAAGAGAAAACTTACCCCTTAACAATGCGCGGGAAGACCCCAGATAACTATCAGTTCGTAGAGTTTGATATTGACACTGACCTCAATGCTATTGACTATTTAACTCAGCATGCTTCTTGACCACATAGTCAAAGTGTTTTCTCAGTCTTTTCAGCGAATATGCTAGACTTTTCGCGAGCGCTAAACGGACGCTTGATCCAATTCAAAATGCTTTCCGATTAATAGGGTAGTACTTACCCCTGTCGAAGATGAGCGTCGCTTCAACCTCAAACGAGCCATGTTTGATTTGAGGAAATCCTTGGATTCGCAGACTATGAAAACGGATGTCTGATGGCTCAACAAAAAGATCTTTCGCAACAACGAATATTGTTGTTCCTTCAATAAAGACTGAAAACCTACTAACCTGAAATCCGCATCGTTCGAAAGTCTCGATCTCATTGCATTGTCCACAGATTTCGATAAGAGGTCTTTCAGGTAGCGGGCAGTTTCCGTACTCTTCGCAGATCCTTTGCAAGAAAAGCAGTTGGCCCTCGTCATGGGAAGCGCGTATGGGCTTTGTCTTTTTTAGTCTTCGCTTGAGAGCAGTTGCCCATTCCTTGAGGTCAACATGAGGCGTTAACTTATCTGCCTCTATTGAGAGGCCGACTGGCAGTTTCTCTATTGAATTTGAGTAGTCGTACAGGACAGCCTCTCTGTTAAAGGGAATTGACTTTGAGTCTGAGATAAGCTTACTCCTGAGCCATTCAAGCCTTGAACCCTGCCCGTATTTTCGAAACAGTTGACGCACCTGTTCACGAAATTTCTGATATTGTGGAAGCTCCATTAATGATCTCGCAAGAATTCGACCGCTTTGCGTTAGCTCTACTCCGCGTGGGCCTTCCTTCACAAACCCCTTTTGGATTAGTCGCGGAATATCAGTCCCGAACATATCGTCGATCCATGGATTAATGCCACGATAAAAATCGTCATCCGGAAGCTCCCTATTCTCAGGATACCAGTTAATGAGACTGGAGTTTTTCACCATTAATGCCAGTAGTGTCTTGTCTATTTCAATGTAGCTGAGTCGATGTAGAGTTTCGAGCACAACCAGTAAGGCAAGCTGTCTATCGATCCCGATATAGCCTTCTGTGCTCATTAATCTCTAAGATCAATAGAAAGACCCAGCGAATAATTTAAGCATTTCGACAGTAACTTGCCACTTGGTGTCGACAATAGGTGGTGTGCTGTCGAAGTGTCGAACATTTGGCGCTTTGCAGCAACATTTAAATTTCAGTTTGACAGAATATTTGACAGTAATTCGACATGAACTCTACACCAGAACCACAGAAATATGGAATCTTCAAAGCGAGCTTCAAGATCTCGCGTGACATTCTTCTGGGAGATATTAAACTAGGTACACCCTTGTTAAAGCGAATCATAGACTCCCATCAATTCCAGCTCCTCGATTGGAGAAGACAACTTGGAACCGTTCACTTGATATACAGAAATGCCCATCACACGCGTTTGGAACACTCCTTTGGCGTGTACGAGCTTTCCCGAAGACTTACCTCAACGCTATTCTCAGATGCCGAAGCGAAATCCAGAACTGTATGTTACCCCGTCACGAGAAAGAATGGCTATCTAGAAGTCGAGAATGGATCTCCAGCGAAACTTCCTCCTGTCGAGGAATTCAATCTTTTGCACGTTGCATCGATCCTCCACGATATCGGCAACTATCCTTTCTGCCACCAACTAGAAAGAAGCATCGTTCTCGGTTTGCCTAACCATGAGCTGATAGGATCTATGATTATACGGAGGGCCTTCTCGCAAGTGGACTTTCTCTCAGACGATGATCTTGTTTCCTTAGGACTTGCCAAGAAACGGGAGGCTCTAGCAGACATCATTAACACAAAATCCAAAGAGCCTTCGCTAACTGCTCCCGAGTCCCTCTTTAAGGAAGTAATATCAGGTCCCTATGGTATGGACTTTCTAGATTACATATACCGCGATTCTTTTTATTGTGGTTTTTCAACTCGATCATCTGCAGACTTCATTCTGGATCATTCGGTACTTTTCTTCAACGAAGAAAAGCAAGCATATTATTTCGGTTTTACTCAGCATGTTTTGCATGAACTGATTAGCTTGGCATATCTGCGTCTAGACATGGAAAGAAAGGTTTACTCAAACAAGACCCACAAAATTGTCACGGAAATGCTTGCTCGTGCGATCCGCGTTGCAATTGACGAAGCAAGATTGAATGTTAACGAGCTATGTCTCTTGACTGACGATGGCTTACTTAGCGATTTGGAACATCGCGATTCACCACAGGAATGCCGGAAAATGGTCAATCTCATTAGAAGTCGAAAACTGTATGAAGTCGTTCACAGATTTGACGCTTTAAGGCCTGATGTTAATCCAACAGTAAGGCATGCATTAAGAATGTGGAACCTCCAGCAGATAAATGAGCTAAAAAAAAGAATTCATGAGGAATTGGCTGACAGAAGTGTCGATGAAGAAGACGTTCTCGTTTCATTCCCTCATCCTGAGGAAAGAGTCTGCAAAGAAGGAGACGTACTTGTTCTCCTCGAATCAGGAGAAATCAGGAAATTAGGTGATTTAGACCCATGGATTTCATATTATGAGAAAGAATACATGAACCTGCGCAAGTATTTGATCTTGCTCTCTGGGGATGCTTTTCCAAGAACTGGCAACCGCATCAAGGAACTGCTTATCAACAACTTCGAGAAGTGGGTGCTGGAAATACATGGGGTAGAGAGATTTACAGTTCAATCACTTGAAGACAAGCTCCAGTCTCTAACTGACGTCGAACAACATATCTTGGCCGAACTCCTCCAAAAAGGTCTTACAGCCGAAGAACTCGCAGCCAAAAGTGGCAAGAGAAGAAACACAATGGTATATCATCTGGGTAAGCTTAACCAAAAAGGCTTGATTAGAAAAGAACGCCGCGGGAAAGAAATTATCTACAATGTTCTTGCAGAGTACGCTGAGTACGTATCAAAACGTCTTGACAAAACCTGACCGCGAAACGCCACTTCAGCGCGCTAAGGGGGCAGGGCTACACATAATTCTCGTCAGAACAAACAAAGAGGTCTGTTGCAATAAGTCCATAGGAACTCATCTAAGGCTTTTGCCTTTTGTATTTCATACTTTTCTGTTAAATCAGAAAAAACCGCATCATGTCTTCTAATGAGGCCCTTCATCTTCTTCATAAATTCAAAGTATTCCTCACCTGAGAACTCCATGACGCTCTTTTCGAGTTCCATACGAAATGCTTTTTCAATGGCACTGTCCCAAGCAAGAAAGAAACTTGGACAAATAAGATGTAATGTCTTGGCTGCGCTTACACCACTATCCTTGAATACTTTCTTCACAGATTCATAAAGCTCCTTGATGTCAGCAGAAGACTCATCGAGATCATAATCATCAGCGATACTAGAGGTTCGAAGTTTCTGGAGTTTTTCCCGATTGTGTTGGATCCATTGTGCGAGCCTATCCTCCCAGCCTTCATACGTGGATCTGCACAAGACGCGTTGCATATGTCCCCATTCAAGCAAGAATGGTCTTACGATCCGCTCCACACTTGCCTTAGTAATATCCTGCCAGACAAGCTTCCCAAGTTCATCGACACTCTTTTCATAAACTCCTTCGCTGTCTGAATCTGACTCGTCATTGTATCTTTCCAAGCATTGTTTTATTACTGCGGTCTCTACCTCGAAAAGATCCATTGCCACTCACCACATATCTTGCTAGAACAAATTACATTTATAACCCAGAATTAAGGGTGCGCTTTTGAAGGTTTTTTGGCATAGCGTGTTAGCGCACGCGAGCATGGCGTCTCTCAAGGATCCTATTAGCACCAAACTCGATCGATTTGTTGGATGGGCTCTATGGTGTCTCCCACCATGCCTTTCTCATCAGTTTTCGGTACACGGTGAAGCATTCATCTCCAAGTGTTTTCGTCAGATCTGTAGTCTCGTTGAGAGCAGGTTCAGGAAAACCGAACTTCTTGGCTAGACCTTTGCTTTCGTAGCCCACGTAAATCCTAGACGGCGCTAGTCGTCTCATCCAACTGACTATTACGTCTTTGTCAAACTTCAGAATAGGCTCCTTGGTCACAAACTTTCTAGGATGCCTGAATTCTAGAAAGGCCTGGAACCTTTTTGACGGTAACTCTGCACTAGATATCTTGTCATAATCTTCATCTCTGTTTGTTTCAAGCGTTATGTCGATTGCAACATTCTGAGAAAACGAGCAAGCCTTACTGAAAAGCATTCTTGGACATTTGGTCTGAACTAGAAAGTTGATCTTTGGAAATCCACTCATGACTTGTGCTACTTTGTCAAGATAGGCTTTCTTAGCGAAAGCTATGTCACCGCCAGCTACCACGAATATGAACTTGTCCTGTGGGGTGTCAGGAAAACTCCTACGCGCCAGCTCTTCGGGGTGTGCATGAGGTCTGAAGTCACGGCACATTTCACAGCCTTTCCCTGTTTTTCCGGGCTTCCAGTAACTCCTCCAAAAGCGTCGATAATAGCGTTGAAAACTCCCAACACAGTACATGCAACCATTCTTGCAGCCCTTTTGTGGGTTCCAATTGCCAGCGTTTTCCTTATACATCCCCTTGCTACTTTCCAATATCCTGTCCATATTTTGGTCCCTTTCTCGCATCAGCTTGTTTTTGCCCGTGGGCCTAATAAGACTAACTATGATACGATCGCGCACTGGGAAGACAAAGGAGACAACTTTATTATTTTCCAATGTCAGAGGAGGCTGGAAATGCCTATGATTCCTAAGAACATACGCCGTCAACACATTTTGAAAGCCATAGAGGAAGCCCGAAAAACTGGAGTCCCCGAAGAAAGGAGTTCAAGAAGATTTCTCGTAGAATTTGATGGCGATCATTATCCGCCCAAGTACATCATCTCATTGGCTAACAAGTACGCAAATGGTAAAGAACTGAATCCGTCAGAATTTAGCGGGGGGACGGAGTCTAATGTCTTTCTAAGAGTTTTAGGTTTCAAAATCGTACGGACTAAATTGCCAAGGAAATCTGGGCAAACACTACTAAAAGAACACAATGAAGGAGTTTCCTCGGCAGTTCATCACGATGAAAGGTGCCCAAAATGCAAGGAAACCATAAGAAAGCTTTTGGAGAGAATTTATGGCAAAGTCGAGCGAAACTATAAGTTTGAAATCGGAACGCATCCAGAAGACTTCTCAAACTACTCATGCTATACAAAGCTAGAAGAGATTTACAAGATCCTTCAGAATCATAGAGGGTTTGGAGAGTTTGTCAAAGCCAAAACACTTCCAAATTGCGATTTTTTTGTTCCAGATTCAGGTTTCATTGTTGAGTTTGATGAATCACAGCATTTTACGCTACCCCGAAGAATTGCGTTGGAAAACTATCCTAGTCAGCTTAAATTAGGTTTTAACCGTGAAAAATGGACAACATTATGTGAGAAGATCAACGCCAGAGACAATGACCCTCCTTACAGAGATGAGCAACGCGCATGGTATGATACTTTAAGAGACTTCCTTCCAGCAATCAAAGGCCTGAAACCCACTATTAGGTTGTTTGCCCAGGATTTTGCGTGGTGCAGTCTTAACCCTACTAAGACATCAGATATTGAAAGATTCAAGAAATTCTTGAGAAAAACTTCCGAAAGCTGGGAAATCGAAGTGAGGGAAAAACCGAATTCATTTCTGTCAAGGATAATAATAGCTGGTGAATGGGATGGAAATCCAAGCAATGCAAAAGCACTTCTTGAGGATATCTGTGCAAAGTGGCCGAAAGGTAGGAGAGTTGAATTCCTCATGACGTGCGGGGGATTTATTCAATTTGACTGGCCAAAAAGAATATCCCGAGGAGATATTGGCGATAACAAAAACCCAAATAATGATGCTGTAAATGCCTTGGTCAAAGAGGCAGAAATATGCCTGCATTCTGTTCTGAATGATGGATTGACTGAAAAATTAAGAGAACTTGCTGATTACATAACGCTTGGCGTAGATTCTTCTAAAGAGAGAACATCGACAACACCGAATTATATCGGTCAACTTCACGTTGAGTTGGTGTTTTTGATTGATTTAAGAAGTGACGCTTTCTATTGGACTGGGAAATCGTATCCAACATCAAGCCAACAAAGTGGATTGGTTAGGATTTCTGGCTTGAGGTCACACTTTCTTGATTTGAAGGATGTTGGCAAAGTTATGATATTAGGGTGTCATGATCTGACGATATTCAATAACAGAAATTGGGAGAATACTGGCGAGTGGAGAAAAGCAATCAAAGTGGAATTCAGAAAATTGGCAAAAGACGAAAAGACAAAAATAGTGTTACATCATCCCCACACAAGTGTGAAAACCAAAACATGGCGTAATGCTTGGAGCGGTATGAGGGAAATGTTATCCTCAATAGAGCAATATGCAGGTGCTGGAAGATACTATGAACCCGACCGAGATCAGTCTAAGTGGGACCCCTTAGATGAGGTGCTTAGTGCTACACGATACGGCAACACAATAGACTTCGTGGTTCGGGAGAATTGAGTATGTGGAGTACATGCGTGTCCTCAAAGCGCGTGCGAATGCCTCTTATCATGAACTGTTGAGTTGAGGAGATCATGGAAGCAGCAAGAATAGAATTTGGAGCGCTTTCATGAAGTCTTAGCGCGGCCAAACAAGCTTCGAACCCTGATAACCTATCACATTCCCTGATAGGTACTATTGAGCTTTTTAGATTGAACCTTTAAAAAGGTTGAGCCATCAAAATGGAATGAAAGTGATAGGCATGTTGAAGAGGCTTAATTTTTTCCCTCATTACAAGACTCTTCTGGAAAAGGGGTTGAAGAATACCACAATTCGTTTGGGTGTTAACAATAGATATGAAAAGAATGACATAGTGAGTATTACGGTGGGATGGTCTGAAGATAATTCTGAAGAGGTAGGTTTCGCCAAGATCGTCAGCGTAGCACACAAGAAGATAAAGGACCTGTCTGAAGATGATCTTGAAGGCGAAAGCCCAGATTGCTCTAATAAGGCGGTAGTAAAATATGCACTATCCGCTATCTACCGTAAAGTTGTATCTGAAGAAGATGATATTACCATAATTAAATGGGAAAAAACTGAAGAGGAGAAGGACTGAATATGCCTTCGAACTCAGGAGGAACTATTCTACTTCTGACACTTACAAAAAAGACATACTGAATCTGCTTTGTATGGAAAAGGGTATGAAGTATAGGTTCAGATACCGAGAGGAATGGGTACCGGCGGAATTACTTGAGAACACGGCCATTCTGAATACCCGGAGGGGAATAGTAGTTTTCTATGACACAACAACAAAAGAATTTTTTCCAATAATCTGCGTCACCATAAATCAGGTTGAGAAACTTGGCGATGTTCTTTATTTTGAATTCACCACTAATGATTTGATTAAGTATGGAAGCAGAAATGACAGAACAAACGAATACAATTCAATAATAAAGAAATATATTCAGGGTGAACATTTTGATGGAGAAACAGGCAAGTTAACCAAATTCGTTTTTCATGTAAACAAAGAGTTAAGTGAGTTTGTTTACGATAATGACCTGTCTTCTTGGGTAGCAATACTCAATAAAATCGGCAATCTTCATCCTTTTCTAGGATCGATTTTTCTCAGGATATTAAGGGTAGCAAATTCAAATGGAGATACAATCAAGCCGAAGGAAGTCAATTCACAGACGGGAGAAATAGGTTATGTTTTAAGAGGTCACGAGACGTATAGACTTGAAGTTTTTCAAAGAGCTAGAAATGACTTTACCACTTTTACTCCGTTCAGACTGAATCTTTTCTTCATTAAAGATCATATAACTCCGATTAAGGAAAGTGATGTAGTTGTTGGCAAGTATGATAAACTGCAATTAGCTTTTTTGACAAAATGGAGAAAATCTGAGGTGAGAACAATAATAGGACTGAAAGGGGATGAAGGTTCTGGTTTGGATATTCCTGAGATTTATGTCCCCTTAAGAATCACAAGAGATGTGTGGAGGCTAGTCGGTTCTATATCAATGAGCACAATAGGAATTGTGACTGCAATCGCAGCCGGATATGTCCCTCAGGTGTTGTCAATGCCGCCCACAATTATCTCCCCACTTTTGAGTGTTTTAGGCGCCGTCTTGTTTGCTCTTGGGGTCGCTTGGTTGAGACCTATGTACGAATAGCCATCGGCGTGTGTGATTCATAATAAATTCAACTGGTTTCGCATATCCTCAAAATATCTGTCACTGTCAAATTGCTTCCATGTCTCTACCCTATGACTCCGTGGGATACACCAGCGATTCTTCCAGTAATCGAATAGTTTCTCAAAAGGTCGGTCAAACCATAGAGGTTCAGCATTTTCATTTATTACTTTGTGCAAATTCGCCACATTTGAAAAAAAGTAATAGCCTCTCCTTATGTTATGAAACGCAAATTTCGGTATCTTCAACATTCGGAAAGCCTTGTCAATAAGTCTCAATTTTCTTGAAGAACCTGTTCCATACCCCAGTTTTGTGTTTTTGTTATTTCTTTTTAAAAATAAGAGCAATTCACGATACAGCGATTCGGAAATGTGGAAAGTTCCAGCCCCCGAAGTAAATCCGATAAAACGACTGACCTTTTCTCCATCATACTGTATCCGATCATACATGCTACTCTTCCCATAGGCACTAGACGTTGTAATAAACAAAAGATTGCTAGGTATCTCCCTTTTCTTCAGTAAGGTTGTAATATTCTGATATTTTCTTGAGTAACAATCGCGGATTTCGTCAGAAACTAGAGATAACGCAACCATCTTCCCACCGAGAAGCTCATTATAAGGTGGCAAAGCACCCACCCTTTGCGCATACATTGATTGATTAACCCAATAGTCAGTGTTAGCTCCCGATATGCCTAGGAATTTGTCTCTTGCGGCTGATCTCAAAGGCGGGCTTTGCAAGCCAACCAATCCGAACGGTGCATTATGGCCTCTATCCCACAAAATGAATTTCATTTGTCTCCCTATCGGCTTATCGAATGGTAAACTCCACCAAACAAGATTCCACCAAAAGAAAATCCGGGATTCGTCAGATTCTGGCTTAACTTCTCTAACTTCTAAATCAATTTTGTTTGGCGTTATTCCATCGGCATTTGCTGGAAATTTCCTAACTAGCTTTATGTTTTTCAGCAAGAATTCTCGGTGAAATACGAGCTGCTCTAGTTTCTTTTGCTGATGGACTTTTCTCAAGAATTCCTTCTCAGTGCCAATAGGCGCTAAGTTTGGTTGCACACTAAAGCCCTGGTTTTCCAGAGACTTGATTATTCTTGCCCTTAGGCTATCGCTTGAGATTTCTTGCTGTTCAGGCTCATCCCTGAGCAAGATTTCTGTTACCATTATTCTCAGTCTTGAAGTAGGTGTCTGTAGTTCTATATATGATAAGTCAATTCAAGGCCCAGAGTTAGTCGTTCTTGCATCCCTGGCTAAGGTGTTGCCTTATTAACTCTTGGTAATAATGCATCGTGACGGCAAATTCCTCTCCACTCTTGTTTTTCTGCAGTCTATTCCTTTCGCGCAAGAACTTTTTTTCCTCATCGTTGAGTTTCCTGAAAAGTGTAACAGTTCTCTTACCGAGTTCCCCGCCAACATTTTCATCTTCAGTTTCGTCAAATTTCCTCAGAATGTTATTGAATAAAGGGTTTTCAAATTCCTCTGAAATCTTATGCAAAATAGGCCCCAAAATGTTGGAATCAGCTTGGATTTTTCTGCTTTGGTCTTTTTGGGCATAAGAAGAGGCTTCAAAAAACTTGACGAACATAGGAATTACGAAAGGCTGATGCGATGTCCACATATAGCACTTGCCTTTTATTGGTTCATTTAATATTTGAGTTATTATGTCGTCAGAATAGTGGGCATTTGCTTTTTGCAGAGATTGCAGGTCACCCCTACTCAAGAGATGGAAAACGAAAAAGTTGTCGCCTTGACTGATTACTTCAAAAGGTATGCTACTGGGTTGTTGTGTTACGAAAATGCCCCCTAAGTGATACTTTCTCCCTTCTTTTGCAAGCTCGATAAAAGGTCCAACGTCAGAACCAGAGAGCACCGTTTGTGCCTCCTCAACGACGAAAGTGGCAGTAATCAGACCCTTGTCGCCTGCGCTAATGAACTCCCTTTGGTTAATGTTGAATATGTGGTTCACGATTATTGAACTCAATCTAAGAGCACTTTTGGAATCGATTAGGGATATATCGACTATTACTACTCGCCCTTGTTTGAGTGCCTCCTCGATGATGCTGATCAGTCTAGAATCGGGATCATGTAGGTCTCTTATCGCCGGTACTAGGTTGTTTTTTATTGGACCGGTGGATTGGTCATTTGCGTCAAGCCCGACAATTTCTCTTATTCCATTGTCGTCGGCAGCAAATCCGTTTTGTTTCAGTAGGTCTACTAACATACACCAACGTTCTGGTGTCAAACCCATTAGTTTCATGAAAAAGATGGTGTCATATTTGCTTTCCGCCACGATTATTGGCAATATCATTTTGGGATTGAAATCTTTTAGGTTAAGTTTTAGGCTTCGATAAACGTTCAATTGTTCTGCATCAATATTCCTATTCGTTATCAGTATTGCTTCTCTCTTGTCCATAATTCCAGGTCTATGCTTTGCGTCCGTTACAGCGTATTCCCCTTCAGGGTCGAAAATCAGCAAGCCTCCGAACTTGGAATTCCATTCACTTGCAATCACTTTCATCAGGTTGCTTTTTCCATAACCTGCTCTGGCAAAAATGAATGTGCGTTTGGCATTCAGCTCATTCATGTCAAACTTGACTTTGATACTCTCATCTAGAGCATAATTGCCGACTTCGATGCCTCTTTCTTGTTCTTTCAGAGCCTTGTTTACTATTTGCTCCACTTGTTTAACATTAGGCTTGTAAACGCGGCTGGTTATGTGTGGGATTCTCAGCAAACCGGGTCTGAAATCTCCTTTCTGGGTCAAGGCCCCGAGAATCTTTATTCTAACACGATAGCTAATCTTCCGCTTCTTAATATCAGGACCTATAACATCTCCTTCCAAGGCGACATCGCTTAGCCATTTTTCGCCCATGAACGATGTAAATTCGCCTCTGGGAACATACTGCATGACTCTAGCTACCAAGAATTCGGACCCACCTTCTATTAGCAGGAAGCTCCCAATGTCGATGGAAAAATCCAGTTGATACGGAGCAATAATGTCCGCTACATATTCGTAAGAAGCTGCCTCAAGGCCTATGAAAACACCAATCACACTTTCTTTTTCAACCATAACGTCCCCTACCTTAACCCTTATTCTCCGCCACCTAAGACTCCTTTGTCCACAAAATCCCTAAATAACCAGCCGTCCCTAAGAAACGTTCTCACAGCTGGATCCGAAAGTTCCTTTATTCGTTCCAAAATCTTATCCTTCACTATTGAAGCAGGTAAACCAATGCGAACAGCCGCTTCATGCGCACGCATTATCGTTTGCGGATAGCCCAGAACAGGGTAGGAATACTTGGAATCCTTTGCTAGGTAACTAATTATCTCATTCACTTCATCTTTGGAATAGTCTTCTGGAATTTCTACTGTTACCAGAATGTTCGAAAGTCTGGAAAGTTTCACAATATGAAGGCCGCCAAAAGAATAGTCGAGTTTCTCAGTTTTCTTGGTAATTTTTCCTTTGCCGCTCCAAGTGTACACCTTCAGTTCCAATTCAAGGGGGATTTTTATATAGCCTATTTGATTCTGGGGAATCTTGTTCTCCAAGAACAAGGCCGTAGAAAGCAGAGAAACGATTTTGGATGTTTTGGCGACTCCAACCAACTTGATATGATTTTTCTTGTTTTTCACGATTATTTTCAATTTGTCCAATAATTCTGCTTTTATTTTCTTGGTTCTAAGAAAACCATCCTTCATGACTAAAGTAATTTCCTCGGATGATGCTGTTGCTATTTTATCAAAAATACATGCAAATTCAGCTATTTCCATTAAAGTGCCTGGGTCTTTTAAAATTTCTGAGGCCTCTGTCAGATTGCGCACACCCAAAGTGGAAAGGAATTTCTTGATTATTTGGAGGTCTTCTATACTGCTAAAATCTGTTTTTTCCAATTCCTCGCCCAAAGGTATAGCGAACTTCAGCTTAGTGTTCCCATTTGAGTCAGCGACTTCTATCACATCAATTTCTAAAGGGTCGAAATTTAGCTTGAGCATACCTCCGTCAAAAGATTTGTATGCGATAGAGGAATAGTATCCTGCGGCTTCTACAGGTATGAACTTGAGTTTCTTAACTTCTGCTCTGAGTTCATCTAGTTTTTCCGTTTGTTTTATAAGTGTTGACTCAAGGTTGGCAATGCCTTCAATGTCATAGTTTATCATGGTGGGACACTATGACTTATTGCACTATCGATAAATAATTCTTTTGTCTGTTACAATTTGACTTGTAAACTATCCAAACAAGGGGGGTTCAAGTCCAAGAATTGAAAGCGTTAGTAGGGGGTTATAAATGGAAAAAGAAAAGCTTCTGGGTGAGCTTAGTGAGGTTGACGTCCAAAAATTGCCTTACCTTGGCCCAATGAGTAGACGCATATATGTAACAACCCAAACGCAGAGTTCAACTGTTACAAAGGAATTGTTTGTTCAAAGAAACGACGCATTTACAACAAACCTCATTGGACTATTGAAAAGCATTAAAGATCGCGAAATTTCGGAAATTCGATATTCTTGCGGATTTGATGGGTTCATAAGGATTTACCTTGCAGAAATGGGAAAGCTTGCTGGAGAATACTTTGGCAAATCCGAAAAAACATTTAGAGAATTGAAGCTCAGATTGGAAACCAAATAGTCGTTCTTGAATTGCGTTAGATAGATCGAACTCAGAGTCTTTGATAGACGCGCTCGTCTTTCATCCTTTGAACCTGAGAATTCTTCTCTTGTCATTTGTTAACAATGGTCAGCAATGACCTAATAGAATCTACTGAGCGTTAGTTCTCACGATGACTAACAAGAACCATTGCATAGCTCATCTTATTTCATTTCAAAAAATCTCTCGCATAGTCGTTGGCAGCTTTTTCCTCCATTCTATGAGACATTTTTACATCATTAACATAAACTAAGTGATGATACAATTCGTGTAGTATCGTTCGTTTCGTGAGTCCTCTTTTAGTGAAGCAGGCCTTGTTCTCGAAGTAAGATGCGAGACATCCGTTGCTAACTTTTCTACCGTTGAGCGCAATTCTCATGTGCCTTACACCATAATACTTGGTCAAGAAGTCAACGGCTTTTTGGCAGCCCTTAAGCTCGTAGATTAGGAGAAATCTCTCACGGAGGCAACGCTTGGTGACATCAAGAATCTAATACCATCAAATGCCGAATTCTTCATTACGCCGACAAAAACAGGCAAATATGGCATTATTGTTGTGAAAATAAATGTCAATGAACAAGAATAGAAGCTTTGAAGTCTCATCGCCCGTATAAGGTCCTACTCAAAGCGCCGCGCTAACAGACAAGCGATGGCCTAACACATACTCTATAAATTCTTAAGGTGAGAAAACCCAAGTCTTCTTTCCATGGCTCTTTTCAATTCATCAACGTCTCCATATGTGCCGATAAGATCATAGATTGAACAAATAACAGACAACGATGCCATCGCAATGAGTTGGCTGACACCTACGATTGCCCCCATTGGGATAGCAGCTACTAGAGAGATAACGACGATTCCAGCAACCAATGAACAGGTAATGAGCGTCCTCTTGTTTCTTCTAACCCAGTCAACCAAATACTTTAGCCCATTCTTGATTTTCGCACTCTCTTTTCGCACTTGTTTCATTAGTCTTTGCTCTTCAATCCTAACTTCTTCCTTTTCTCCAGTAACTGGATCTTTGAAGGATATTCGAATAGAGCCCCTGTCAATGGAAGTTTCTTTCAACTGCCTCAGGATATCAACAAGAGCCTCATTTACTGACAGTTCTTTTCCGAACAATTGCAGGAATTGTTGGTTTTCTTCATCAACGATTAGTCGAGGATATTGTCTGCCTTTTTCAAAATCGCGAAGATGTGGATGACCTACTCTTGATAGCATATCCATAATTGCATCCCATAGGCTGCTAATTTCTCTCTTGCAAAACTCGATATCTTCCCATTTGCTGTTCGATTTCAAAAGACGCTCATAGGTCTCCGCCATGGTTGACCTGATATTTAGTATGTCCTTCTCCTTGATTCGTATGCCAAAAACGTTGAAATCTGTCGGCTCAAGCATTGGTATCCCTCGTCTGAGTCGTCTCGTTCAATTATAAGTTTTTCTGAGGTGTAAAATCAGGATTACGTGTTTATAGCGCGCTATTTGTGGAAAATCAGTAAGGATTTGGTATGAGGAACATTATTTCTCACTATTCGAAACAAGAAATGAAGAGAATTCATGTTACCTCTAAGCTTATAGGGATTTCGTGACCAATAAATCTCCATGCCTATCTACAACTGGTCGGGTGGAGCTGAGGCATCCCATACCACAGCGCAACACTACAAGGACAAAGTAGTTGAACTTCTGCAACTTGACGGCTTCATTTTGATACAAACATCTTCAGACGTGGGAAAGTCGCCTGACTTAGTTTTCAGAAAACCCGACACCGAAGGAAATACAGATATCTATGTCGAAACCAAGTTTGACGACGTCAGTTTGAGCGACAAGAAATTCCTGTCGGAATTAGCTACATATTTTATCCTGTACACAGCCAAAAAAACCGAACCATTTGACTTGCACCTCTACTTTAGAAAACTGAAGAACTATTCGAAATGGAACCAAATCTTCTCCGCAAACATGTACGATGAAGCGACCTGCGAAGCAGTTTTCCGAAATCTGTTAGAGAACAAGGAGCTAGATGAACGAACCCGAGAAAAAGTGAAGGAAAAGGGATTTGACAACTTCAAGGAATTCGTTGCTGACACCTACGTCAATCAAATTAGCTATGATGGCTTATTGATGAAAATCGACGCACGAAATAAGGGTAAAAAGAACCGCTGTTATGGCTATCAGTACTTCATAAGAGAGTTGCCTCCCATAAAACAGAAGCAACAGGTAATTGGAAACTTCGCTGAAATAAAGAAGTACTCAGGTTCAATCTATTCTTGGGAGACTGGCTACGCAAGATATAGCGACATCTACGATAGAATCCAGCGGTACGAGCCAGTAGTCTTGAAAGGTAGCTTCCTCTACAGCTTAGACTCTGTCTACGGCACAAAGCTAAGAGAATTCATCAAAGAAAAAACGCTTAAGGTTTTTGACCCAGAAGACTGGCTTCTCGAAGGGTCTAACAAACTATCAATTCTTCAAACGCTTTACAAGAAATACATACTCAATTTCGGGGTTGCCAACAAAGGCTGCAAATACGTTCGCTATAAATCCTCAGACATTCTCTACTTTTCCCACGCAGACTATTCCCAACCTATAACGGAAGTTAATGGCAAACAGGTTGCAAGACTGTTTAAGGATACAATGTCGCCCTTTGTAAAACATGAAGCAATAGAAATTGAAGTCAAGATTTACAACCAGCGACTATTCGCCTTTTTCAGCCCAGTAGTTCTCTTCACCGACAACAACAGAGAACTCATAGCAGGAAGCAACGTCAAGAGGCTACACGAAAAGTTCTCTCCCAACAGATACGATACCAACTACACTATCCTTGGAGACATGAGATGGTGGTTCAACTATCTCAACGACAAAAGAAAATCGCTGCTAGAGACCTCTGACCTGTTAAGCTTCTTCGGCAATTTGAAACCACCCCGAGACAGCAAAATGCGCAATATCTTAGCGGCTCAAGAGAGGATGGAGAAATACCTTGACCTTCAAAATTGAAAACATCGAAGAACCTGACCTCATGTTCAATGAGGGCGAGAATGGTCAAAGCGGCAAAGCCAAAGACCCACGCATCGGCTTAGTCAAGTACGGTCCCAGAACGCCTGAAGGAGAACCACATCACATAAGCATGAAAATTGGTCTAATAGGCGACTATTATTCAATAAACGAAATTCAAAGCCTCTTCAACCAAATGAGAGACCGTATTCTGCCAGAGAAACCGAAAAAGTCATCGGAACCCCAAAAGTGGAAGATGCCCTTCCCAGGTCTCAGCGGTGAGTCTCCCCTAAACGTATCAATGAACCTTCAAAAAAGATGGAGAGAAGTAATAACCAAAAACGAAATTGACAACATTACAAAGCTTCAAAATCACAATGACATACTGGAAAAAACGGTTGCTCTATTTGAAGAAAAAACCGACATCATCTACGGAAGAGAGACTCCACCAGATGTCATCGTCATTTGCATTCCCGAGCAGATATATCAAAAATACGCGTCAGCTTCTTCGTATAAGCAAAGAATTCAAACGGACGAGAGTGACCTTCACAACAGAATTAAGCTGAAGAGCATTATTCGTAAGGTTCCAACACAGATTATTCATCCGAATACCTTGAGATGGAAGAAAACTCAGGACAAGTCAGATGTAGCTTGGAACTTGGCAGTAGGCTTGCTTTACAAGTCGCAAAAAGGTCATCCTTGGAAGCTGGCAGAGTTTGAATTGGATACTTGTTACGCAGGAATTTCCTTCTACAAGGAAAGAACAACTCGCGCCTCTAAAGCGGCAATGGCTCAAGTCTTTCTTGATTCAGGAGAAAGCTTCATTCTGAGGGCCGACCAGGTAAGTGAAAGCTTGGGGAACCTACAAAATCACTTGACAGAAGAAGACGCCAAAAACGTGGTCAAAAAGATTCTGAAGCAATATTATGACGTCCGCAAGGACCTTCCAAACAGGTTAGTTATCCACAAGACATCCAATTTCTGGGAAGAAGAGAAGAAAGGAATGTTGCAAGCGGCCAACGGTGTCCACAGTGTCGACCTCATCACCATTGAAGAAGAGCATCCTTTGAGGCTGTTCAACGAAAAATGCGCTTATCCAGTTTTAAGAGGAACGATGTTGACTCCACCCGACAGAAAGGAATATTATCTTTTCACGAATGGCTTTGTTTCGGTCTTAGGCGCATATCAAGGATATAGAGTACCTAGTCCAATCGTGATTAGACCTGACGAACAATCCGTTACGCCCATTGAGGAAATTGCAAAAGAAGTTCTAGCGTTCACCAAGCTTGACTGGAATTCGTCCCATTTCTGCAAGAAGATTCCTGTGACTATAGAAGTCTCCCGTTCTGTGGGTGGTGTTCTTGCAGAGCCAGAAACTAAGAAATTGAAAGAGATTGACCCACACTATTACTTCTATATGTGATAAAATGACTGGCTTCGGAGCATGCCGTTTGGCGCGATGGGGTAAGTTTTCTCTTCTTTTTTACCCCTCGCAGGCTATTCTCGGTTTCATTGATAGGGGGTAAGTTTTTGTTTGAATTTTACCCCTCGTATAATAAACTGCCTATCCTATCCTCCATATTGTTCCATTTGGTATCCAAAAGGAGCCATAGGTACCAATCAGGAACCATAAGGATACCTTCCACCAACCGTCCGTCGTGGTCGTCGTTCGTGGTCGTCGTCCGTCGTCCGTGTTGGTTGGTTGGGGTAAAGTTTTATCCCAACCCAACCCAACCAAGGGATATTTAGTGAAAATAGGCTTAAAATGTGGTTTGTTTCGATAAAAAGCTTGAAGATAAAGAAAAAAAGAATAAAAATAAGAAAAATATTGAATATAATTCAAAAACAACCTTATTCAGCAATGTATTTGTAAACCTTTCTTGAATCCAGAAGCTCATGAGCTTTCTTTGATAGAAAATAATGAAATCCTTTCTTATTCACTCGCATAATCAGTTTGTTCTTTTTAGCATAGCCTATAACAGAACATAATTGTCCTCTGGAAAAAACAGAAAGAGAAGAATTATTTCTGACGGCGATTAAGAACCTGAACAGCAATCTTTTATCTGGAAAATCTTTCAACATTTCTATCTCCACTTTCTAGTGTAATGATGGTATTTCCCTCTGTGAAAATGATTGTTTCTTACCAAAACTATCAACTCTTAACTCTAGCTTTTTTCCAGAAAGCAGGACATTTCTTAGTACACTCACTACACTTAGCTCTAGTATCGCAAAAATCATCATGAAGTTTTCTTTTGTAAACCGTGTTCATTCTCGAACCCCACAAATCAATGGAACAGAAGAACCGTCTTCTTTATGGCCTAAGACAAGTTTTCCAACAGCAATCAATGAATCAAGTTCTTTATTGTAAACTCCACGTTTCTGATTCTGATTATAAGGCAAGCCTAATTCAATGTAAAGCATATGAACAAACTTCACATAGGAAATAGGACGATATTTCTTAGCAAGCTTAAGAATATCCTGAAAATCTTTCTTACGTTGCTGTTCAAGTTTCTTACGCCATTCTTCATAATCATCACTCATTCTTTTCACCTCCATCTTCAAAATCGAAAATTAAGGTGTAATTCTTCTCTCCTTTCAGAACCGCTAAAGCTTCATCACGATTCAAATGGTAACGAACATGCTTGACAACAACAGAAGCTTTTTTGCCGTCTTTAGTTAGAGTCAGATAACCACAACTCTTCATTCAGTAATCACCTTTTCAGATACTCGCGGAGTATGCTCTTTAGAGCATTCTTCCCTCAGAAAATCAAGGGCGAAAGCACGATTAGAAAGATATTTTCTAATTTGCTTATTCTGATTACCATAACGATAAACTATTTTCGGAGGCTTCTTCTTTCCCTTGAATCCAAGTCTAAGCGTGTATGTGCCTTTAATATTCTGCAAAAGAAACCAAGTAATCAGTTTGTTATCTTTTGTGAAAAGACAGAGCCATGAAAGAATACTATTTAATTCTAGATGACTAACAGAACGATTGAAAATAGTATGATAACTTTTGGTTGTATATTCATAAGCATACTTCTCTAAGGTTTCATCCCTAACCTTATGCAGAGTAATGCTTGACCTGAGAATGATGAAACCATCCAAATAATATCTTTCATTCATTAATCTACTATAAAGTTTAACTTCTACGATTGGCCTCTCATCCCAATCAATTTTAACAATATCAGTATCATGGTCGCCTAACACTACATTAGGATAAGGATTATAGCGTGGAAATCGATTTTCAGGCGGATATTGAACCGCAAGTTTTAAAGCTGGCCTAATCTGTTTCTTTTTTCCTGAAAGCTCCCATCTTTTACCTTTTCTTTGATGTGAACCGTAAACAGAAATATGTAGTTCTTTTTTCATCTAGACATCACCTGAGGTTTACTGTCCCATCCTTCGCGTCTTTTTGCTTCTATCATGTTATCTTTGACCCAGCCATAGAGGTCTCTTCCTTCTCCTGTTTTCTCGATTTCTTTGGTTTTGCCCTTCCATCTTCCTCTAAGAATAACTCTTTTAGGAAAAACCTGTGGAAATCCAACAGAAGGTTTACGACGGTATCTTGTTCTTGTGTATTTTTCAACATGTGGCCTAGAAGGTTGTCCTTTAAATTCTCTGACGTAACCTAGAAGCTTCTGTCTCCTCATACCGATTCCTCTAGCTCTAAGATGTCGGACAGTCCAATTTGCAGACCGTCCTTTTCGAGAATAATACTTGATGAGATTGATTTGTCTTTGAGTTACACCTCTAGTTTTTGCCATGGTTTCGCCTTCAAAGGTCGTTGAAAGAAAAATTCATCCATCTTCCAAGACTGAGTATTTTATCAATATCTTTCTGTTTGATTTGCTCTCGACCATCAAGCATTGCAGAAGCATAACAAAGCTTCTGTAAATTCTTTTGACATCTGAATCCGTAACTATCTGAGAACTGTGAAAGACTATGACTTATCACTTGTAGTTTAGAGAATAATCTTGGTATAGGTTCGAAAATTTGAGGTTCAACAGGTGTTTTCAACTGTGGAACTTTAATTTGAAATGAACCGAGTTTTTTACCAAAAATATAATCGAAAATATCTGTTGTTTTGTTTATGGGATATTCATAACTGAAAGGAATCATTCTGCTGAGAAAACCCATTTTTCTTAATTCGTTATAGAGACTTGCCTTTTGCATTGAACTGTCATAAAGGCTTTCTCTAGTTATTGCAGAAATTAGCCCTAACTTTATTGGTCTATCATAATGATATTGTTTGTATGGGGTTTTGATTCTTGTTGTTCCTTCATCAACCATTGTTTTTAACGATTGAAGCAGAGGAGCTTTAGTAACGTTTGCTTTTTCTGTGCAATTAAGAATGTCGGGAATGCATACAAATTTGATTTTTCCTTTTTCTGCTTCTGGAAAAACTTCATCTGTTAATGTTTTTGCAGTTATTTCGTTTGCATAATAAATGAAAGGATAATGAGAAAACATTTCTATCGTACTTGTTTTTCCAGATTCAGGTTTCGCTATGAACATTAAGCTGGAAGGTCTGTATCCGTCTATTCTATCAATGGTAAAAGCAGTCTGGAGGGTTAGAGCTGTGATATCGATTAGAGGTTGTATGTCTATGAGGTTTCTTTGTTCTTCTTTCTGCATGTGTGAGCATCTCCATGGTTCAGGAGGTACATGAGATATGTTCCTCTCCTGTACCTCCTGTGATGGACAAGACAGCAAAGGTGTCTTGTTTCTCAAGAAAGGCTCTAGCACGGAGATATTTAAACCTTATCTCAAATGAGAAGATAAAAACATTTTATCGTTGTTTCTGAAATAATAAATATAGATATTTTATTATTATTTCCAAATAATCAATGTTATTGTTTTGACTAATATTGTTATTTCTGAAACACACAAACCATTTTCTATTTTTACAAATAAAAACATTAGAAAATATTTAGATGTTGCAAATTGACTATTCTAGGAATCCATTCTTTTTTTTCGTTCCGTAAAAATTGCGCAAAGAGTAACGCTTCTTCATTGATTAATGTTTCAATTTCTTGTTGTTGTCCTCTTCTAACTCTCGGAAGAACTATTTTTTTCTCAAAATATTGATTTAATTCTTTTACGAAAATATGCGTCTTAACGTCGTTGAGGTATTCTCTTTTTCCTTTTTTATTATTTGAGAAATCTTCATTTTTTACTGTAAAGTCTTTTCTGTTCAGGTTACGGGAATATTCAATTATGAAACCGTCCGTTAGGTACCGAAACAATTCTTGAAAATCACAGATTAGGCTAGGCTTGCCAACCTGAACAGAATGAAGGAATCCTAAAAATGGTTCAAGCCTTGCCTTGATTAAAGCATATTGAACCTTCCACGAGAGAATCGTGTAACCCAAATTGAACAGGTTATTTGTTCCGTCGTATGCTTTGAATGTTTTTCTAGAATTGGGAGAGAAGGGAATCAAACCAAATATTTGAGTAAAATAATTTTCAGAGTAGTGGCCTTCAATTGACATAAGTTTTGTTCTGAGTTGTGAATTATTTTCAGCTTCTAGATTTTTTATTTTCTCTACGATTGAAAAATCGTAACACTTCAATCCATATTTTTTGAGAACCTGATTCTGTCCCTCAAGCTTAGAGAGAACAAACTGTTTAGCAATATACGTGGATTTTTCATTATTCAAAAAAGCTTCATATTGACAAATCCTAGTTTTTACATGGCTATCATCATCTAAGGTTCTAAGCATAGCTACAGGTCGTCCTTTCTGAGTCAAAAATAAACAGTCTATTCCCCAGAATCCGCAACAGGCTAAAGCTCCAGAAGAAACTGTGTTTCCACTTTTGATTCTGATTTCATCTATCTGGTTTTCAAACAGTGGATATTTTGCTGTTTGTCCTTCTCTGTTTTTGACTGTGAAACAGCCTTTTTCCATCCCTAAATAAGAACCAAAGCCTTCCAGAGCTATCTTTACTGTTTTAGTCTTCACTCTCAGCCTCTCACATCATAATAAGGCTAAAACGTGGCTAATATAGACAGATAGAACAATCTTCTGTATGTTATCCAAAATTCAAAGATAGTATTCCAGACTTTTCAAAAAATAATTGTTATGAACACCCAGAAACCGTTTAGACTAAGAGTTCAAGTGTAAAAGGCATTATGATGTCGGTGTAAACATGCCAGTCACGTTTTCGTTGAAAGTCGAAATCGTTGTCTGGTTTGTTCTGACAGCAAACAGGTCTGCCTCAAACGTAGTGGCACCTAAATCAAAACTTATTCCAGTACTGTTCGGCGGTAGCCAATTAGGCTTTAGAATGACAGTTATTTCGAGAGGTATGCTGTCTTCTATTGAGTTTATTACATCATGTAGAATGAAATATTGGTCAGGATTTCCTGATAGGTCAAGAATCGAATGTTCAGAGTAGTTAAGATTATTCGGGTTCAGGGAAACAAATTGCAAACCGTACCAATTTGTTTCGTTAATGTGGGTGAAATTGAGAGCCTTGGCAGAAATTGTTAACATGCCATCGTAAGGGGTTATGACTTTCAGGTCAATGTTGACATTTCCAAAAAGCACCGCTATGGTATCATTAGGGTTAGCTACAAGAGTATTCATTGTTGATGTAATGGTGTTATTGGAATATATGAAGGGTTGATAGTTATACAGAGAATTCTGCAAAGCATAGAGGGAATTTTGTATGTTTTGGTTTTGTTTCTGCAAGTTTTGATTTTGCACTGCAAAATAAATGTTAGAGCAAGTACTGAGAAGTAGAGCGATTAAGGTTAATGACTTGATAGAGAACCATTTTCTCCGTTTCTTTCCAGTCTGATTTGGAGTTTGCTCATTTTCTGGGGTTGGCTTGCCTGACTCTGGTTGCTTTTCGTTTTCAAAATCCCATCTTTTGGCAGTGTAAAGATAGACTATAATCAAATCGAGTAAAGCAACCAGATAACCGCCCAAAGAGTATTTAACAGCAAACCAGAGCTGATTTGTAGCTAACGCAAGATATGAACCCAAAGGATAAACAAGTGGGAATATGAAAAGACCCATTACAAAAAAGTAGGCTTTTTTTGCTTCTGGGTCAGCGTTGTCCATGTTTCCACGAAACAGAATTCCAATCATTGCACCACCTAAGGCTACAACGATACTCATAGATGTAGTGATACCGTTTACCAAAGTAGGTACGCTTGCATCCTCAATAGTCACATTCAGAAACAAGAACACGAAAAGATAAACTAATGCGATTACACATGTAACGATAATGGCATTACGCTGGAAAATACTGAGTTTTCTCACGTTTCCATCTCGGTACAAGAATAAAATCCCTCGGATTTAATTTTTATGCATAACCGACTACGCTTGTAAAAGACAGAAATCTTAAATCGGCACAGCAAGAGAAGACAAACTAGAGGTTTAAAAATGAGTGACTCAGACCCTATGGGAGTATATCTTGACATTCTATTGCAACAGTATTCTGAAACTTGGGAAACCATCAGAAATGATAGTAACGCTGTTTGGCAAATTCCAACACTTCTCTTAACCGTTATTTCGGTCTTGGGCCTCGCATACATTCAGCTACCCAAAATACGAATCGAAAAAGTATCGGTACTATTAGTCGTATTAGGTTTCAGTATTGTTTCCTTGCTGGCTCTCATTAAACATCGAGCGTCCTGTAATTATAAGACAGAAGAATTTGAGGACGTACAAAAACAATTGATGAGATTGCTTGAGCAAGAGAAATTCAAATCTTGGTTTAAGGAAATCAATAAGGATGTTGCAAAGGATAAGACAAAAATCCAATTTAGAGAAATAAAATTTAGGCGTGAAGATATAGCCACTAAAATCAAACCAACGGGACGCTTTGATAGATACCAACGTTGGTTTTATCGCAGGTCAGCTTACAATTTGCAACTCGTTTTCACAGTGTTAGTAACGTTGGGTATTGCAAGTCTATTTGCCTATGAACTTTATCTACTATTACTCTAGTTGGGTTGGGGGTAAAGTTTTATCCCAAATCTAAAAATCAGTAACAGAAAGCTTCAGGTTTAGTGCGCGTCAGCCTCTAATCTTCATTAGAGCGCGCATGATTTAATGAATTAATCCAATAGTTTTCTGAGTTCTCTCAAAACTTCTTCTTTTGTCTTTTCTGTGAATTCAGTCGTGACAAACGTGCCTTTCCATGAATCCAAAAATCGTTTGTCGGAAATATCGGTAATAATCAGTTTCAAATTCTTCCTTATTATCTCCTGGTGAGCTAGCGCCGTCTTTGATCTTTCCTCTGTATCATCTGGGATGCCGTTTCTCCAAACTAACGTAGCTATGTCTCTAATGTCGCTTGGTCTTGCAGACATCATCTTCAAGAGCAAATAATCAGTATAGTCAGGAACGAAAATCTCTACTTCCTTTTCAGCTATGGGAATCTTCACTTTCTTGGTCTTCTGCAAGAACTCCTGGGTTACGTAGAATACCTGCTCGTCTGTTCTTCCTCTTACTTCTCCCTCCAAGAAATCGATTGATATCTTGGCACTTCTGTTATCGATCTGGAGGAACTTGACACATCGCAGAAAACCGTAATTGTCTCTTTTCTCAAAGGTTTCGATACATAAATCCTCAGGTAACAAAGTTTGTATTCGGTCCAAATTCCAACCTTTCGGTTTCTTTAGGACGAAATCATAATCTCTTGTATACCTTGAAAATTTCGTAAATGCTCTGAGAGCATAGCCGCCAATCGTTACAATCTTGGGATTTTCAAATCCGTTGGTCTGCCTAGAAAAGTGATTGATCAGCTTTTCAATCTCTTCTTCTCTTGCATTCATAACATCGGCGTGTTTAACCAAGTTCAGCAACCTTCTCTACTGCTTCATCAATTTCTCTTCTGACGAACGTGTCTTCCAATTTTGCTTCTCTGTGCCGGAATTCTACTCCGCTTAATTCGCCTAACTGATGGAGACCATACTCTAAGGCCTGTTTGGCCCTCACGTTTGTCTTTGAGATTCTCTTCCAATATGATTCCTTATACAATCTATCCAAATTGATTCTTTCTTTGTTTTCATACAAAGTAGCGAATGCATCTGCGAAAGCCCAATTTTGCAAGCACACTATCACATTTTCTTCCATATCCTCGACAAACAAGTTTCCCATTTTTCTATATCTAATCTTTGACGGGTCTTTTGAATACTCTATCTCAAAGGTCCAACCTCTTTTCTTTGCGAACTCTTTCAATGCCTCTCCGTAAGACCTGTCCTTGACCTTCAATACGTAAATATCTCTATGAACAAAGTCATGGTTCCAGAAGGACGCAGCAGTCTGAGCTGAGACCACTTTGAAGTTCTTGTCTTTTTCTAAAAAGTCCCAGACATCCTTGACCTTGGTAGGAATCCAATACCAACCCCACTTGACCCTTTCAACTATTGCCTCCTGAGATAATTTGTTCAAGTATTCCTTGGCGTTTGGTTCAATGCCTTTCACAGAGTTAACTCTAACCAAACTTCCTTTGGAGGATCTCAATCTCTTGTTAAACTTCGTCAAGTATTCAGGCATTGTTGTTCACCTTTTATAATTGTTTGGCAAACTACTTAAAGATACCCATTCACCTTTCAGAATACTCTGGCAAAGAAGATGTTATAGCCCACGCGCACAACTGCCTATCTAATCTAGGATTTACGCTCGAAGTTTGCTGTTTCGGAAGGGCACCAGCTTTTGCCATAGCGCGCGGGCTTCAGTGCTCAGAGAATCTTTGAGGCCATTTGCCCTATCTTCTTTAGGAAAGTTTCGTCTTTTTTGCTGAATGGTGAAAGAGAATGGGAGTCTATGTCGAGTTCACCTATGACTTCTCCTTTCTTGAAAATGGGTATGACGATTTCAGATTTCACGTTCACACTGCATGAAAGATAGTTAGTTTCTTTAGAAACATCTTGAATGAGGAACGTTTTTCTTAACTCTGCAGCTTGGCCGCATATGCCTCTTCCAAAAGGTATTCTTGTGTGCTCTGTTGGTTTGCCCTCATATGGGCCGAGGATAAGTTCATTCCTTCTTCCATTGTCCACGATATAGAAACCGACCCAGTTGTAATAGGCAACGTTTTCCTTAAGCAATTTGCAGACCGTTTTAAGCTTCTCATCTCTGTCTACATTGCTCTTCAACACTTCGCCTATTTTTCTGACAAGAAAACGGAATGGCTCATTCTTATCGGCCATGCAACCACCCTTACCAGGATTAGCCACATTTCAAAACATGCATGCAACCATATAATATGTTATTTTGCACACGCGGCAATTTTGATTATAATTGTCAGAAAAGAATCAGTCGAGTTTAGGTGCGCGAGCTCTTCTGAGCCATAACAAAAACATTTATCATTGATTTGTTTCACGGCAAAGTTCATTTCCTTTTGCAGATGAAAAGTTCAACCATATTTAACCCTCAGATTCATTTTTCTGCCTTCAAGCACTTCGAACCGATCGTTTGGTCAGGGTTCACTTATTTGCTTTCTCAAGATGAAGGATCTTCTTTTCTCTTCCTTTATCGAATAACCGTGCCGCATATATAATCTGAGAGCAGGTGTATTCTTCTTCAGTACCGCAAGTTCAAGAGCTTCCTTATGAAGCTCGTTAGCGATTGCTTCTGCTTGATTCAGTGCGTAAGTGGCTATCCCGATTCTTCTGTAATCTGGTGAAACTGCCAGGATGTATATGTACAATGTCCTGACATCTTTCCGCAGGTCTAAAACACCTACAACCCGGTGTCCAAGAGCGATGAAATAGAAAAGATACTTCTTGCGCTCTCTCCATTTTGTGAAAAATACTTGAGATAGGGCAAGATATGGAATTACAACAATCAATCCAGGAAAACCACTCACCATTGGAAAGCTAACGCCATCAGTTCTTCTGAAATACAGGAAAGTGAGGAAATTGCTGAGAAATCTCTCGCGCTTTCTTACAGGTCTTATTTCTAGGCCCTGCTTAGGAACATTCACTGATGAGTTCTCCCAAGGCGCATTCTCTCTTCTTTTTTCAAAGTATGATCTTTCATTAATTGAGTTTGGGAATAAAACTTTGCCTCCTCAAGCACACAATTTTGTGACGACGAAGGAGAACGACGACGCATATATTTATCGGCATAACAAGAGAAGACAAACTAGGGATTAAAAAATGAGCGAAGTCAAGAAGTGTCCTGAGTGTGGTGGAGAAATGGAGAAAGGATTTCTAATCAGCCCCAGAACCTTGTGGTGGAATACGCAGAAACAAGAAGTGTTTTTAGGGGGAGAGCAACTTTTGCGTTCCAATTGGAAGGGTAATAATCTGGAAGGCTATCGATGCAAAAAATGCCAACTGATAGTTTTCAAATATGATTATCGTCCACCTGAACCACTCTATAAGTGGCCAAGCCTGCACAGAAACAAGGATAAACCGCAGGCTCAAACATGAGTGAATCAGGAGCTAATGAAAAGAAACTTATTGCAAGA
>Ga0209039_10000654_pt1 | contig 33220 bp, 26 predicted proteins | sample BogFormECP12_OM1_FD_188238 | JGI IMG/M metagenome (GOLD analysis project Ga0209039, IMG submission 188238) | Bog forest soil microbial communities from Calvert Island, British Columbia, Canada - ECP12_OM1 (SPAdes) (version 2) | ecosystem: Environmental > Aquatic > Freshwater > Wetlands > Bog ... | reverse complement strand
ATTTATTACGTTCAAAGCTGGAATGTGTATGAAAACAAAAGGAACATGGACAAAATAACCGCGAAAAATTCGGACATTTACGGCAATTCGACGTGGATTTTGCAGAAAAACTCAGAATTTGACGGGCAATTTACCCTAATTGACACTTGTAGAGCGGGTTTTAGGCAGCTTTTTGCCGCGAAAATCCTCCGGCAGTCGCGCGCCGGGCGTGACGCATATTCGGTCAGTAAGGCGCGAGGAGACCCTATCGCACTTTCTCGGAGGCCAGCCACGGAACCATCAAAGCTTGATTTGGACCGCTCAATCTGTAATGCTGCGAGGAAGTTGTCAGGCGTCAGTTATCAGTAGTCTGTCAAAAACGCGCGTCACTGGATGGGTATCCTAAGATTGATTAAGTCGACCAACATCGAATTGATGACTGAGAACTGAAAACTGATGACTGATGACTAAGAGTTTGGAATCGTTGTCAAATGAGGTCCCAACGTGTCCTACCAAGACCTGCGTGATTTTCTTTCCCGCCTGGAACGCAAGGGCGAACTGAAGCGCATCTCGGCGGAAGTTGACGTCGATCTGGAAATCACCGAAATCACCGACCGCGTTTCAAAAGCCGGTGGGCCGGCGCTGCTGTTTGAAAAGCCTCGCTCCGCGCGCGATAGCGTGAGCTACGCGATGCCGCTGCTCATCAATATGTTGGGGACGCGGCGGCGGTTGGAAATGGCGCTCGATGTTGCCTCCCTCGACGATGTGACGCGCCGCATGGAAGATTTGCTCGACATGAAGCCGCCCGAGGGTTTTTTCGACAAAGTGAAGCTGCTTCCCAAGCTTTCCGAACTGGGCTCGTTTTTTCCCAAGAACGTGCGCTCGGGGCCAGTGAAAGAAGTCATCGAGCGGGAGAACCTTTCGCTGGCCCGCCTGCCGATTATGAAGTGCTGGCCGCAGGATGGCGGGCGGTTCATTACGTTCCCGATGGTGGTGACGCGCAGCCCCAAGAACGGCCGCCGCAACGTGGGTTGTTATCGCATGCAGGTGTATGACGAGCGGACCACGGGAATGCACTGGCAGGTGCACAAGGGCGGCGCCGAACACTTCCGCTGGCTCGAGCGCCAGGGCAAGGGCCGGCGCATGGACGTGGCCGTGGCGCTGGGGGCCGACCCCGCCACCATGCTCTCCGGCGTGCTGCCCCTGCCGGAGGATCTGGACGAATTCCTTTTCGCCGGCTTCCTGCGCCAGCAGCCCGTGGAGCTGGTGAAGTGCGAGACCGTGGACCTGGAGGCTCCCGCCCACGCCGAGATCGTGCTGGAAGGCTACGTGGACCTGGACGACATTCGCCCCGAAGGGCCGTTCGGCGACCACACGGGCTACTACTCGCTCGAAGACAAGTTCCCGGCGTTCCATATTACCTGCATCACCCGGCGGCGCGATCCCATCTACGTTTCCACCATCGTCGGCAGGCCGCCCATGGAAGACTATTGGATGGGCTATGCCGTGGAACGCCTGTTCCTGCCCCTGATGCGCAAACAGATGCCGGAAGTCGTGGACATGCACATGCCCGCCGAGGGAGTGTTTCACAACTTGATGATGGTGGCGATTCGTAAGAGCTATCCCGGTCATGCCCGGAAAGTAATGCACGCCATCTGGGGTTTGCCCGGCGCCATGTTCACGAAGTGCATCGTGGTGGTGGACCACGATGTGAACGTCCACGACGCGGGCGAAGTCGCCTGGAAAGCCCTGAACCACATCGACCCGGAGCGCGATATTCAGTTTACGCTCGGCCCAGTGGATCAACTCGAGCACGCCTCGCGCCTGCCCAACTTCGGCTCCAAGATGGGAATCGATGCCACCCGCAAATGGCCTACCGAAGGTTTCACCCGCCCCTGGCCGGATGAAATCGTCATGGACCCGGAGGTGAAAAAGAAAGTCGACAACCTCTGGGCAAGCCTGGGGCTGAAGGCTTTGCGAAAATAGTGGCGTCCGGGGGGCCGGGCCGCAAAAGAAAGTCAAAAGGCAAAAAGAGAAAACAGAAGGCAAAAGTGAAAGCCCGCACCTCAATTAAACTTTGCTCCGCAATCGCGCCATTGCGGGTGTTACGATAACCGTGCCTTCTGACGGCGTCATCATATCACAATTGACATCAGATTACATTTAATGGCATCATTTTTTCATGAGGACTACACTATCCTTGCAGGATGATGCGGTGAAGGTAATTCGCGCATACGCTAAGAGGCGCAAACTTTCCATGGGGAAGGCGACGTCCGAGCTTGTCCGCCGCGGTGCGCGTTATCAAGTGGGGACTCGGAGAGTGAACGGATTGCTGGTCTTTGACGCCCCCGACGACTTTCCGATCATCACGAGCGAGCGCGTGCGGGAACTTTTGGACGAAGAATGAGCCGACACCTGCTTGACGTCAATGTTCTACTGGCGCTAGTCTGGCCGCGTCACCAAAGCTATGCCGCGGCCCACGCTTGGTTTGACAAGTCCGGGCAGCAAGCCTGGGCCACCAATGTATTGACGCAGCTCGGCGTGCTGCGCCTGCTCACCAACCCCTCCGTAACCCAGACTGCGGTGACCGCATCTGCAGCATGGGACCTCTTACGCGAAAACACCACCCACTCCGGACATGAATTCTGGCCCTTGGACCGACAAATGACAGCAGGCCTCGAACTCATGGCCTTGCGAGTCCGGGGGCACCAGCAATGGACAGATGCTCTGCTCCTCTGGCAGGCGAAGGAAAAGGGCGGTGTTTTCGTTACATTTGACTCGGGAGTGAAGGAGTTGGCGACCGGGAAGTTGAGGGATCATCTGTTGCTCCTGAGGGGCCTCTAGAAATTTCCCGTCTTCCCGCATCATTGACATATACACTTATGAAACTCGAAATTGATAACGTCAGCAAGACCTATCGTGGAAACGTAGCGGCCTTGCGTAGTTTCCGTTTGGAACTTGGGCCGGGAGTGCTGGGGCTGCTCGGTCCCAACGGCGCAGGGAAATCCACCCTGATGCGCATTCTGGCCACGATCACCCAGCCAAGTGCGGGGCGTGTGCTCTGGAACGGGACGGACATCAAGCATGATCCCGACGCGTTGCGCACCGTGCTCGGTTATCTGCCGCAAGACTTTGGGATCTATCCCAATTTGAGCGCGGTCGAATTTCTCGAGTACCTCGCCGCCGTGAAGGGCCTGGGCGCGGCGAGCGCGCGAAAGCGCATCGGCGAGCTGCTGGAGGTTGTGAATCTTGCGGATGCCGCGCGGCGCCCGTTGGGAGGATTTTCCGGTGGCATGCGCCAGCGCGTGGGCATCGCGCAGGCGTTGCTGAACGATCCGCAGCTTCTCATTGTCGACGAGCCGACGGCCGGCTTGGACCCGGAAGAGCGAGTGCGGTTCCGCAACCTGCTTTCCGAGCTGGCCGGGGAGCGGATCGTTATACTTTCCACCCACATCGTCTCCGATGTCGAGGCCGTGGCCACGGACATTGCCCTGATCGCCCAAGGACAACTGGTTGTCCATGGTGTCCCCGAAGCGCTTCTCGCGGGCGTCAATGGGAAGGTCTGGGAGGTCGTGGTTCCGAGCGGGGAGCTTCCCGCGCTTCGGCAGGAGCATCTGGTCAGCAGCACGGCCCATCGTAACGACGGTGTGCACGCGCGAGTAGTGGCCGGCGTGGCTCCCCGGCCGGACGCGCGGGCGCTGGAGCCGTCGCTGGAGGACGCCTATCTCGCCACCCTGGCCGCTCACCGCCACCGTGCTGCCGCCGAGGCTGCCGTATGAGCGCCCTGCCTGTGGTCTATGCCATTGCCCGGGCCGACTTTCTCGAGCGAGTGCGCCGCTACAGCTATCTGGTTACTCTGCTCTTTGCGGTCTATCTGGGGTATGCCGCGGGCACCGGGCGAATCTCGCTGCGCCTGGGCGATTATCGCGGTTTGTATACCTCCGCGTGGATCGGCGCGATGGTATCGCTGGTGACGACGACGTTTGTTTCGCTTGTAGGCTTCTACATCGTCAAGAACGCTATAGACCGTGACCGCCAAACGAGGGTCGGTGAGATTCTCGCCGGAACACCGCTCACCAAAGTTTCCTACCTCCTGGGAAAATTCCTCAGCAACTTCGCCGTGCTCGTGTCCATGGTTGCCGTGCTGGCTCTGGCTGCCGTGGCCATGCAGCTTCTCGCCGCCGAAGACCGCACCTTCCACGCCCGAGGCCTGCTTTTGCCCTTCCTGGTCCTCACCTTGCCGGCGATGGCGATAACGGCCGCGATGGCCCTCTTGTTCGAGACGTTCCGCTTTCTTCGCGGGGGATTCGGCAACGTTCTCTGGTTTTTTCTCTGGGCGTTTAGCATTGGCCTTCCCGGGCTGACGGGGCTCCCACAACTCGATCCCTCCGGCCTTTGGATCGTGTATCAAAGCATGGTTCCGGCGGCACGCGCGGGGATTCCCGGTTACGTGGATAGTTTTTCCCTCACCATCGCCGATAAATCCGTCCGCGTGGCTACGGGTTTTCATTGGAATGGCGTCGATTGGACCCCTGAGGTTGTCGCGTCGCGTCTGGCTTGGACAGCCGTGGCGTTCGCTCTGGTGTTGTGCGGCGCGTGGTTTTTCGACCGGTTTGACCCGGCAAGGTCGCGCCGGAAGTCGGGCGCCAAGCCTCGGTCGGAGGGAGTGGCCACGCAGGCAGGGGTAGCGCCGGAACTCCCCACGGTGCGAGCGCCCATTGCGACGTCCATCCATCTCACTCCGCTCGCCTCGGGCGCGGGGCATTCCGGCTCCTCGAGACTCTTGGCGGCAGAACTGCGGCTCGCCCTGAAGGGTTATCGCTGGTGGTGGTACGCGGTGGCGGGAGGATTGCTTATCGCCCAGTTCGCCGCGCCTCTGGATATCTCGCGCGGGCCCCTGTTGGCCGTCGCCTGGCTCTGGCCTATCCTCGTATGGTCCGCGCTCGGCACGCGGGAAACGCGTTTCGGCACCGAGCAACTGCTCTTTTCTTGTGCGCGGATTCTGCCACGGCAGTTCCCGGCGGCATGGATTGCAGGCATTTTGGTGGCGGCGCTCACCGGACTAGGGGCCGCCGTCCGGTTGGCGCTCGCGGGGCAGAGCGCCGGTCTATGGGCATGGGCCGCTGGCGCACTATTCATCCCCTCGCTGGCGTTGGCGCTGGGCGTCTGGAGTGGCACCAGTAAATTCTTTGAGGGCCTGTACACCGCATTGTGGTACGTCGGCCCGCTCAACCGGGTCCCGGGGCTCGACTTCACCGGGAGCGCCAGCGGTCCGCAGGCCGTCCGCTATGCTCTCCTGTATTTGGCCGTCGCGGCAATCCTCGTGGGAGCCGCGTTCTTCCGGCGAGCCCGCCAGCTCCGCGGAACATAACTTCGGCGCTTGCCACTATGATGATTGGGGTTTGTGACCGTTGCCTTCGAGTCCCTGGATGAAGCGGTCCAGGCGCTCGAAGAGTTGAGTCGTCTTCGTTTCCAAGGATGCCAGGCGGGCCTCGTGACCTTGCATCTGCTCGGCCAGGCGGATTTCGGCTTACGCCAGGCGGCCCACTAGGTTGGTGAGGGTCGCAATCTGCTCGCTGTTCTTGGCAATCTGCTCGTCATGCTTGACCATTACTGCTTTCAGTTCGGCGATCTGCTGGTCGTGCTTCTGCACTGACGCCCAAAACTGCGCCTGCTGCTCGACGATGAACTGCATCGTCCGCTCGATATCCACGGGGATCAGTATAACCCGATGAACTAGGTCGTGCCTACCTTTTCCGTGATGTACTGCAACCGGTCCCACTCGCAATCGGCCGTCACCATGTCGCTGACGCCGAGGATGAAGTGGCTTTCATGGCTATAGCGTTTGACCGTCTCATCGATGGAGCGGCGAAACTCGTCTTCCGGGGTGCTGCTGGCGCAAAGCAGGGTGGAGGGAATCCCGCCCCAGATGGTAACGTGGTCGCCGAAGTTGGCGCGAATCTCTTCCAAACGGCAGCGGGTCATCGGGTAGGGGCATACGGAATCAGCGATATCGAATCCGGCCCGCCGGTAGAGGGGGAAGAGCCGTTGGTTCTCGCCGTCGGTGTGGGTCATCAGGTACTTGCCCCGGCCATGCAGTTCCTCGGCGTAATCGCGCAGGTCAGGGAAGATATACTTCTCAAAGAACTGCGGGTAGGTGATGGAATCGTCGTAGTTACCGCCGAGGAGAAGGACCTCCGCCGGGGAGTCCGCCCCGATGGCCTGGATGTGCTGGAAGAAGGGCTTGATTTGGTCTGCCAGCCGGTACACTTTTTCCGGGTAGTCATGGAGGGCATAAAAGAACTGTTCGAGCGGCATGAGTTCCTTCATGATGTGCTGGATGGGGCCGGCCGTCCCCTCGAGGTAACCGATCGCCAGGCCTTGCTCGCCTACCTCCTGGCAGCGGGCGAAGTAGCCGGCGAAGTGGGGTTCGACTCGCAAGCGTGAAAAGATGTGCCCGACGACGTCGAAGTCGCGTAGCTCGCGGATGGCATGTTCCGTGGTCCACGACATGGACGCGCCGGCATCCAGCATTTCCTCGGTGAAGACCGAGGCGGTGCGAATCGACCCGGCGGGCGTGTGATATTCCACCACGGTTTCGTGGCCATGGCGGGTGACGCGGCGATCCACGTCTTCGAGGGTTAGGTGGTAAGGCATAACCGGAATATGAAACAGGCCGAGCGTGCGGTCGATCATGGCGTTTTCGTCGGCGGCGTCGGTGAAGTCGGGGATGGAAGAATAGCACCCCACCCCCAGGTGTTCGGTGATTTCGGTGAGGGTGAGAGAACGAAGCTCCGCGGGCAGCGTGCCTTGGCGCAAACGCGCGCGATGCCAGAACTCCAGGCGTGGAACCCAGGGCAGCCGATCAGGCACTTCGCCACGGATGGCGGCCAGAATGCGTTCACGGTGGGTCATGATGGTTTCCTCGAACTGAGCACAGTGTAGTATAAAGCCTCTCTTCCATGTCTAACAAAGCCGCTTGGCAAAACTCTCTTCCGCGGTTGATTGTCCTGCTCCTGTTTGCGGGCTCGATGGCCAACTACATTGATCGCTCGGTGCTGGGCGTGGTCATGCCGCAGGTGCGTCGGGATCTTTCCCTCACCAACACGGACTACGGGCTGGTCATCCATGCGTTTTTGGTGATGTATGCAATCTTCTACATCCTGGGAGGTCGAATCGCGGATCGCCTGGGATACCGCCGCACGTTTACGCTGACGGTCGTCTTCTGGTCATTCGCCACCATGGCCCTGTCGGTCGCTCAAGGACTGCGCAGCTTGTTTCTTTGCCAGGCGATGCTGGGAATGGGAGAAGGCAGCTACTATCCCACCGCCATGCGCGGCGCCGCCGGGTTGTTCCCACCTGCCAGCCGTGCCAAGGCCGTGGGCACCATCCTCTCGGCCATCAGCCTGGGGATGTTGATTACGCCTCCGCTGGTGGCGTGGACCACACTCCATTATGGATGGCGGGCGACGTTTCTCCTGATCGGCGCGCTCAGCCTGTTGCTACCGCCACCCTGGCTTTGGGTCCATCGGCAAATCCCGCGCACGGAGGGTACCCCTGACCCGGCGCCGGTGGATGCACGCGATTCCGTGGCCGACATTCCTGCGGAACCCGAGGTGACGCTGGGCGAGGTCCTCAAGACACGGAAGTACTGGTGCGTGCTGGCGGCGCGGGCGTGCGCAGACGCCGCCTGGTACTTCTATCTGTTTTGGATTCCCGGCTACTTTCAGGAAGCCCGCGGGCTATCACTTGCCAGGGTGGGCAGAATTCTTTGGGTGGCTTACTTTTGCGCCTTCATCGGACCCTTTGCTGGAGCGTCCGCGAGCAGTGTTCTGATCCGCAGAGGCTGGGGCCTGTATCGCAGTCCCAAGACCGTCATGCTGGTTTTCGCCTTTCTATGCGCCTTCAGCGCCTCGGCCGGTTTCGCGCCGAACACAAGCCTGGCCATGGCGCTGGTGAGCCTGGCGCTTCTTTCCCATCAAGCCATGTCGACGAATCTTCACACCGTCATCACGGAGATTTCTCCCCCCAAGCACGTGGCCATCCTCTATGGCATGACCGGCGCTGCCGGGACTTTCATCGGCGCCGCATCGCAACTCGTCATTGGGCCCATCATCGATCTGCACGGCTACAAACCGGCCTTCGTCTGGGCGGCTGGAATGTATGTGCTGGCGGCAGGCTTACTGGTCAGCGCCGGAGTCCTCGAGCCCATTCGGGGGAAGATACGCGATTCGTGAAGTCAGAAACTTGCCGTCTGGTATTGGTGCAATCTGAATTGATTAGGGACGGGCGGGGGTGCGAGATAGAAATTGACTGTGGCTGGCAGTTTCAAATAGTGTATTCGGCGAATTTCGGAGGTTCCTTGCATGAAAACTCGCCCACGATTCGTGCGACACGGAAGCCGGGTTTTCAGTGGCCAGGTCTTGAGGTTCCTTTTTTGGGCGTTGTCCGGCGCCCAGGTAGCCCTGGCGGGCCAGGCCGCCGGGCCGCTGGTGGTCTCTGCTAACGCCAACTATTTCAAGGACGCGAACGGCGCCGTTCTGATCTTAAACGGATCGCAGACGTGGAACACTCTTCAGGATTGGGGTAGCCATGGCTCGGTGCAGACTTTGGATTTCCAGGCTTACGTCAACTTCCTCACCACGCACGGACACAATTTTACTTTGCTGTGGCGCACGGAATTGCCGAAATTCTGCGGTCTTCCCAGCACCGCGAGTTCGCCGCCGGACCTGACGGTTAGCCCGCATCCCTGGCTGCGGACAGGTCCTGGGAAGGCAACCGACGGCGGATTGAAATTCGATCTTACCAAGTTCGACCCACACTTTTTTGATCGCTTACGGGCCCGGGCGCAGGCTCTAAACCATGCGGGTATCTTCGTGGGCGTCTATCTCTTCACGGGTGAATGGCTCAACGGCTTCCGTTGCTCGAGCGACGGCTACCCTTTCACCGGCGCCAACAATATCAATGGCGTTGACGACGGTTATACCGGCGGACCCAAGGGGTTGGGTTCGATTGCGATGACCGGGCCCAACGCGATCACCGCGTTCCAGGACGCATACGTCGAAAAGGTGATCGACACCTTAAACGATTTGCCCAACGTCCTATGGATCGTTTCCGAGGAAGCTCCCGGTAATTCAATTTGGTGGAACAACCATCAGATTTCGCACCTTCGAGCGTATGAGTCCGCCAAGGCGCACCAGCACCCCATTGGTTACGCCGCGCTCGCCGGGGCCTCGGATGCCACCCTTTACAATTCCGACGCGGACTGGGTTGCACCGCAGGTCAGGATTTCGCCGAACCGGTCCTGCGGAAGCGGGAATCCGGCCTGCAAGGTCAACATCAATGACAGTGACCATAGTTACTGGGGGATTTGGAACGAGACGCCGCAACAGAATCGCAATTATGCCTGGGAAAACTTCATGACCGGCAATCAGGTGCTGTTCATGGACCCTTACGTATTGTTTTACTCGCGCGAGAACCGTAACTTGTGCGTCTCTCCCACCAACGCCATATGCAGTGCACCGGACCCGCGTTGGGATAATTTGCGGGAAAACCTGGGGTACATTCTGAGATATTCCCGCCGGGTGAATCTTGCCCACGTCACTCCCCGTAGCGATCTCTGTTCGACAGGATACGGCCTTGCCCAGACTCCATCCCGCGGTGCGGAGTACCTGGTTTACGCTCCTTCGGGCGGCTCGTTTACGGTGAATATCTCCGCCATGTCAAGCTCAAGAACATTGGCGGTAGAGTGGTTCGACCCCGCGACCGGGGCTACCATCGTCGGGAAGCCCATCCCCTCCGGCTCGTCCTCGCAATCGTTCACTCCACCGTTCAGCCACGACGCGGTGCTCTACCTCGTGGATACGGCGGGTCATGCACCCTCAGGCGGCCACTGACCTTGCCGCCCTGCGCCTTCATTGGCGCCGCATCACAACTCGCTATTGGGCCTATCATCGACCTGTACGGCCACCAATCGGCCTGCGTCTGGGTGGCTGGAAGGTATGTGCTGTTTCCTATGGATTAATGCACGCGGGAGAGAGGAAAATCCAGGGTAACATTCCGTAAGAGGTGTTCAATTTCTTCATAGGTCCGCCAATCGGTTAGCTCCGCCTCCCGCAAATTCAACGTCATTCGCAAAAGCGGCGCGTAATCCATGAACACACTTTTCGCCATGGGCTGATAGCCCGGTACGAGGACACGCACTCGAGCCGTTCCCGGCACCTCTAACGTGAATCGCCCCCCCTGGAAGCGAGGCTTGGAAATGAGGAAGGGCGTGGGACCCACCATCCGCACGATTTCACACTCGCCCTCCAGCCGCTTTCCGGTGGTTCGATCCGTTACGATTCCGGTAACCCGCGCCAGGACAGGGTGGGGTGAAACATAGTCCTTGCCCTCAAAATAGATGGGGTTGGTGATGGCCAGTTGCAGATCATTCGATCCGAAACAGCGAGCTATGTACCACGCTGTTCCCTCTTCGCGGATGGTGAATTCGGCTGCAAACTTGGCTTCTCCGCTGCTGACATCGAACCCTTTGATAACTGCGCCGTTCCGAAGCAGTTCCACCCTGGTCAGGCGCTCCTCTGCGATCCCTCCTGAGGGGTAGGCGTTGAGATTCACGCGAAATTCCGAAGGCTGGAGGACCGGTATGATATCTCCAACGGAATGCCCTCCAATCTCGAGCAATAGCAATGGGCCGCTGGTCACGAAGTTCCGGCCACTCTTCATGCTTTGGGCGATGGCGGCGATGCTGGGGGGGCCGTCCACCAGGGTGTAGGTCCGAACGATTCCAGGGAGCGCACTCTCCTGGCGGTCGAACGAGGCGTCGGTCGACGCCGTGCCAGCGATTCGATACCCTTTGTCCAACAGCATAAACCACAGCCGCTGAGCATCCTGATAATTTTCGTGGTCCCAAGCCTGCATCAGGATGTCGATGGCGTCATAAGTGGGACCCACCACCGTATCGTAGGGGAGTTCTTGGGCCAGGTTGGAAACGAACTTTCCCACCTCGAGCGGATATTCGCCCTTCCCTCCCCATGTCCCCCACCACCAACGGCAGGGATGTGTATAGGCGACTGCACCCTTCAGTGCATGGATGAGCGCTTGAGATTCAAAATTCGGAGTGGGAGTCTTTTCCCTCTCTTCATCGCCGGCGCTCATCCGGAATAGCAAATGGATGGCATCCCGGCCGCCCGGAGTGTCGCCTTGCACACCCAAGAACCAACCATGGCCCAGGCAATGAGAAACATCGCCATGCCAATAGTTCTTCGGTTCCTCCATATTCCAGGTGAGAATGAAATCCGGCGTGCTGGCGCGTTGGCACAATTCGCTTAGGTGGTCAGGAGTGATTTCCGACGGGGGGAGATTCCAATTTTGGGCGATGGACATGTAATCGAGCCCTGCGGCCCTTGCCACCAGGGCCACGTAGGGAAAGTCCAGGGCATACGCCGGCTTGCCCGGACCATGGATCATGTGGACATGATTATCTCCACCATACCATCCCCGGCGGCGAAGATCCGCTTGGCGGCGCAGCGGAAAGGTGAGCTGGAGCCTTTCCCCTGAGTGCAGGTTGACTTGACGCCGCTCCGCCTGATAGTCAAAGCCCCGGCTGACCGTAATGGTAGTGGTCACTCCTGCCGGAACCTGCTCTTCAAACCGGCCGGTCGAATAAATTCTTCCGGAAAGGTCCCGGTTTTCGCTGGGGGCGGCGTGGAGGTCGTTCTGGATCGAAACGGTACAAGGCATCACCTGGCCGGTATCCGCATCGATAACCTGGCCGACGACCGTGCCCTGCGGCGAGGCGCTGAAGCCAATTAGGGCAAGAGAGGCCGCAAGAAATGCCGCGGCGGCAAGCATTGCCCGATTCACCATGACTTTCCTGGCAGGAAACCCGCGCAGAACTTTCCCCTTTCCACGGTATGCGCATAAGCGCGCAGGGAGGGCGCAACTCACGCGCCCTCCCTGTACGGTGCCCAAAACGCTCGAAACGACGTTTAGAATATTACCCGAAGCATGAAATCAATGAAGCGCGACTGCTGGCCTTGCAAGTCCATCGCCGTGCCACTGATCGCCCCATAATTCCCAGGGCCGTCGCTAATGTCGGAGTCCGGCAGGCCAAAGTTGGGGTGATTGAAAACGTTGGTGGCCGAGGCCCGGAACTGGAGCGTGAAGCGCTCGTTGACATGAAAATCCTTCATGAGGGAGAGATCGAAATCGGTGAGCGAGGGTCCCTCGAGAATATTCACTCCGGCGTTTCCGAAGCGCCCGATGTTAGCAGGATTCGAGCATAAAGGCGTGGCATCGGGGCAGCCGGGTATCTTGAATGCCGCCGGGTTTAGCCAGTTGCTCATGGTTCGCGTTGCGGGATAAGGGCTTACCCCGGCGATGACATCAGGCCGGCCGCCCGGATTGTTGGTATTTGAAGTGTCGAATCCATCAAAGGAAGGGGTAAAGAAGAACCCCGAGTGAGTATCCACCGCCCAGGCCATTCGCCATCCTCCCGCCAGCAGGTCGAGTCCTTTATTAGCGTTACCGAGGAAATACTGCCCTTTTCCCACCGGTAGCCCGTAGATCACTTGGGCGAAAAAGCTTTTGGCGGGGTAGGTGGAGTTATTGCCATAATCCGCGGCGCGGTTGTAGGCATTCTGAATGGGATTTGCACAACCGAAACAAGTGGCATCTTGCTGGTCGGTCAGGTCTTTGGCCCAAGTAAATCCCGTGTGAAGGAACAAGTTTTTGCCGTACGACCGGCGCGCCGAGAGTTGCAAACCACTGTACTTGTCGGTCGCGCCGTTGTTGGACCACAGCACGTAAATATAGGCAGGATAAGGAAGTTCGGAGGCCGAGAAAGGCGCCGTGCCGGGCAAGGGCTGATCGAGGTTGCGGTAGTACGGAATGTTGACCGTATGCGTTCCGATATAGCTGGCAGTCAGGGCGAACCGAGCCACCTCGCGCTCCACGGTTAGATTCCATTGCTGCGTGTACCCTACGCGCAAGTTTCGGTCAATTCCGTTGACAGCTTCTGACGGCGTTGCGCCCGAACTAAGAAAAGGATTCGGAAAACCGAAAAGAGTGGAGTAGGGTGGAGCTGTACCCACCAGGTTGTTCGTGTAGGAGACACCCCCGGAATACGGTCCGCCGGTCAAATAGCCGGTGGCGCCGCCGTAGGTGGCCAAGCTGTAAATGCCATAGGCGCCCCGAATAACGGTCTTGCCGCTGGCAGAGGGCCGGTAAGCAAAACCGAGCCGGGGGTAGAAGGAGGCGTAGTGGCTGGCCAGCAGGGTGTTTGCCGGAAAGCCGGCTTTACTGGCGGTTACGATGGGAATGTTGGTGGGAAACTGCGGATTAACGCGCGCCAAGCCTTGGTCGGGAACCACCAGCGCCCCGGTTTGCGGATCAAAGTTGTAAAGCGTGTCGCGATTGTCGGAATAGGGTTCCTGGGCCTCCCAGCGGATCCCGTAGTCAAGCGTCAGGTTTTGCGTGACCTTGAACTGGTCCTGCGCATAGGCGCTCGCCCACGTGCCAAACCAATGAGGGAGAGGCGTGGGGACCTCATTACTGGTCGATCGCGGGAGGCCCAGCAAGAAATCCGCATAGGCAACCCCTGTAAAGAAGCTGGTAAAGCTGTAGGTGCCGTAAACGTCGTTTCCATAATAGAAGGAGCTGTTGCGGTCACGAATGATGTCGAACCCAAACTTCATCGAGTGGGCTCCGTGCACCCAGTTCAGGGCGTCGGTTCCCTCGAAATTCGTGGTGACGCCGCCGAAATTGGGCACTACCCCGGGCGCCGTGAGCCCCGACACGCTGAAGGTGGGATAAGTGGGGATTCCCGTGGTAGGAACTCCCTCAATGCCCACCTTCTGAATGATGTCGTTCCCGATCACCGGGCTTTTGATCTGGTTGTTGTCTCGCGCATAACCAAATCGGGCCTCGTTCAGGAGGCTGGGGCTGAACGTGTGGGTCCACACCATTGCCCCGGAATTGGCAACGCGCAGCGAGGTGCGAAATCCGAACGGGGGAATGGCATGAGAAACATACGCGTGGATGGGCATGCGGTTATAACCGAAATGACCAAAGAGCGTATCTTTGGAACTGAAATTGTGGTCAATCCGGGAATCAAATCGATCATAGTGGGTCACCCCGTTGTTTCCTGGGTGAAATAAGTTTCGATAGTTGCCCGTCGTGAGCCCCGCAGGACCGTAGTTGGGTGCCAGGAAATAGATTGATTGAATATTCTGTGACACGGTGCTGATCATCCCGGAGGGGATTTGATTGTTGGTGAAAGGCTGCCCAGTGTAGGGGTTCTTCACTAGCTGGCTCGGGTCGGTGCAGGTGCCGTTGGCGTCAAACCCGGCGGTGCACCGAGACGAAAAGTCGCCGTTGCGCCATGCCGGCAAGGGCACGTTCAGCGTGTCAATCACCGCCGTCGATTCCCGCGAGCCTTCGTAGCTCCCAAAGAAGAACGTCTTGTCCTTTTTGATCGGACCTCCCAAGCTGGCCCCAAAAGCGTTGTAGGCGCGAAACGGGACGGTGCTGGTAAAAAAGTTGCGCGCATTGAGAGCGTTCCCGTTGTAGTCCTCGAAGACGCTGCCATGAAACTGGTTCGTACCCGACTTGCTCACCATCGTCATCTGGAGGGGTTGACTGAACTCGGCAGGGGCATTGGCAAGCTGCACGCTTACTTCCCCGGTGGCTTCGAGGCCCGTCTGCACCGTGCTTCCCCCTACTCCATCCAGGCCGGACATCACGGTAATGCCGTCGACCGTAGCTTGCTCGTGAAAGCCCCCGCTCCGGTCGCCGTTGGCAACGATGCCGCATCCCGCGCACAACGTGTCGCTAACGCCCGGGTTATAAAGTTCGTATCCGTACAGGCCCTGATCTCCTTTTTGGCGGGTGATGAGGGGCATCTCCTGCAATTGGGTTGGAAGCGTCACACTGGATAGAGTCCCGGTCTGCGTATTCACCAGGGGCGCGCCCGCTAAGACCGTGACCGTCTCCGACACGGAGCCGAGCACCAGGGCGAAATTGATGGAGACCTGATCCTGTACGTGTACCTCGATGTCGCTCTTGACGATGCTCTTAAACCCGTCCTTGGTTACATTGGCCCGGTAGATGCCGGGCTGCATGGTGGGTAGATTGTAGATTCCCTCGCCGTTCGTCTGGGTGGCGTAAGGCACACCGGTATTGACATTGGTGAACACCACCGTAACTCCTGGAACAACTTTTCCCTGTGGATCAGTGATCTGTCCGCCGATCGTGGCGTCCGTCATTTGCGCTCGCGACACGCCACAGAACACGGCCAAGACAATCGGTAAAATTGCGGTGACCCAGCTAAGTCGTGAAATTCTCATCTCTCCTCCTGATCTTGCGTCGACTTCCTGCCGGCAAAGAGCCGCAGGTGTTACGACATGCATTCATAGATATATTCTCGGCGAGGTCAGGAATGTTCTCAGTTGGTTTTGTGAAGATTTGGTTAAATGGGAAGGCGCCGGGTTCCAGGTTTGAGGTGCCAGGGAACAGGGGTTAAGAATTCTGAACCGCTGACTCCTGCCTTTTCACGGATGATTCGGCGGCGAGAGAAGGTTTGCATACAGGAGCTTGTGCCCGCGCGGGAAGGGGCTTCCGTCCGCCGGTTCAAGGGTGACGAAAACCGCGTCGACATGCTGAAGCACGCCCGGGTTATTCACCCGCAAAACCCAGCGGTTCGTGGAAAGGTCATCCAAATGGAAAAGTCCCAAGCTCTCGGGGTTGCTTTCATTCGCCTCGCGATATCCCCAGGCTTGGAATCCCACCGCCTCCCGGTTATGTTTCTTGTCCTGGAGATCGAAGGCATAGAAGATGAGCAGCTTCTTCTCGACGTAATAAACCCGGCCGTAGGTCCGCTTGGTCCGGCCGCGCGAGTCGACGTCATAAACGTCCACGATGTGCAAATCGCGAGCGCCAAAGATCTGCTCGGCGTCGGCGTTGGTGAAGCCCTGAGCTTCCGGCGTCCGCGACTCGAGTTCGGCCACCTGGCGCTGGGCGGAATCGAAACCTTTCCGCAAGTCCTCTGCAATTTGGCGCTGCAGTTGGGCCTGGTAAAGTGCATCCTGCACCCGGCCTTGCAGCTCGGCAAGCTGCTTGTCCTTGTCCACACCCGCCTTCTTGGCGCCTAGCAACTCGCTCGACTGGTGGTCAAGCTGGGCGCGTTCGGCCGTCAATTGCGCTTGCAGTGATTCCTGCGCGGCCAGCAATTGTGCATACTTCGCCTGCGCCTCGGTTAGAGACTTCTGCAAGCCGTCGCGCTCCGATTGCGCCTGCTTCAGCGAGGCAGAGATGGATTCCTCCTGCGCTTCCGTGCTCCGGGCGCGGGTTTGCCAACTTTGGACCTGCCCATCCAGCCGCTCCAGGCTCGGCCGGAGTTGTATTTCTCTCAACCGATACGCACCCACCGCGGCGGCCGCACAAAGAATCAGGGCAAGCGAGCCGTAGGAGAGCGCCGGCTGCCGAAGCCACGACATCCATGGGTAGCCATAAGCAAGGGAGGGGTGATTGACCGTGGGATTTTGCGCCGGTATGAACCCACGCTCAGCAACCGGCCGCCGCCGCGACACTGCGGCTGCCCCTACATGGCGTTCCTTCGCGGCGCGTTCCAGAAGCCTGGAAAGCAGCTCATCCTCGTCCAGCGCATCGACGGCGTTGCCGGAGTTCTCAGTCTGTTTCAGAACGGCCACCGTTCCCAGATCGTCGGAGGCGATGCGGCGAAAATCGGCATACAGCTCGCGGCAGTCGCTGCATTCCGTAAGATGCTGCTGCAACTCCTCAACCTCGGAGTGCGACGCTTCGCCGATGGCCGCGAGAGCGCAGAGCTGCTGATACCAATCGTTATTGGGATGGGGCCGACTCAAAGAGCTAGGTCATTCCTTTCCAAAACCAGATTCGCCCGGGCCTTCTTCGGCACAGTCCGCACATTCAAACGGTCCCGTAACGCATTGAGGCCCCTATAATAGTAATTTCTCGTGTTGGCCAAAGTTTCTCTTAGAATCTCAGAAATTTCTTGCAGAGTGCGGCCCTCAAAGTGGACCATTTCAATCACCTGCCGCTGCTTCTGGTTGAGCGCCTCAACCCCCGCCTCCACATAGAGAGCCCATTCGGCGGGAGTCATCCCCAGCAGGTCGGGAGAGCGGCTGGCTCGGATTTCCCGGACCTCCGACACTTCCACTTGGTTGTAAGAATTGCGGATTCCCAGGTACCGGCGCCGCAAGAGGGACTTGAAGTAGGCAAATTGGAGAATCCAGGTTCGTGGCGTCCCGCGTGTGGGATCGAATCGTTCCTTTTGAAGGTAAATCGAGAGGAAAACCTCTTGCAGAATGTCCTCAGCTTCCGCCTTGTCCCTAAGAATTCGAAATGACACGGAAAGGACCTGGCGGCAATAACGATGGAACAACAACGCGAAGCAGTCGTTACACCCCTGTCCGACGTTTCCCAGAAGTTCATCGTCCGCGAGCGAAGCCGGATGCTCGTGTTCTGATGTCGCCATGGCAGATTATAGGCGCGTGCCAAGCCGGCAAACAATAGGTTATGAGCAAGATTATTTTTCAGTTACAGCGATACAAATCGGCCATTTCAGGAAATAGGACCCACTTTGAAAGTAAGCTATTTCTTGCCGTCGGACACGGGCGCCTCGACATAGACTAGCTGAATAATGCTAAGGCCACCCGCCGGCTTGATTCCCACAACATGTTGCTTGGCTTTGGTGCCCGCCTTCAGGACGGTCTCTCCACTCTCCGGTTTGTCCTCCTGGCAGTCCAGGTCATTGGGGGAGTCCTTCTTCTCCAACTCGGCTGCGGCCTTGGCGGAGTCGGCGCAATTCCAGACTCTGCCGTACTTGCCCAGCGCTTTGCGGTAAAAGGTCGCAACTTTTTCAGGGGCATCATTCGACTCCAACTTCAGCACGACCAGCTTGAAACCGGAGCCGCCACCCCACAAGCCAAGTTGAACCGCAGAGCTGTCGTCGGAATTCTCTTTGTGCGGACGCGCCCCGGGATACAAAGGCAAACCAACTTCCTCGGCAGTCGCCTCCTTGCTGGCGATAAATCCGATGCTGTTGCCCTTTCCGGGCCCGGTCGCGTCCGAGTCCTTCTTCTCTTGTGCGGACAGGGGCAGAGTCGTCAAAAGGAGCAATCCGATTGCGGCGACTTGAACTGCGGGGAACCATTTGCGGAAGTATGATGAGCGTCTCGATTCTGCGCCTTGCCTGGCATTCTGGACTACACATCGACTTTTCATTCGGCATCCTCCCCCTACACCCTTAGGTCCTGAAATCAGCACCGTGGGCAGCCAGTCCGCGTAGCGGGCGGGGTCATTTAGCCCGCGGCGAGCCAGCCGTGGGATGCTGACGGCACTCGAGATTCGTCAGCCCCGGTAGAGGCGGCGTCCGGGTATCGTCAGGCAATAACCTCCCGGGGTTTGCCGTCGCGGGCATCGTTCCAACAATAACCTGATGTCGCCCCTGGTGGGGCTCCGGACTCCTTATCCGGCATTAATTCCCACGGCTGGCTCGCCGTGGGCTAAATGACCACGCCCGCTATGCGGGCTTTCGGGCGCCGCTTACCGCGAACTCTAGAATTCTAGCGCCTATGCCCCCTGCACCCTTATACGCGGCGCAGGGGAAAGGAGTTCCTTTTCTTTTAACCCGAAGTGGGGACTAGGGCGAGGTTGCAAGCGGCGTCTGTCGTTAGCAGGTTATCTGCCCGGTTCGATTGGCGAAGAAAAGATGTGGCCAACGACTGTCGACCAAGCCGGCGGGGTGGTTCGGTGCGTGCAATGTGCGGCATTTGGGTGCGGTGGGACAGGTTTCGGAGCCGGTGGATTGAGAATGCAGGCTCGTCATCACATGGGATCGATTGGCGACCTTATCGAATTGAAAATTAAGCAGATATATTCAACGTTGGGGATTGCCAAGTCATTGTTGGATTTGCACGCGGCAGGCTTCAGGGGCAGAGCTGTTGCCGCGTCAATCCTCGCACCGATGTGAGGCAAAATGCCCGACGCTCGTCCGAGGAGGTTAAGTAAATGGCTTCTATCATTGAGCAACGCGGTCCACGGCTGGGCCTCGAGGAATTGAAACAAGCCGCCGCTGAGATGCGAGCGATTGACCTGATCGACATCTTTGCCGCCGGGTCGGGCCATCCTGGGGGAACGCTTTCCATCATGGATGTCGCCGCGGCGCTATACCTTCGGGTGCTGAATCACGACCCCAAGGACCCTGCCTGGCCGCAGCGCGACCGCGTTTTCTGGTCAACGGGCCATAAGGCGCCAGCACTCTACGTGGCGCTGGGGAAGGCGGGGTATTTTCCCCTGGACGATACGGTTCTGCTGCGGCAGTTCGGCGCGCGGTTTGAGGGGCACCCAAATTGTCTGAAACTGCCAGGCGTGGAAGTTTCGAGCGGCTCCCTGGGCCAAGGCCTGGGAGTGGCGGTGGGCAACGCCCTGGCTGGCCGACTGGCGGGCCGGCCCTACCGCGTCTACTGCATTATGGGGGATGGCGAACAGCAGGAGGGGAGCATTTGGGAATCCGCCATGGCGGCGGGGCATTACAAGCTGAACAACCTATGCGGAATCATCGATAAGAACGACTTGCAGATTGACGGCTGGGTCCGCGACGTGATGAACGTCGATCCCCTCGCGGAGAAGTACGCGGCCTTCGGGTGGAACGTCTTGGAAATCAATGGGCACGATTTAAGCGCCATTTTGTCCGCTTTTGAGCGCGCTGCCTCCAGCCTCTGGAACCCCACGATACTGCTTGCGCACACGGTGAAGGGGAAGGGCGTTTCCTTCATGGAAAATCAGGCGGGTTGGCACGGCATTGCACCGGACCGCGAGAAATTTGACAAAGCCATGGTCGATCTCGCCACCCCAGCGGTGCCGGCCGAGCGGCAGTCGGCCATGCTCGCGCGGGCCCAGGAGCACTCCCTAACGGCTGCTGCCGGAGCGCAAGCCAAGGTGCCGCAGTTCCGGGGCGATTACTGGTGGAATTCGGGCGCGACCATGAAAGTTGACATGGACCCCACGCGCATGGGCTTTGGGCGCGGGCTGGAAGCGGCCGGCACCGATGAACGGGTGGTCACCGTACACGCCGATATCTCCGGCTCGATCAAAATCACGGATTTCGAGGCTAAGCACCCCGAGCGCAGGAATCGAGTCTTCAGCGTGGGGATTGCCGAGCAGGACATGATGGAAGTCGCCGCGGGCCTGGCGAAAGAAGGACTGATCCCGGTGACGGGCACTTACGGCGTGTTCGCTTCCGGGCGCTGCTGGGACCAGATTCGCACCACGATCTGTTATTCCAATTTGAACGTCAAAATTGCCGGCGCGCACGGCGGCATCTCCGTGGGCGCGGACGGCGCCACGCACCAGGCTCTGGAAGAAATTTCCTTGATGGCGATCCTTCCCAATATGCACGTCATCGCGCCCTGCGATTCGGTGGAAACCAAGCGCGCCACGCTTTACAGCCTGATCGATTTAAAGGGGCCCGCTTACATCCGCTATGCGCGCGAGGCCACGCCCGTCGTGACCACGCACGAGACGCCGTTCGAATTCGGCGTTGCCAATATCATCCGTTATCGCGGCGCCAAGCCGCGCTTCATCGAGGCCTTTGAGACCGCGCTATCCCCCAACTACCCAGACGAAGGTGAAGAGGTTTCCATTGTGGCCTGCGGACCCATGGTGCCGGAGGCGATGCGCGCCGCCTGGCTGCTGAAGGAAGAGCAGGGAATTGAGACGCGTGTTCTGAACGTGCACACCGTGAAGCCTCTGGATGTGGCGGCGCTGGTGCGGGCGGCGGAAGAGACCGGGCTCGTCGTGACCGCGGAAGAACACCAGGTGGGAGGCTTCGGCAACATCGTGGCGGGCGCGATTCTCGAGAACCGGCAGAATTTCCAGTTGCCGCTTTTGCTCGATAGGGTGGGCGTCCCGGATTGCTTCGGCGTTTCCGGCAAGCCCTGGGAACTGATGCAGTGGTTCGGCCTATGTGCCGAGCACATCGCGGAGCGGGTCCTGAAGCTCCACGCCAAGCGCGCCAACGCCCAACGCCTCGCGGCGTGAAGGATCCGTGCAAAAACAAGTCAAAAGGCAAAAGGCAAAAGTGAAAAACCCTCCGCCCAAAAATCCTTGCCTAGTAACGAGAACGGAAGTATGCACTTTACGCAAGGCCGTACCCCCTTGTTTCTGTACTGAATTCCGCGCTAGGAGGTAACTCCGTACAGAGAGCTAATCCGTCCGAGAAACGGATTAATTTCGCTCTCTGTAGGGGGGGTGCTATGCACAATCGGAGAATGATTGTGGTGGTCATCGTCATCCAAACCCAAGACGGGGTTATCGTCTTGATCGTGATATAAGACGGCCACAGAGAGGGCATCGCTTATTGGAGTGATGCCCTCTCCTCGAAAGTACCGCACATCTTAAGGCTTCCCTCCGACGAATTCAATATTCACCTGGTCGATTCTAGTCCCTTGAGCCGAAACCGGGACATCCTGAACCTCATGCGGGTCAATATTACGATGCTCCTTGCCGGAAGGCGAGATATGGCCGTCATCTGTCTCAACATCGACTGTATAGGTGATTGACCGGCGGCGATCTTCGTTATTGCGAAGTTGCAAGTCGATTGAGCAGTCCTTACCCGTACAGGGAGTGGATAATCTCCACCGATATGAGATATCCGTTCTGTCACGCTCGATGGTGTAATCATAATACACGGCATTCTTTGCCGGGAGCCACATAGACCACGAAGTTTTGTGCTCTTGCGCCAAAGACGAAACTGCGAGCATTGACATCAAAAAGAGGAAGATTAGTTGTCTCATGTGGACACCTTCAAGACTATGGGGGATTACTTCGGCCATCCATTGGCAGGTTTCTTTTTGGTAAGGGTTTGTTTGACTGCGTCTATCCAATTGCCTTCGATCTTGAGAAGTTGCGGCTTCGGACCCGGCTTCATTCGTGGTTTTGGCTTCGGTTCCCTCATGGTTCTTAACCCCCTTTTATGGTTGCGGTCACTTACATGTTACCCAAAAGTCTGTTAGACTAAAACTATCGGGGCGTGATGATACTAACCCATTAGCCGTGAGTCAACCACCACACCCCGTATTAGTCGAAGCCGAAGACCCAATCCATCACGACAGGAGCAACAGCTTGACTAAAAATGAAAGAATTAAGAAAGCTAATCAAAGAGCCGGACAATACAAGTCACTGTATTACCGTACTAAGAAACAACTCAAACGAGTAACACAACGACTCAAAGATTTCTCAAAAGGGATTCCTCGCTTCCCCCGTTTGGAGGTGAACCCCTAAGAGACTTTCAACGGTAGAGAATGGGCTCAAGCTTACGGGGCTTGAGCCTTTCTCTTTGGCTTTCAACCCCCCTTATATAGAATCCGAAAACCCTAGTTAGGCGGTCGGTTGTTTATACATCAACCGCTTCCCCTCAGCCAACCTAATTGCCGCAATTGTGCGCTCTCCATCGTTCATTTTCCGCCCATTCCACATGAAATCAAATTGCCACAAGTAGCGGTGTAAATATTCCTTGCTCACGCTATGATAAATGCCCATGATGCCACGTTTCAAAATGGCGAAGGAGCTTTCTGCCGTGTTGGTGTGGATGTCATCGCGCACATATTCCTTGGTGCTATGGCAAACCATGTCATGACCACCTTTGAATTCTTTGCCGATTCCCCGATAAGCGGGAAAATCATCCGTCATAATGCGAGCTTTCTTGTCTACCATTTCGCGGATTGCACCTTTTAGGGTTTTGCCGCACACGTCCGCTCTTGCTTGACGCCTAATCCTTCCGTGCCGTTCGACCGCTGCGAATACCGGAGTCTTGCTCGTTCCACGTCCGCGTTTATGCTCACCCGAGCCAGGGCGAGGTTTTCCGCCGACATAGGTTTCATCGCACTCGACAATTTTCTTGAGTTTTTCGGGATTGCTTGGAGCCATTCCGAAGCGTATGCGGTTCATGAGGAAAAGAGCCGATTGATAACTAATTTGGAGTTGCCGTTTGATTTCTAGCGCCGCAACGCCTTTCTTCGATGTGGACGCACGCCAAAAGGCGTACCACCAATAGCGAAGGGGCAAACGGCTCTCTTCGTACACCATACCAATACGAACGGTGTATTGCTTCTTGCACTCCCGGCAGCGCCATAGAAATCGCTTGTTGCGCTTTCCGGTTTCGGCATCGGCCATCTTGTAAACGACCTTGCTTCCGCAATGTACGCATGTAGGGTTATCCCCCCACCGCAAAGCATCTAGGAATTCCACCGCTACAAGCTCATTCGAGCAAATAAGAGGGAGTTTATCGATCAAGGTATGTTCCGATAGATTGTGCCGTTCATGTTTATTTTTCATACCCTAATTTTACACTTAATACAATAGTTTGTCAAGGGGTAATGTGCATACACGTCTGACCTATAGTATCAACACTAGGCGTATAGGCTTACAAACTATTTTCTTGACAAGTGGAATAAAATCCTGATATGTTGTGGTTGGAAGTGGAAAACATACTCGTGGGAAGATGGCTCTCGGCTTAAAACCGGGAGAGGTGGAAAAGAGCCCACGTAGAAGCTATAGGCGAGGATGAAAGTCAATCCTGCTTATATCGGCTACGTGGGCTTTTTGTTTTGGATTAAAGATGTGTGGGGCGTAAAGTTCGCGCTTTATGCCCCATGCCGAAGGAATCCCGTATGCGAATGTCCCTCGACAAACCTATCCCGCGCTGTCGTTCTCCATCAAAATCGTGGCGGGGAAACCCGCTCATTTTAAGTTACATTTCAGAGGGCGCGGGGTTGCGTAAAGAAGATAGGTCCGAACGAGAATTTACGCGGGTGGCGCCGACATTGCCTTTTGTGCCGGCGACCGTTAAGAATTCAGGACAAGCTAGGGTTGGCCCGGACTTCTACCCAGGCCCCGGGGCCGTTAGCGGTTCGCAAGGGGACATTTAGCAGAACCGTCAATAATTTTGCTTGACATCGGCAAGCGGATAGGCTAAAGTTAGTGGGCAAGGATCGACGCCGGTCTAGCCACTCCGTGGGCCGGCAGGTCCGTACGCCGGCGGAACTCCGGGTTCGATCTTGTGTCTTATCGCCCCGCACGCGGAGCAAGAGGGGATTGATGGTGCCACAACTCCTAGCCTTAGCCGCCCCAGATTGCACAAGGACATTCTATCCACCCAAGGCACTTTTGTCCAGAGCTGAGAACATACTGAAAACAAAGGGTCAGAAATGCCGATTTTCGTGTATAAAAGCTGAGAACATACTGAAAGAAAGCCAGTTAATTGAATCCGTAGGAACCCCAAAATAGCCTAACAAAATGACCTCCAGAACAGACTCCCCAGGGCCCACCGGTGGTGGAAAAGGCCGGGTGTGATTAGATGTCTGGCCTAGTTACTTACGAGGGTAGGGAAAGGTAGGGGTTGGTGAGAGAATTAGGAGGGGCAAACGGATTGGCGATGCCGACTCGAGAGCGAATTCTAAGCGGGGTTGTGCGATTTGTCTGCGCGATAGGAATGACTCTGCCGGCGGCATATGTTCTATCGATCGGCTTATCGGATATCTCGAATTATCTCGCGCGACTGGACGCCTTGGAGTGGATGTTTGATTACGCCATGCTCGCGAGCGTTCCCTGGGAGGTTGTCGCCACGGTCCTAGTTATCGCGCGCTGGCGGGACCTACCCCAACGATTTTGGATTACCTATTGCATCAATGCATTCTTGGCGTATATCTCTCTTCCTATCTACTTGCACCAGTTTGGTATTTTCCTGTAGCAGCAGGCGTAGCGCCGACCTGTACTGCAGGTCTGCGGTTCGTCCGCGATTAACAAGGAAAGGCCGCGGACCTAGCGACAGGTCCGCGCTACGACCTCTATGCCACCAGAGTATGGCTGGCCAGATCCACGGTCACCACGTCCGAGGGGGACTTGGAATTCAGCCCTGTCGTCGCGTCGTGGTACTCGATGCGAAGCTGTTGCTTAGTCACGACTACACGCAGGTAGCCATAATTCGGCGAATAGTTGTCGCAGCGGAATTGGCCGATCGTGAAGGGCGGCCGCGGCGGCGAGACCATGGTCCCGAAGGGGGCTTGCGAGTTATGTCCTCCCATCCCCGCCACCACGTAAGGCGTCTGCCGTCCGCCCTCCTCCAGCCGCGTAAATCTCTGGTAATTGTGTGCATGCCCCGAAAGGACCGCGTGGGGATACACGCCCGCGCCGCTGAAACACGCATCCATCTGCTTCAGCATCGCCGGGCTGCATCCGTGGCGCCCCACCACTTGCGGCGGATGGTGCACCGCCACGATCACTGCTCCCTGAAATTTATCCTTCTGGATCTGATTCAACTGGTTCGTCAGATAGGTGATCTGCTCGTTGCTCACCCGCGGGTATGTCCCGTTCTCGCTCGAGATCACTCCGGGATCTTCCAGCACGTTGCTGTAGAGCCCGATGATGCGCACAAAGGGAGCATCGAGGGCGAAATATACGCCCGGTTGAATCATCGAAGTCCGGCTCAATCCCCCGGCCTCGGGTAGCCGCTCGAATCCGCTCGAACAAAACACCTTCTGGAATGCCTGCAGGCTGCCGCTGGGATCGCTCGGATAGACCTCGCCGTCGTGATTGCCGGGGATCGCCAGGATCGGTACGTTGTAGTCGCGAAAGGGATCGAAAAATTGGTCGTAGTAATATGCGTCTTCACCGAAGTTGTACACCACGTCTCCCAGGTGGAAGAAGAACGACGGAATATCCGCCGCATTCGCCTCCTGCATATCGCCGCACATCTTGTCGGCAACTTCCTGCACGGTCTTCGGTCCGCTGGTTGGGCCCGTATCGCCCACGGCGTGGAAGACAATCTGCTTTACATTGGTAATTGCCGCAATCTTGGCATTTCCTTGCGACCCGTAGACGTCGGCCAGCGAAAGTAACAGGTTATTCGGGTCGCGCGGCGGCGGCACACTCTGAATCAACTGGTTCACGGTTTCCTTGTCCACTTCCTTGTAGTACTGGTTGTCGGTTACCGCGTGCAGGAACTGCGTGGGATCCGGCGTGTACTTGGTTTCCCCAAATTGCGGATCGCTAACGCTGAATCCTGGTTGTCCCAGCCGTGCCGGGGGAGGGGCGGGCGCGGTTCTTGCTTTCGATAGGCGACGAATGCGCTTCCGGGGAGGCTTCGCTTTGGGCATTGGTTCTTTCTCCTTTCTTCTTGATCTTTGAACTTTGAATTCTCAGGAAAATACTTGGGAGCGGCGCACCGGCGGGTCGGTGTCGGTCGCCCGTGCCCACTTAGCTGCACGGATACAACGTGATCAGTTTCGTCTCTGACATAATAGTTTACTCTGCGTGAATTGTCTTAACCGGAATTTCCATTGTACTCCTAATTCCGGCGGAGCGGGTAGCTTGTTTCCCACGCAGCATCAAAACGCTTTCTTGTTCACCATGCCGGGATTGTGGCGGGATTATCGCACGGCGGGTTTGCGCAGCATTTGTAGTGCCGACCAGAACTTGTCCCGACATGGCCGGGAGGCCGGCAGGGTTTGGTTCCAAAGGCTGCTGACCTAAAGGTCAGCGCTACGAAGGTCAGCGCCACGCTACCGGAACGCCTCTTTGTTCACCACGTAGGGCACGCTGGCAGGATTGCCGTGGCCTTCCAGCACCTCCATGAGGGCGTAAACACAGCGGCCGGCCATGCCTTTATTCGGGTCGGTGGAAAGCCGCGTCACCCTTCCGGCGCTGGCAAAATGTGAGAACAGCCGCAAGCGGTTTTCGAGCTTGGGATTGCGCAAGGGCGAGTCCGCAGGCAGCGGTTCCGTCTCAAACACATCAAGCGCCGCGCCGGCGATCACCCCTTCGCGCAGTGCCGCCACCAAATCCGTTTCATCCACGACAGGCCCGCGCGAGGTGTTCACCAGAAATGCCGTGGGCTTCATCAACCGGAAGGTGGTGGCGTTGAAGAGATGATAGGTGGGGAACGGGCCTTCACCTTCACGGACCAGCGGCACGTAGATGCTCACGAAATCGCTGCCACGCACAGCCTCTTCAAAACTCACGTAGCGGACGGTCCGCTGCTCGTCGGTGAAGCCGTTGCGGAAGCGGACGTCCATGGTGTCTTGAATCTTCTGCGCGAATTCGGGTTGTTCAATTCGGGCGTTGAAGCAGAGGAAATCGACGTCGAACCCCACCGCCTTTTTCATAAAGGCCTGGCCGATTCTCCCCGTGCCAATCACCCCGATGGTCTTGCCCGTTACCTCGTCGCCCAAAAAAGGCAGGTAGGGATGCCAGGTGCCCCAGCGGTGGTCGCGCACCAGTCGCTCACTGGGGCAGAGGCGGCGCGCCACGTTGCCCAGAATGAACAGGGCGAATTCCGCGGTGGCTTCCGTCAGCACGTCAGCCGTGTTGGTGAAAGGAATCTCGAAGCGATTGGCGTCCGCGCGGTTGATGTTGTCAAAGCCCACCCCATATTGCGATACGACCTTCAGCGTGCCGCGGCCGGCTTCAAAAACTTCCGCGTCGATCGGGTCGCGCAGGGTGGTAATTAGTGCGTCAATGCCCGAACGAACTTTCTCGATAATCAAGCTCTTCGGCGGCGGCTCCACTTCCGGATAGACTTCCACTTCATAGCCGCGCGCGCGGAGAATTTTGAAGGCCTCTTCGCCAATGTCGCAGGTGGCAAAGACGCGAAAGGGACGCTTCGTTTCAGTCATGATTTCTTTCCTGGTCGAGCCTGGTCGCACCGGAACAAATTGAGTTGTTATTTCTTGAAGCCCACTAAATTGTAGCCACGACCGTTAGGTCGGCACTTGATTTTGCTTTGCTCTTGCTGAGTGGATTCAGCCGGCGTATGAAAGCCCGCTCTCTCTAGTTCAAAATTGATAAGTAATAAGGAAAGCCCAAACAGTTCACAAGTCAGAGGGCAAAGAGCTCATCGGTAAACATAGGAATCGTCGGATGGGCGCACAGGCCTGGCTCGATCTCCCAAGGCTTTCGGCCATGGAGTACCCACCGCGGTCTTCAGTTCGATGAACTCCGGGTCTTGCTTGCCTACCAACGTAATGTCGTCCAATGCGAGGCCGGCTGTTTCTGCTTTGCCCAGTGCTTTTTGGATGCGAGTATAGCCGTAATGGGGGCCTTTTGTGTCAGCGATCGGGGAGACGATCACAAGGCTCCATGTTGCTCTCTCCGGCATGAAATACCACAGGGCTGCGGGCACCGGAAACCTCTGCGCGTCAAGCTGTTCGAGCAATTTCCGACCGTCGTCAATTTGCCATTCTACCAAAGCCGTCTTATACATCGCAGTACTCCATGCTGAGGATCGGAAACTGCTTTGACGATAGCCCGCGCCATCCGTTGGCTTTGCATTTTATAGCGACTCTTTGCGTTCCAGTCCTTAATGATACTCCAATTCACCCCAAACTCAGGATCGCGCGCCTCTTCTCGATCGAATACTTCCTTCAGATCGGCTTTGTCCAGGAGTTGTGCAAGGTTGTGAGTATAAAGATCCCGAACAAAATTTGGTTCAGGAGGAAAGTCGTATCGCTTCGTATGCTTGGCAAGGCGAGCTTTGAGGGCGCATTCAATGGAATAGCCAGCAAGGTAGTACGCTCCAGAGAACTTGCGACTCCTCAACAGGACCTCCGCCTCTTCTCACCGGCATTGTGCCAAATGTTTGAAATCTGCCCGATTCATAGAATACACCAAACAAGTAAGTTGGATAAACCTGGCCTCGACGCGCGGAGTCCCAGCTTTCGGAATTCCCCTAGCGGTGGGAGTCCACCCACGTGGCAATCCGCTCCAGCGCCTTCTGGATGTTTTCAACGGAATTCGCGAACGAGAACCGCAGATAACCTTCTCCCCAGGCGCCGAAAGCCGTTCCCCAGAGGCAGGCCACACCGGCTTCAGTGAGGAGCGCGTCAGCGAGCACGTGCGAGGGTTTGCCGGTTTGCCGAATGTTGGGGAAAACGTAGAACGCTCCGTGCGGCTGGCGGCAATCGAAGCCGGGAATGCGGTTCAGCCCATCGACGATCACCGCGCGCCGGCGGCGAAATTCCTCGCGCATGGCCTCGACCGAATCCTGCGGGCCGCGCAGCGCCTCGACGCCGGCAATCTGGGTGAAGCTGGCGGTGCAGGAACTGGAGTTGGTCATCAGCAGCGTGACCTGCTTGGCCAAGTCGGCGCGCATCACGCCGTAGCCCATGCGCCAACCGGTCATCGCGTAAGTTTTCGAGAAGCCATTCAGGATGATAGTCCTCTCCTGCATACCTGGGAACTGCGCGATGCTGGAGTGCTCACCCTCATAAATCAGCCGGTCGTAAATTTCATCCGACAGGACAAAGATATCGCGGTCGGCCAGCGCCTTCGCCAAGCGGGCGATTTCGGCGCGCCCCATCACTCCGCCGGTGGGATTGTGCGGGCTGTTCAAGATGACCAGGCGCGTGCGGTCCGTGATCTTCTCCAGGATTTCGTCCACGTTCACGTCAAAGTCGTGGTCCTCGCGCAGGCCGTAAGGAACTTCTTTGCCGCCCACGAACCGAATCATGGATTCGTAAATCGGAAATCCGGGATTGGGATAGAGCACTTCGTCGCCATCTTCGACGAGCGCCAGAATGGCGAAAAACATGATGGGCTTGCCGCCGGGCGTAATGACCACTTCCGACGGGTCCACGCTGATGCCAAGGTGCTGGGCAACGTCGGCAGCCGCGGCTTCCCGCAATTGGGGAAGTCCCGCCGAGGGGCCATAGTGCGTCCAACCCTCGCGCAGAGCGCTGATCCCCGCCTCTACGATATTGGCGGGGGTGGCGAAGTCCGGCTCGCCGATTTCCAAATGGATGATCTCTTTCCCCTGGGCTTCCAAGGCCCGAGCGCGGACGAGCACCTCAAAAGCACTCTCCGTTCCCAGACGGTTCATGCGACTTGCCAAACGTAAACTGCTCGTAATTGTGGCCACGGCTTACCCCCCAATTGGTTCAGAATGAGAGCCACGGTAGAGCTTCACAACGCTCGACAGGATATCTCTTGGGCAATTCAAAGTCCAGAACGGGAAGAACGTCTGGCAAAACCATTAACTGGGCAGGTGTGGATGCGAAGCTTTGGAGTGCGGCAGCTTGCTGCCGCTTTGGCTCAAGCCAGCTTGCTGGCGGGGAATTTGTGCTCGAGTGGAAAGTACCGCGAGCAATCTCGCGGTGAAGAAAGCGTAGCAAGCTGCCGCACTCGGAAGTCCTTCGTTGCTTGCGGCTCCTCAGAATGACAGTGCTTACGGGTTAGCTGGCCAGCGCGCCTACTTGGCCAACCGATTGTACTTCTTCAAAAGCTCACGGAGACGGTCGTGAGGCAGGGCGATGGCGGTGTGACCATCCGCGCCGTCCATGGTTTGCGCCGCTACCAGCGCGTTCACAATGGCTTCTTCCGTGGCCTCGACGGTGGCGGAAAAGATCGGGGACATATCGTCATTCGCCACCATCTTCACCTCGGCGAGGCCTTTGGGTTTGGCCGCGCCGGGATTGGCGGTCGAGAAGGCAAGGAAGATGTCACCCGAGCCATTGCTTGAAGTGCTCCCGGTGCGCGCCAATCCAAGCGCCGCGCGGCGCGCCAGGCGCTTGAGTTGGTGGGGAAGCAGGGGAGCGTCCGTGGCCACGACGATGATGATCGAACCCTTCTCTGCATCCGGCGCGGAGCGCAGATTTCCCCAAACCTTGTCTTGGGTGATTTCCTGGCCGATGGGCGCGCCCGCAATGCGCAATAATTCGCGGCTGCCGCAATTGCATTGGACCAGGACTCCCACCGTGAAGCCGCCCGCTGCCGCCGGAATCTGTCGCGAGGCGGTTCCGATGCCGCCCTTGAATTCGTAGCAAATCATGCCGGTCCCGCCGCCCACGTTGCCTTCCGCGACGGGTCCCGGCCGGGCGCTATCCAAAGCGTGGAAGGCGTCCTGCGTCGTGACATGAAATCCATTGATGTCGTTCAGATAGCCGTCATAGGTTTCCGCCACCACGGGCAGCGACCACCAATAACCGGTGTCGTCGGGTGGGGCCAGATTCACTCGCCATTTGATCACCGCGTCGCGCACCACGCCCACACTGTGAGTGTTGGTGATCATCACCGGGCCTTCGAGAAAGCCGGATTCTTCCACCCAGGTCGTGCCCGTCATCTCGCCATTGCCGTTCAGAGAATACCACCCGGCGAAAACCTGGCTGGTCGGCGACTTTCCGCGCGGGAGGATTGCCGTAACGCCCGTTCGGACCGGCCCTTGCCCCACCACCAGCTTGCCCGACCCGGAAATCAAAGTCGTGTGGCCGACTTCCACGCCCTTGACGTCGGTGATGGCGTCGAGAGGGCCCGGCGTCCCTTCAAAGGGCACTCCCAAATCACGCGCCCGAGGCTTGGCTTGGGCCCAGCCAACGCTCGCCAGGCTGGCCATCGCCACCAGCACTGCGGCAAGAACCACATAGCATCGATAGATTCTCATGCTGCCTTCCCTGGAACCGTATAAGGATTGGATGAACCGGAAGAACGCTGGCCATTGTATGCACACGGGGGCTTTCGAGCAAGGCGGATCGCGCATGCGGGTCGGAGGTATCAAACATGCTCAGCAATCCCGATTTGGTGAAATTCGTAATGAATTCGGGCGGCCCAGAGGTTTGCGCAGATTTGATGTGACCGCCCCGGAAGGAAAATGTAGCAAGACTCAGGCATCCGGCCGGAGTTATCCCTTAATGAAACCTTGCGCGGCGGAGGCTCATCTAATCAAAGCTATTTGCTTACCGTATGCCTCCGGGGAGGGTATGAGATGTACCTTGGCACATCAAGCAGCAGGGTTACGACCCACACGCGCCCACAAGTGCGGCGCATCACGGCACCTTTACCACAATCCCATCACATCCTGGAAGATATTTTTGCCGATTCCGTCACGCGCAAGGTTTTTGCGTGGATGACCCGGCGCGATCCGGACGGCAAGTGCTTCTTCATGCGGCTGTGCGAGAACTACGATAATCCCAACGCCGACTTCTGGAAGCGCCTGAAGTGGAGCGTGCCGAACCGGATCATCGATCTGGCCCTTTGGAAGGCCAAGCTGGAAAAGCAAACCATGAACCAGCGGCTCTTTCTCCATCTCCCCACAGTGAAAGCCCTGACGCTGACGGCCAAGAGCATCGCGACTTACGGTTTGACGGTTCCACAGCGCTACACGGCGCCGATGTTCCCGGTCTGGAACATCACCCAAGCGTGCAACTTGAACTGCCAGCATTGTTACCAGAACGCCCACAAGCGGCCGGATTCGGACGAGCTCAGGACAGAGGAGAAGCTCAACCTCCTTGACCAGATGGGGGAGGAGTTTGTGCCCTTCGTGGCCTTTGCCGGCGGCGAGCCACTGGTGGCGCCCGATCTCTGGCAGGTGCTGGAGCGCTGCTGCCAGCGAAGCATCCATGTAACGCTCGCGACCAACGGCACGCTGCTGACGCCGGAAATATGCGCCCGCCTGAAGGCCGCCAACGTGAAGTATGTTGAGGTCAGCCTGGAGAGCATCGACCCGGAGGTCCACAACGCCTTTCGCGGCCAGCCCAAGGCGTGGGAAAGGAGTGTGCAGGGAATTCGCAACTGCGTCGCGTCGGGTATCAGGACCGGAATGGCTTCCTGCTTCACCCGTGATACCGCTCACATGGTCGATGAAACCATTCAATTTGCCGTGGACCTGGGCTGCCACACGTTCTCGCATTTCAATTTCATCCCGGTGGGACGTGGCAAAGAGATCATGCAAGAGGATTTGACGCCGGGCCAGCGCGAACTGCTACTGCGCCGGCTTCAGGAGCACCTGACCGAGGGCAAGATCACGGTGGTCTCCACCGCGCCGCAGTTTGGCCGTTCCTGCATCGTCTACGGTCCCGAAGAAGGGTTGTTCGCCACCGGCCACGCGGGCCGCGGGCCGGGGAAAAAGACCATGGTCCTCTCCCGCTACATTGGCGGCTGCGGGACCGGGCGCTGCTACTGCGCTATCCAGCCCAACGGGATCATCACTCCGTGTGTTTACATCTCTCACATCAAAGTAGGCGACATTCGCCGGAAAAGTTTCGCCGAAATCTGGAACAACGAGCTGTTTGATACCCTTTCCGACCGTGAGGATCGCGGCGACCACTGCGGCGTCTGCACCTATCGGCATTATTGCGGCGGGTGCCGGGCGCGAGCGCTGGCTTATACCGGCGACATCCAGGCGGGAGACCCAGGTTGCATTTATAATCAGCAC
>Ga0209039_10000653_pt1 | contig 33227 bp, 20 predicted proteins | sample BogFormECP12_OM1_FD_188238 | JGI IMG/M metagenome (GOLD analysis project Ga0209039, IMG submission 188238) | Bog forest soil microbial communities from Calvert Island, British Columbia, Canada - ECP12_OM1 (SPAdes) (version 2) | ecosystem: Environmental > Aquatic > Freshwater > Wetlands > Bog ... | reverse complement strand
ATCCTGCACCGGTACAACGAGCGAGCCTTTCCACAGCCGGAGACCGTGCGCTGCAGGCGTGAGGCTTGAGGCGGGAGACTCCACACGATCAGAAACCCGGTGAGACAGGCAATCAGCGAGCAGGTGTAGTGGGGCTCCCACAGCATGGTGTACATCCAGCCGTCAATTTGCTCATTCCACCACTCCACGGACGGGGAGATTCCGGAGATGAGACCGGCCCGGTAAAGCTGCACCATCATGAGCGCGGGCACGATATCGAGGCCGGTGATGGCGAGCAGCGCGATGCCCAGGCGGCTGCGGCGCAGGAGATCGGCGGAAGCCCGACCGAACAGCCGCAGGTAGAGAGGGATGAGCGAAATCAGCCCGATTCCGGCCCACAGCGTGCCGGCGATGAACGCCTGGCGGGCGTCCACCAGCGGCGACCCAAGGCGGTAAATCATGGCGCAGGGGATCATCCAGAAGTAGTGGTAGCGGAGGCCGACGGGGTGGCCGGGGAAGAAGAACGGATTGCGCGCGGGAAGGCCGAAGGCGCCGATGGAGTGGGTGAAGGCGATACGCAGGGAGTAATCGAAGTCGATGATTGAAAAGTAGAGGCGGCGGCCGATGGGAAGGTCGGCCAGCGAGAGAAACGCCACCGCCATCCACAGCGCGATGAGAGCGGCGAACGGCCACAGCGAGCGGAGGTCGAACCCGGCGAGAGGTCTGGCCTTGCGCCCCAGAGCGCCCGACGACAGGGCCGCGGCGCACAGGACGGCGAGGGCGATCCAGACGGCATTAAAGCCGAGCCATCGCCCCACGGTATAGCCGAGGATGGGTCCGGCGGCGAGCGAAAGCGGCACGCTGGCAGCGAGGCGGAATGGCAGCAGCCGGGCGCGAAACCCGAACACATTGGTCAGCCAGCCAATGGCGTAACCGGGGAAGAAAGCCAGCAGCGAGAAGAGCGCGAAACCCGCCGAAATACCGAGCAGATCCGACGCCAGAAAGTGGAAGGCAATCCACCGGCCGGGGGTCACGCTCTCACGCTCCGCCCCCGGCGGAGCGGCCGCGGCAAGACCGCTCGCACGGTTTGCGCCACCCTACGGCCGGCGTCCGCCTGGTTCGATCCGGGATTCGCATTTGCGCGTCTAGGCAGAGTATACATCAACGGTCTTTCCCGTCCGCGCCACGGCGGGCACCGCGCGGGCGCCAGCGCAAGCAGCCGGGCCGGAATCGCGCGGGGCTGCGCCGGTGTGGCAGACTGGAATTTCGCGCCCTATGCCGCGCCGTCCGGAACAAGCCGCGCTCTACGAGGACCCGCCGCCGCAAGTTGCCGGGAACCCCATCTACTGCCACATCGAGTTCCTGGAGAAACTGGGCGCGAACCACTCCAACACGGTGGGCCGGCGGGCGGCGCTTCTTCTGCACCGGTTGCACGTCAACCAGGCGCGGCCGTATTACAAGCCGACTCAGGGCGGCAACCGCGGATGGCGGCGCTCTCCGCTGGGCGGAAATCACGGCAGCCACTACTACGCCTGGTGGGCGCCGCGCGGCGCGGCCCCGCTGATCGGCAACCCGGGTTTCGAAGCGGCCGGCGAGGGTTCGGTGTTCCTGCGCGACATCCGCCACCACGACGATCATTCGCCCCTCAACCCGCAGTCGCTGGAGGGAGACTACCTTCCCATCGAACTCCCGGATCTGCGCCGCGAGACCCTGGTGCCGGCGCCCTGGACCCAACCGCAGGCCCGCTTCGCGGCCGGGCGGCAGCGGATCCGCATCATCAAGGGCTCGCCGGGAAGCGGGAAGACCACCGCCCTGTGGCACGCCGCCGATCTCGCGGGCCGGAATGCGGTGCTGTACGTCACCTATTCGAATGAACTGGCCGCGCTGGCCCGCGAGCATTTTGACCGGTTCGCTCCCGGGAACAAACGGTTCCACGTGGTGACGTACTGGCGGTTGCTGCGCGAGATCCTGAAGAGCGACGCGCCGTTTCAACCGGTGCGGCGGGTGCGCGGCGAGTTCGTCAAGGAGATCTCCGGTCTCTCCGCCACCCTGCTCGGGCCGTGGCTGAACGAGAAAGCGGCGCTGTACGACGAGATGCACGCTCACCTGTGCGGCGCCGCGCTTCCCATCCCGGTGGGGCGGTTTCCGGGATTTCCCGACCGGAGGATCACGGCGCGGCAGTATCGCGACCTGCGCGAGCAGACCATCGGGCGGGCCGCCGCCGAAGCCGTCGTGGAAGTCGCCGAGACCTTGCGGCGGCGCGACGCGCGCCCGGTGGAGCGCTTCTTCGGCGAGCTCGACCTGGCGTGGAAGGCGGTCGAGCAGGTCCGCTCCGGCGGGGCTGGGCCGCTGGCGGAGTTCGATTGCATCGCGCTCGACGAAGCGCAGGACCTGACTCCCATCGAGGCGCTGCTGGTGGTCGAACTGGCCGCCAGCCTGGGCCGGAATGCCTCGCTGCTGGTGGCGGGCGACGAGGCGCAGACGGTGCGGCCCACCGATTTCGAATGGGGCTGGTTCCAGGACCTGATCCACCATCGCATCGAGTCGCCGCAGGATTTCAAGCTGCAGGTCAACCTGCGCAGCCCGGTGCGAATCGCCATGCTGGTCAACCGGGTGTGGGACCTTTACGGCGCGCTCGCCAAACAGGAACGGCCCTCCGGCTCGGGAATCGCCGAGATCGACGACAACGCGGGCGACCAGGTGATGCTTTGCACGGCCAAGCCGGGGCCCGAGCTGGACGGATTGCTGCGCGCATTGGGCGACCGGGAAGGCCTGGCCATCATCACGCCCGGCGACGAGATTCCGGCGTATGTCCCCGAGGAACTGCGCGACCGCGTTCTCACGGGTTTCGAAGCCAAGGGACTGGACTTCCAATCGGTGTGCGTGCTGGACGCCGGGAAATGGGTGGACCGCGTGTTGCAGACGCGGGAACGAGGGCGCGGCCTGGAGTTGGAAGACCTCAGCAAGCGGCTGGCGATCGACCAGTTGCGCGTGGTGCTCAGCCGCCCTTCGGAGCGGATCTTCTGGCTGGAGGTAAACCCCAGCGACCGCGTCCTGAACCACGCGCGCAACATGGTCTCGTTTCACGGGGATCCGGCCTACCCGGTGGTTCCCGACGTGCTGCTCAAGACTCTGGAAGAGGAAACGCTCGATCTGGAGGAGCGCGTCAGGCTGTGCGAGAGCGACGCGCGGCAGTTGCTGGAGGCCCGGCCCGCCATGGCGTGGTCGCGCGCCCGGCAGGCCATCGCGCTGCTGGGCGAGTCCGGCGGCAAATTCTCGGTCGCCGATCCGGAGGCGCGCAAATCCGCGCACATGACCCTGTGTGTGGTGGCGCTGACGCTGGCCATGCGGCGGGTTTCGCTGCCCTCCGAGATGGGCCGCACCGATCTTTTCCGCGAAGCGTCCTATGCCGCCGGCTCGGCCGGGCGCGGCGACCTGGTGAATCTGATCCACGACCTGGCGGCTCACGAGCGGAATTACGGCGAAGACAAGCTGGCCACCATGATGAATCTGGCGCAGAACCTGAGTAAGCACCGCTCGGCGGTGGAACCCTGGCTGCTGCTGGAACTTCAGCCGCGCGCCGCAGGCTGGCTGCAACTGATGGAAGACCGGGTCGAGCAGCTTCCGGACATGGTCCACCCGCTGCTTCCACCGCTATACGACCTGTTCGATCCCCTGGAAGCCGCCGCCAGAAAAGCCCGCTTGCGGGAGAGGGCACTCCGCGCCCTGCTGCGCGCGGGGGTGTACGCTCCCGCCCTGGAGATGCTGCGGGAGACGCCGGACGGCGACCCGAAGCTGATCGGCCAGTGCCTGGAAGGGCTGGGCGAGCTGCGTCAAGCCGCCGCCGAATATCTGCGCGCGGGCAGCCCGGCGGAAGCGTTGCGATGCTACCGCGGAATTCCGGACTTCGACAAGGCTCTGGAGCTGGTGGAGCGGATTGGGGATCACCCCGCCAGGGATTCGCTGCTGTGGGTTCGCCGCATGCGCGATCTGGCCGCCGAGCGCCCGCCGGATTTCACCAGGGCCATCCTTCCGGCGGAGAAGAAGCTGCTGGAACAGATTCTGGAAACCAGCCTGGGGGCGTCGCGCAAGAAGCCGGCCACCAGGAAGGCGGCCGCGAAGAAGCCCGCGGCGCCGCGCAAGAAGGCGGCGTCGAAACCGAAACCTCCGCGCAGCGAACTGTTCTGAGCAGCCCGGCGCCACGCTCCCAGGGATCTTGAAATCGGCGAGAATCGGAATAGCGAGGTATCGTCAATCATGCCGCCATCGAGCGACCTCTCCCGCCGCGACGTCCTGAAGGCCGCCGGGGCCCTAACCGCCGCCGCCGCCGTGGAGGGATCGCCTTACATCCGGACAGTCCACGCAGCCAACGGCAAGGTGGCCTACGGGTTCATCGGCACCGGCAGCCGCGGCAGCTACCTGTTGGGCGGCCAGTTGCCCGAACAGCAGCACCTCAGGACCATCGAAACCGGGCAGTGCGTGGCCATCTGCGACAACTGGGACGTCAACCTCAAGAAAGGCCTCAAGGCCGTGGGCCGCCCGGTGGCGGCCTACGCCGACTATCGCCAGTTGCTGGACCGGAAGGACATCGACGCGGTCTTCATCGCGGTGCCGCTGTACGAGCACTTCCGCATCACCCGCGACGCCCTGCTCGCCGGCAAGCACGTATTCTGCGAGAAGAGCCTGGTGTTCAAGGCGGAGGAAATTCACGCGCTGCGGGAGCTTTCCACCGCGCGCCCCGGCCAGGTCATGCAGACCGGCCTGCAGCGGCGATACAGCCAGTTTTACCAGGCCGCCAGGGACATGGTCCGCCAGGGCATGTTGGGCAACGTAACCCATATCCGCGCCCAATGGCACCGCAATTCCAATCAGCGGCGGCCGGTGCCCGATCCCAGCCTGGAGCGCAAGATCAACTGGCGAATGTATCGCGAATACTCCGGCGGCAACACGGCCGAGCTGGCCTCGCACCAGATCGACGTGGCCGACTGGATGTTCGGCGCCACTCCGGAAATGGTGCTGGGTCTGGGCGGCCTGGACACCTTCAAGGACGGCCGCGACTGGTACGATAACATCGCACTAATCTACCAGTATCCCGGCGGGAGAAAGCTGACTTACACGTCCATCAGCACCAACGGCCACCTGGATTGCCTCCAGGCGCAGCGCCAGGAGTTCGGCGAAGCGATCATGGGCACGGCGGGAACCATCGAAATCACCGTCGGGGACGACCGGAACCCCTGCATGGCGTTGTGGTACCGCGAGCCCGCGGCGGTCGGCACGGGCACCATCACCAAGGGCTCGGCCGCCCCTATTCCCACGAAGGCCGGCGCCACCATGATCACCGCCGCCGGCGTGCGCGGCGTGCCGCTGCTGCTGCCCAGGGATTCGCCGGAAGCCGCCGACGCCTTCCTCACGCGCGAAGCCAAGTTCGCCCGCCGCTGGCTCTACGGCAAGGGCATCATGCTCCCCGAGGAAGACTACAACCCCGTGGACGCCCAACTGCGCGCCTTTTTCGAGTGCTGCAAGGACCCGCTCCACAAGAAGCCGAAGGCGGACCTGACGGCCGGGCTGAACGACTCGACCGCCGTGATTCTGTCCAACCTGGCGATGGACGAAGCGCGGCGCGTGTATTTCACCGAGATCGAGCAGATGGGCCGCGGCGACCATAAGATAACCACGGAAACGCCGAAACCCGCAAACGCCGGCTAGGCGCGCTATGTGGGGCAGGCTGGCAGCCTGCGGCCGATTGTTAATCGGCCCGGCGAGCGACGCTCGCCCCGGGGAGACCAAGCCGGATAGCGGCCGATGCTCGGCGGGCGTTAGGCGGGTTACCAACCCGCCGCAGGCTGCCAGCCTGCCCCACATAACCTGTCTCGATAACTGTCCACTGTGACATCCCGTCTACATACTACCCTCTCGTGAAAGGTTTCCGTGCCTCATGGAATCTTACCTATAGTCCCAACTTCTAGAAAGGAGTTAGTCTTGCTAAGATCCGGTGGCTGTACACTTCTCGCCGCGCTTGTGCCTTTGGCGGCACTGTGGGGACAGGATACCCATTCCTCGGGATGGATCGTCATCCCCACTGACGACTACGCCGCACTGCGGGCGCGAGCTTTCCCTGTCGAGCCGGAAGCTTCTCCGGCGCGCATCGAAAAGACGCTGACACGCGTCGATTACGATCTCAAGGTCGAAGGCGAATTCGCCAGCGGGCGGGCGCTTCTGACCGTGGACGTCCTCAAGGAAGGATGGGTGCGAGTGCCCATCCCCGCCGGCCTCCTGGTTCGCCAGGCGCGGCTCGACGGCAAACTGTTATCGCTCATCCCCGCGAGCCCCGCGGCCGGCGGCCAGTTGTCAGCGGTTTTGTCGCGGACCGGCAGAGCGGTGCTGGCGCTGGAGGTGGTGTTGCCCGTCTCGGCGTCCGCCGGAGATGAGAAACTGGCGCTGCCCTCCAGCTCCTCCGGCATCACCAGCGCCACGGTGGCGCTTCCCCGGCAGGGTTTGGATCTGACCGTTTCGGGCGGCGTGCTGACCGGCAAATCGGACACGGCCGAGGGCGCGCGCTGGGTGGCTTACGGGCGCGCCAACGAATCCCTCACCTTCGCCTGGCGCCGGAAAGTCGAGGCCCGCCGCGCGGCCGAGCCGCTGCGCTTCCGCGCCTCGCTCACCGAACTGGTGGGGCTGGGCGAGGACGCCACCTCCATCTACGCCGAGGTGGACGCGGAGGTGGTTCAGGGCGGCGCGGCGCAACTGCGCATTCAGCTTCCGCCGGCGGTGGCCATCAACCAGGTGCTGGGCGCCGAGGTGGGCGACTGGGAAGCCAAGGACGGCATGCTGACGGTCCGCTTTTTGGAGCCGGTCGAGAAGTCCACGCGCTTTCTGATCTCCGGCGAAGTTCGGCTGCCGCGCGAGGGCGCCATCGAAATCCCGCTGCTGCGTTTGCTGGATGCCGAGCGCGAATCGGGCGGCGTGGCCGTGGAGGTGCAAGGCGCGGGCGAGATCAAGGAAGTGAAATCCCACGGGCTGGAGAGCGCCGACGCCTCCGAACTGGGGCAACTGGTCTCCACACGCCAATCGCCGTCGCTGGCCGCGTTCCGGTTCCTGCCGGGCGCGACGGGCGGCGACCGCGCGCTCAACGTCGAGGTGGCGCGCTACACGCAACAGGCGGTGCTGACGGCCAACATCGAAGAGGCGCGCTACCGCGTTCTCATGACCAGGGACGGGAAGACGCTGCTGGAGGCGCGCTACGCCGTGCGCAACACGCAGCGCGATTTCCTGAAGGTCACGCTGCCCGCGGGCGGCCTGGCGTGGAGCGCAACGCTGGCCGGCAAGCCGGTGCGGCCGGCCAAGGGTCCGGAGGGCAGCCTGCTGCTGCCGCTGACGAAGACGCAAGCCGGCGAGGAGGCGGCGCCGTTCGCCGTTTCGCTCACCTACCTGGTGCGCGGCGCGGCGTTGGCCGACCGCGGCCACTCGAGCGTCGCCCTGCCTTCGGTCGACCTGCCGGTTTCGAAGAGCGGTGCGGTGGTGTACTCGCCACCGGGGTTCCGCGTGACCGCCGATCCGGGGCCGTTCCGGACGCAGACCTACGAGAGGCCGTCCTCCGCCGCATTCGGCGGGGCGCCCGCCGCGGCGCAGCCCAGCGCCAACGCGGCGCCGCAAAACGCGCTGAACCAGCAGCCCGACATCCTGCAGCAGTTCAATTCCAACGCGGCGCAGTCCGCCAGCCAGACGCTGGCGGAGAAGTACAAAGCCAGGTCGGAAGCCCGCACCGGCGGGAAAGCGTTGCCGGCCGGGCTGGCGTTCCCGGCCTTGGGCGCTTCCATGTTCCTGGCGTCGGAACTGACCGCCGAGAACCAGGCCCCGCACATCGAACTGAGCTACCAGAACGAGAGAAAGGGAGGCTTGAAATGAGACTAAATACGCTCGCCGCCGTGTTCGCCCTGCCGGCCATCGCCTTGGCCCAGAACGGAGCCGCAGCTTTGCCGGCTCCCGGAAACGTCGCCCTCCCGCTGGACGAGTACAACCGCCTGGTGGATCTGGCCGGCAAAGTTGTCAAGAAGCCCGAAGCGCCTCCGGCCGCCTGGGCGCTGAAGAGCGCCGTCCTGAAACTCCAGGCGGGCAGCGACTCGGTGTGCGGAACCATCGACCTGGAGGGCGAGGTGTTCGCCAAGTCGCAAACCTCCGTGCCGCTGGTCTCCGCAATGACCATTTTCGAGGCGCAGCGCCAGGGCAGGGAACTGCCGCTGGAACACGCCGCCTCGTCCACGCAAGCGGTGCTGCCGTCCGGCGACTTCTCGGTCACGCTGCGCGCCGGCCTGCCGCTGCGCATCGAGGCCGGGAGCGCCTCGTTCACCCTGCCCGTGCCGGCGGCCGGCTCGGTGCTGCTCACGTTGGTGATTCCGGCGGACCGCACCACCGTCCACCTCAGCCCGGGCGTAATCACCAGCCGCTCGTCGAGCGGCGGCCAAACCACCATCGAAGCCACCCTGGCGCCGGGCCCCACCGCGACCATCTGGTGGGCGGCGCGGGAGAGCGTGGCGCCGGCGGCCCCGCGCGAAGTGCGCTTCCTCTCCGACGTCAAGACGCTGGTCTCGGTGAGCGAAGCCGCCATCAACCTGGTGGCCCTGGTGGATCTCACCGTGGTGCAGGGCGATCCGGGGCAGTTCGAAATCGAGCTGCCCGCCGGGTACGGCGTCACCGGCGTGACCGGCCCGTCGCTGGATTCGAGCGACACGCAGCCGGGCGTCCTGACGGTAAAGGTCCGAAATGCCGCCGTTCGCAGCCACCAGTTCCTGATCTCCATGGAGAAGAACATCGATGCGGCGGTGAAAGCCGACATCCCCTTTGTGACCGTGAAGGCCACGCAGCGGGAGACCGGAGAGGTGCTGGTGGAAGGCGCCGGCAGCCTGGAACTGGCCGCCAGGGAGAGCGGCGCGCTGAAGCGCATGGACCTCAAGGAGACCAGTCCCATCCTGCACACTCTGGCGCACGATTCGCTCACCGCCGCCTTCCGCTACCACCGGCAGGCGGCCGACGTGCCGGGCCTGGCGCTGGAATGGGTCCGCTTTCCGGACGCCGCCCTACCGCCGGCGATCGCGCAATCGGCCACGGTCACCACGGTGGTGACTACCCAGGGCCGCTCGCTCACCGAGATCAAGCTGGTGGTTAAGAACCAGTCGCAGCCGTTCCTCAAGGTCGGGCTGCCGGCGGGGACCACCATCCTTTCGGCCGACGTGGCGGGCGAGAAGGTGAAGCCGGCGGAAGGCCCCGATGGCCAGCGCGTGCCGCTGCTGCGCCCCGGGTTCCGGCCCAACGGAGAGTACACAGTGTCGTTCGTGTTCCTGCATGCCGGCATTCCGTTCGCCAAGAAAGGCGGATCGGAACTGGCGCTGCCGAAGATGGACATGCCGGTGGGACTGGTGAACTGGGAGGTGTTTCTGCCGGACCGGTTCAAAGTTGCGGATTTCGGCGGAAACACGATCCCGCAGGCGGTGGTGGAGAGCGCGGGATGGGACCCGGCGGCGGGAGAAGGCGCGGTGGGGTTGGGCGCCCTCGCAGCGGCGGGGCGCCGGCAGTTCGTTCCGCCGGTCGCCGTGGTCAGCGGCATGATCGCGCCGGCCCCAGTCGCGTTGGCGCCCGGCATGGTCGGTGGGCTGGTCACGGATCCGCAAGGCGCGGTGATTCCGGGTGCGCAGATCACCGTGAAGGATTCCAGCAACGGGCGCACCCAAACCACCAGGACCGATTCGAGCGGCCGCTGGGCCGTGGCCGGTTTCTCGTCCGGGAGATTGACGGTGACCGCCGACGCGACGGGTTTCAAGCGCCAGGTCCAGCAACTGCCCTATTCGGCCGATAACCCATGGGGAATCGGTACCAAGCTGGAGGTGGGCAACGTGACGGAGACGGTGACAGTAACCGCGGAAGCCCCAATGCTCGAGACCTCCAGCGCCAACGTGAGCAATTCGCGGTTGAATACCCGGACAATGATGGACCTGCCCGTAACCCCGCCGCCGAGCAACGTCCTCGACCTCAAACAGAAGGTGGCGGGCGTGCTGCCCATCGCCATCGACGTGCCGCGCACCGGCACGTCCTACCGATTCGTCAAGCCGCTGGTCATCGACGAAGAGACCACGGTCTCCTTCGCGTACCGGACCCGCTAGGGACGGGTCGCTCTTGTGGGGCGGGCGCCCTCGTCCTCGGCCGGCTCCCTGGCCGGCTTCTCGCCGGTGGCAGGTGCTTGGTTCGGCGAGCGAAGAGCGGGACGGGGGCGTCCCGCGCGGACCAGGGGGGTCCGCCCCACAAGCAACGCAGGCTGTCCTGCACTGGGAGAAGTTTGCTGCAACGATCTTGGCTGCCCCCCAAATGCGAGGACTCCAGGGGTATTATGTGGGACCCGCATCAACACTAGGAAGCGACACGAATGGCGTTAATTACTCCAGTTGCCGTATCGGAAGCCGATAGCAGGAATTCGGCAGGATGGAGCCGGGCTCGGGTTCCCAAGGAGCGAATGGGCGCCATTCGGCTTTCTTGGCCGTAGCCGGTGGTTTCCCGGCGCCCGCGCCGGCGTTGGCGGGAGTCGCCCACTTACTTATCCGGACCTTGTCTTGAGCCGCCGGGCTGAACCTGGTTGGGAACGCCGTGGCGTTGCGAAGGCGCGGTGCGCGCGCCTGAATCCAGACCGTTGCGATCATGCGGCGCCGGGGCGCCGTTCCGGCTGTCACCCGATTTGACAAGACACCCCCGCTCCCGGTACGCTTAATAGTTTGTAGTAGCGACCAAGTGGAGAAGTGTGTCAATGAGTACGGAATTTCCATCCAAGAACGCGATCACCCGTCAGTGGCATGTCCTCGATGCGCAGGAAATGGTGCTGGGAAAGCTCGCCAGTAAGGCCGCCATGCTGCTGATGGGCAAGACGAAGCCGTCTTACACGCCGTTTCTGGACACGGGCGATCACGTGATCGTCGTCAACGCGAGTAAGGTCCGGGTTTCGGGCCAAAAAGAAGAAGGCAAGCTGTACCGGCATTTCACCGGCTATCCCGGCGGATTGGTATCGAAGAGTTTGAAGCGGGTTCGCGCGGAGAAGCCCACGCGGTTGATCGAGGACGCCATCCAGGGGATGCTCCCGAAGACCAAACTCGGCAAGCAGATGTATCGAAAACTGAAGGTCTACGCGGGTCCGAAGCACCCGCACGCGGCGCAGAAACCCACCGTGATGGCCGAAAACCAAGGGAAGGTAGAAGTTTAGTGGCAGCGACGATAGTTCAATATTTGGGGACGGGCCGCCGCAAGAGATCGGTGGCCCGGGTGTTCTTGCGGCCCGGCAAGGGCGAAATCAAAGTCAACAACCGTCCATTCGAAAGTTATTTCCCGACGGAGAGTTCTCGGGCCGCGGTGCGGCAACCGCTGGCGGCCACCGAAACCATGGATAAGTTCGATCTGTTGATTCTCGCCGATGGCGGCGGCGTGGCCGGACAGGCGGGCGCGGCCCGTCTGGGGATTGCCAGGGCGCTGGTGGAGTTTAATGCGGAACTTCGGTCCCGTCTCAAGAAGCTCGGCTTTTTGACCCGCGACCCCCGCGCGCACGAACGGAAGAAGTACGGCCAGAAGGGCGCGCGAAAACGGTTCCAATTCTCCAAACGATAGTTTTTCATGCGATGCGGGGCTGGACTTGTCCAGCCCCCTCGTGTGTGTAGCGGCTTTCCGATTCCTGGCTGCTCCGCAAATTTCGCTTTGGACCGCGGGGCGGCGAGGGAGTGAAGGGAAGCTTTCCCGGAGGGGTTGGTCCCTCCTCATTCGACTAGGAGGTAGTTTGCCCGCAATTTCAATGAAGGAATTGCTCGAAGCCGGCGTTCACTTCGGGCACCAGACCAAGCGCTGGAATCCGAAGATGAAGGAATACATCTTCGGCGAACGCAACGGTATCTACATCATCGATCTTCAGAAGACGCTGAAGATGTTCAAGGACGCGGCCCGGTTTGTCGGCGAAATGGCCGCGCAAGGGAAAAACGTTCTCTTTGTAGGAACCAAACGCCAGGCGCAGGAGGCCATCGCCGAAGAGGCCACGCGCTGTGCAATGTATTACGTCAATCAACGCTGGCTGGGCGGCTTGCTCACCAACATGCTGACCGTGCAGAAATCCATCAAGCGCCTGAAGGAACTGGAAGCCATGGCGTCGGTGGAGGGCGGCTATGCGGGGCGTCCCAAGAAAGAAGTGATCCGCCTGGAGCGCGAGCGCAAGCACCTGGACCAGAACCTGGCGGGCATCAAGGATATGCCCGGTTTGCCGGACGTGGTCTTCGTAATCGACTCCAACAAGGAAGCCATCGCGGTGAAGGAAGCCCGCCGCCTGGGCATCCCGGTGGTGGCGATCGTGGATACGAACTGCGATCCCGACGAAGTGGATTACGTGATTCCGGGCAACGACGACGCGTTGCGCGCCATCCGCCTGTTCGCCAGCAAGATCTCCGACGCGGTCATCGAAGGCCGCGCGCTGGCCACCGAGCAGGATTTCACCGCCGACAAGATCGTCCAGGACGAAACGCCGGCGGGTGAAGGCATGATGGAATACACGGAGTACGTGGATCCGAAGTACGCCGAGAAGATCATGGCCGAGAGCCTGAGCATGGAAGAAGCGATGGCGCCCGCGGCCTCCCGCAAGGGTCCCGGTTCGGAAACCGCGGAACCGGTCTCCGGCCCGGCGGCAAGCGAAGGCGCACATTAGAGAACCGGCCGCTTCCGGGCCCGACCGCCCGGGAGCGGCTAAGATCCATATCAAATAAGGAACCAAGCGACCATGGCGGAAGTAACCGCGGCATTAGTCAAGCAACTCCGTGAGCGCACCGGGGTAGGGATGATGGAGTGCAAAAAGGCGCTCGTGGCCTCCAATGGCGATTTACCGGAAGCCGAAGTCTGGCTGCGCAAGCACGGCATCGCAACCGCCGACAAGAAGGCGTCGCGCTCCACCAGGCAGGGCCTCATCGGCAGCTACATTCACGCGGGAGGACAGCTCGGCGTGCTGGTGGAGATCAACTGCGAATCCGACTTCGTGGCGCGCACCGACGATTTCAAGGAACTGGTCCACGATGTCGCCATGCACATCGCGGCTGCGGACCCGCGCTTCGTCCGCAAAGAAGACGTCACCCGGGAGGTCATCGAGAAGGAGCGCGACATCCAGCGTGCCCGCGCCCTGAACGAAGGCAAGCCGCCGGCGGTCGTCGAGAAGATGATCGACGGCCGCATGGCCAAGTTCTACGAGGAAATCTGCCTCCTGGAACAGCCCTTTGTTAAGGAGCCCACGCTGACGGTCGGACAACTCGTGAAGACCAAGATCGCCAAGCTCGGCGAGAACATGTCGGTGGCGCGGTTCGTGCGGTTCAAGGTGGGCGAAACCGCAGCCGATGGCGGCGGCGAAGAGCCCGCGGCGGCCCACTAAGATGGCCGCCTACCGCCGCATCCTGCTGAAGCTCAGTGGCGAAGTCCTGGCGGGCGGCGCTCCTTTCGGGATCGATGCCGCCCGCGTCCGGGAACTGGCCGGCGAAGTGGGCGAAGTGGCCGCGGCGGGCGTGCAGATCGGCGTGGTGGTGGGAGGCGGCAACATTTTCCGCGGGGTGGCGGCGGCGGCGCAAAACATGGACCGCGTCACCGGCGACCACATGGGCATGCTGGCGACGGTCATCAACTCGCTGGCTCTCTCCGACGCGCTGGAGCAACTGGGGCACTCCACGCGGGTGATGAGCGCCATCGAAATGCGCCAGGTGGCGGAACCCTACATCCGGCGGCGCGCCGTCCGGCACCTCGAAAAGGGCCGTATTGCGATCTTCGCGGCGGGCACCTCGAACCCTTACTTTTCCACCGATACGGCCGCCACGCTCCGCGCCCTGGAGATCAAGGCCGACGTGATCGCCAAGGCCACGCATGTCGACGGCGTCTACGACAAGGACCCGCTCAAATTCCCCGGCGCCGTGAAGTACTCGGAAATCAGCTATCTCGAGGTGCTTTCCAAGGGGTTGGGCGTAATGGATGCGAGCGCGGTCGCCATGTGCCGCGACAACCATCTGCCCATTCTCGTCTTTAATCTGAACACGACAGGCAATATAATGCGGATGTCGATGGGCGAGCCCGTCGGCACCGTGATCCACTAAGGGGTTGGCCCCGGGGCACACCGGTCCGACCCCGCGGAGAGACTGCGATATGAAAACTGAACAGCCGGCAGGACCCAGCGGTTCCAATTTCCAATCGATCAAAGAGGTCGAAGCCAGCCTGAAAACTCGCATGGATAAGGCGGTCTCCGACTTGCAGCACGAGATGGCTTCCATCCGCACCGGCCGCGCGTCGCTGGGGATTCTGGACCACATCCGGGTCGATTACTACGGGACTCCCACGCCTCTGAACCAGGTTGCCAATCTGCACGTTCCCGAACCGTCCCTGATCACCATCCAGCCCTGGGACGTTTCGCAGATCGGACCCATCGAGAGGGCCATTCGCACTTCCGATCTGGGCCTGAACCCGGCCAACGACGGCAAAGTCATCCGCCTTCCCATCCCGCCCCTGACCGAGGAGCGGCGCAAGGAACTGGTCAAGAAGCTGCATGGGATCGCCGAACACCATCGCGTCGCCGTGCGCAACGTCCGGCGCGACGGCAACGAGGCCATCAAGAAGCTGCTCAAAGACAAGAAGATCACCGAGGACGACGACAAGAAGGCCCACGACGACACCCAGAAGCTGACCGATGCCTACATGGCGAAGATCGATCAGGCGGCCAAGAACAAGGAAAAAGAAATCCTGGAAATCAAGTAGTGGGGTCCAAACGGCAGAGGCAGCGCAACCAGCCGCAGGCCGCGCCCGGGCCGATCCGCAGCCGGCCGCAGCCCGTCTCCGGAAGGATCGTCGAGTTTCTGGAACGCCATAGCCGCGCCGTGGCCGTGGCCGCGGTGTTGTTCGCTTCCCTGCGGATCGTGGCCACCTACCACGTCTTCAGCCACACCTCCGACGAGCCGGCGCATCTCGCCTGCGGCATCGAGTACCTGAGCAAGGGCGTGTACACCTGGGAGCCGCAGCATCCGCCGCTGGCCCGCGTGGCCCTTTCGCTCGGTCCCTACCTCCTGGGATGGCGGCCGCAGAACACTCCCCGCAGCGAGCGGCTGGCGATGTTCCGTGAAGGCATGAAGATCCTCTACAGCGGGCACAATTATGACCTGGCGCTGTCGCTGGCGCGCGCCGGCGTGCTGCCGTTCTTCTGGGTGGCCTGCCTGGCGGTGTACCTGTGGGGCGCCCGATGTTTCAGCCGCGGCGCGGCCGCCGCCGCCGTCATCTTCTTCAGCTTTCTGCCCCCGGTCCTGGCTCACTCCGGCCTGGCTACCACGGACATGGCCCTGACCGCTTTTCTGACGGCCGCGTTCCTGGCGGGGCGCATCTGGGTGGAGCGGCCCAGCCTGGCGAACGGCGCGCTGTTCGGCGTCTGTTCCGGCCTGATGGTGCTCTCCAAATTCTCCTGCCTGGCATTCTTCCCCGCCAGCGCCGCACTCGCCCTGGCCTGGTATTTTTACCGGGAACGCCCCAAGCCGGGCCGCGTCCTGACGGCAGCCTGGGAGCGATTCCCTACGTTCGCCCTGGCCCTGCTGACCGGATGCCTGGTGGTCTGGGCCGGCTACCGGTTCTCCTTCGGCAAGGTTGCCTTCGCCAGTTTCCGTTTGCCGGTTCCCGAACTGTGGGCGGGCATCCAGGAGGTTCGCGATCACAACGCCAAGGGCCACTATTGCTACCTGCTGGGCACGGTGGGAGGGACCGGCTTCTGGGATTTCTACTGGGTGGCGCTGGGCGTGAAAACGCCGCTGGGGTTTCTGGGGTTATTGGCGGCGGGCGTGGCCCTGGCCTTCCGCAAGCGGCCGCGCGCCAACGAACTCTGGCTCCCGCTGGCCTTCTCGGGCGGCGTCCTGCTGGTGGGCATGTTCAGCCGCATTAACATCGGAATCCGCCACGTCCTCCCAATGTATGCGGGGTTCTCGCTGGTGGCCGCCTTCGCCGCGCTCGATCTCCTCGGCGCCGCAGGCGAGGCGCGCCGCTGGGTCCGCGCCGTTCCGGGGGTGTTGTGCCTGTGGTTCGCGGCGTCTTCCCTGCTGGCCCACCCCGACTACCTGGCCTATTTCAACGAAATCGCCGGCAGCCAACCGGAGAACATCCTGGTGGATTCCGACCTGGACTGGGGTCAGGACCAGAAGCGGCTGGCGCAGCGCCTGCACGAACTGGGGGCCACCGAGGTGAACTACTCGCCGTACATCATGAGTGAACTGGAGCGCGAGCACGGCTTCCCGCATATCCACATCCTCGACCGGAACACCCCCCTGCCGGGATGGAACGCGGTCAGCCTGACGGTTTGGAAAGAGTTGCGCATGGTCAACTGGCCGGACCGTTTCCCGGCCCAGGAACACGTTGGCAAGTCCATTCTGCTGTGGTATTTCCCGCCGCCGGCGGGGATGCCCGCGGGGTTTCCGCCGGCGCGTTGAAGAGCGCCGGATGTGATGCGGGCGATATCCTGATAGTCTGTTTATGCTCACGGTTTGCCACGATGGTGGCGAGCGCTACTTCATATATGCAGAAGACCGACCGGGCGGCCAAACGGCAGAGGCAGCGAAACCCACCACAGGCCGCGCCCGGGTCGTCCCGCATCCGCGCGGAGCCGGCCGCGGGAAAGATGGTGGGGTTTGTGGAACGCCACAGCCGCGGTCTGGCACTGGCCGCGGTGCTGTTCGCCTCGCTGCGGATCGTGGCCACCTACCACGTCTTCGATCACACCTCCGACGAGCCGGCGCACATCGCCTGCGGCATGGAGTACCTGGACAAGGGCGTCTACACATGGGAACCGCAGCATCCGCCGCTGGCGCGCGTGAGTGTGGCGCTTGGCCCCTACCTGCTGGGGCTGCGGAGCCAGAACACGCCGCGGAAGAGCTTCATCTCGAAGTTCGCCGAAGGCGCGGCAATCCTTTACAGCGGCCACCGTTATGAACTGGCGCTGTCCCTGGCGCGCGCCGGCGTGTTGCCCTTCTTCTGGCTGGCCTGCCTGGTGGTGTACTGGTGGGGCGCCCGATACTTCAGCCGGGCGGTGGCCGCCGCCGCCGTCCTGTTCTTCAGCTTTCTGCCGCCAGTTCTGGCCCACTCCGGGCTGGCCACCACGGACATTGCGTTGACCGCATTCCTGGCGGCAGCGTTCCTCGCCGGGCGCGTCTGGCTGGAGCGGCCCAGCCTGGCGAACGGCGCGCTGTTCGGCGCCTGCTGCGGTCTGATGGTGCTCTCGAAATTTTCCTGCCTGGCATTCTTCCCCGCCAGCGCCGCCCTCGCCCTGGCCTGGTATTTTTATCGGGCACGGCCGAAGCCGCGCCTGGTTCTGACGGCGGCCATGCAACGATTGCCTTCGTTCGCCCTGGCCGTGGCCACCGGTTGCCTGCTGGTATGGGCCGGCTACCGGTTCTCCTTCGGCAAGGTGGCCGCTGCCAGCTTTCCGCTGCCCGCGCCGGAGTTGTGGGCGGGCATCCAGGAGGTGCGCGAACACAACGCCAAGGGCCACTATGGTTACCTGCTGGGCACGGTGGGAGGGACCGGCTTCTGGGATTTCTACTGGGTGGCGCTGGGCGTGAAAACGCCGCTGGGCTTTCTGGCGCTGCTGGGGGCGGGCGTGGTCCTGGCGTTCCGCAAGCGGCTGCGCGGCAGCGAGCTGTGGTTCCCGCTGGCCTTTTCGGCCGGCATTCTGGCGGTGGGCATGTTCAGCCGCATCAACATCGGCGTCCGCCACGTGCTGCCGGTCTACGTTGGATTCTCGCTGGTGGCGGCGTTTGCCGCGCTCCATCTGCTGGAGGCCGATGGGGCGGAACGCGGGTGGGTCCGCGCCGTACCGGCGGCGTTGTGCGTGTGGTTCGCGGCTTCCTCGCTGCTGGCCCACCCCGACTATCTGGCCTACTTCAACGAGATTGCCGGCAGCGAACCGGAGAAGATCCTGGTGGAATCCGACCTGGATTGGGGCCAGGACCAGAAGCGCCTGGCGCAACGCCTGAAAGAACTGGGGGCCGACTCGGTGTTTTACACGCCGTACATTTTCGCCGATCTGGAGAAGGAGCATGGCTTCCCGAAGATCTACCTCCTGAACCACGACCACCCCATGCCGGGCTGGAACGCGGCCGGCTTCTCGGGCTTGACAATCCTCAATCAGGCCCCCTGGGCCGACCGCTTCCCGCCCCGCGAGCGGGTTGGCAAGTCGATGCTGCTGTGGTACTTCCCGCCGCCGCCGGGCGTGCCCGCGGCCATTCCGCCGGCGCGCTGAAGAGGGTTGGTCCGCTGCGGTAAACTCGATGCAGGGGCCCGTAGCTCAGGTGGATAGAGCATCAGCCTTCTAAGCTGAGGGTCGCTGGTTCGAGTCCAGCCGGGCCTACCAGTCGCCGGATGTAACGCGCGGCGATATCCTGCTAGTCTATGTTTAGTTGACCACCGTGCTCCAGGGCAAAATCAGGGTTCTTAGTGTCATTCTGCGCTTGGGGTTTGCCACCCTGCTGGCGAGCGCTGTTTTGTCGCCGGCGGACCGCGGCATTGTGCCCCTCACGGTGTGCGAAGTGATGCGCGATCTGCCCGCCCACGAGGGACAAACCGTCGCGGTGGTGGGCCGCTATTCGTACCGCACCAACGCCCATTGGCTGGACCAGCAAGGCTGCCAACCCGCTCCGGACCTGGCTCCCTCGCTGTGGCTGGTGGAGAACCTCAATGACGGGCCGAAGGCCCCCACGGTCTTCCAATTCGATGCGGCCGAACTCGACAAGCGGTTCCTCCAGGTCCAGCAGCACACTCCCCTCGGCAGGTTCCGCTTCGGCAGCACCGACTACGACCGGTGGGCCGTGGTCTACGGCCGGGTGGAATCGCGCAAAGGCGAAGACACCACGAAATTCGGCGCCAACCTGATCATCCGCGGCAACGCCATGATCATTTTCCTGCCCCGCCCGTAGCCGCGCCGCGGCGGTCTTTCCAGTTCCACCACTTCAACAGTTCGGGGTCGTGCCGGCTCTCGGAAGCGAAGTAGACGGCGCAACGGAACACGTACAGGGCGCAGCGGTCGACTGGCTGGCCCTCGGCGCGGCAGAGCGCGGCGTAGAGCCGCTCGGGATTCCGGTCCCGGAGGTCTGCCACGGTGCGGATTCCGATCCGGTACAGGTTGGCGGCGATGGACGGGCCGACGCCGGGAATGCGCGACAGCTCGCGGATGGCGCTCGGCGGTACGGGGTTCACTTTTCGGACCATACGGCAAGCTCGTTCCCGTTGCGGTCGGTGAAGTGGAAGCGGCGCCCGCGGTGAATCCGCCGGACAGGCGGCCGTCCTTGAAAAAAGGCGTCTGACCCCAATATCATTTTTACACGGTCACTCGGCGATCTCGGAGGCCGCGGCCGGCAGTTCCTCAACGCTTTTGAGCTTTCCTTGGATAACCCGGGTGCGCCTGAGGCCGTCCTCGACAACTATGTCGGCTTGGCGGAGTTTCTCCTGGACCTTATCCAGGATGTCGGCGTACTTGCCGAACTGGGTCTTCACCGTGCTCAGTACTTCCCAGACCTCGCTGGAACGCTTCTGAATGGCGAGCGTCCGAAATCCCATTTGCAGGCTGTTGAGGATGGCCGCCAAGGTGGTTGGGCCGGAAACGGTGACGCGATGTTTCTGCTGCAAGGCCTCGACCAGCCCCGGCCGGCGCAGGACCTCGGAGTAAAGGCCTTCGGTGGGCAAATACATGATGGCGAAATCGGTGGTCTTGGGCGGCTCGATATATTTCTGGGAAATGTCTTTGGCGCATTGGCGCACGCGGAGTTCGATCTGGCGGGAGGACTCCTCGATGGCGCTCGCGTCGGCGCGGTCCACGGCGTCCAGCAGCCGCTCGTAATCCTCCTTGGGGAACTTGGCGTCAATGGGGAGCCAAACGCAGCCCTCCGGCTCGGAGCCGGGAAGCTTGATCGCAAACTCGACGCGCTCGCTGGTTCCGGTGGTGGCCACGTTGGCGCCGTACTGATCGGGTGTCAGCAATTGCTCCAGCAGCATGCCGAGTTGCACCTCGCCCCAGGCGCCGCGGGCGCGCACATTGCTCAGCAGTTTCTTCAGATCGCCCACGCCGGCGGCCAGCGTCTGCATTTCGCCCAGGCCGCGGTGCACCTGCTCCAGGCGGTCGCTGACGATCTGGAACGACTCGCCCAGCCGCTTCTCGAGCGTACTCTGCAGTTGCTCGTCCACGGTGTGGCGAATCTGATCGAGCTTCTGCGTGTTCTCGTCCTGCAGGGACTTAAGCCGCTCCTGGACCACGTCGCGAACGGCATCCAGTTTCTTGCCGGTGGTTTCCGTGAGGCGCGCCAGTTCGGCGGCGAGCTCCGTGCGGATGGGGCCCAACTGCGCCGCCAGCGCCGACTGAACCTCCTGCCGCAGGCCGCTGGAGTCGCGCGCCGCCTCCTCGCGGTTGCGCCCAATCTCCTCGCGTATCCCGCGTTCGGTCCGCTCCTGCGCGCGTTCGATGGCTTCGAGGCGCGCCAGCAGGGGCGTCAGGTCCACGGAGGGCTCCGCCCGCTTCCGCCACATCAGGACTTGCAGGATCAGCACCGCCGCGACCAACAGCCCGATCCCGGCTACGAGGGCTATCTGCATGGATGAGATCATTCCGGAGGCGTGCTGTGATGCGAGCGGAGCGAGCGCGCGATGAGCCCCAGGCCGCCGACGAGCAGCACCAGCATGACCAGGGTATGGAACAGGCTGGTTGGCTGAAAGTAAATGTGCATGTTGGCAATCACGCCGGCCAGGATGAAGACGGCGCCGGCGCAGGTGAGCACCCATCCCGCGATGCTGCGGCCGTTCCAGAACAACAGCCCGACGCCAATCATCATGGGGACGAGGGTGAGGCCGAAGGAGTTTCCGCCGTAGAAATTCCAGTAACCACCGGCCACCGTAACCCGGTCGGCCAGAAAATATGCGCCGGCGCATGCCATGACCAAGCCCAGCACAAAGTGAGTGAGTCCGCCGGGTGTCCCACCGACGTCGCTGAAACTACGATCTGCCATGAGCCGAGGATAGCAAACCCCCGGCCCGGTGTCCGGGGCTGGCGCGTGTGCCGCCTTACACGCCGTGTGTGGGCGCATCCACGCAGCCGGCGGCGGGGCCGGCCTTGCGGTGGCCGATTCCGGCGCACGGCGCGACACTGGCCCGCCGCGTGCGTATAATCGGTTGCCATGTTCTCTTCTCTGCCGCCGGATGCGCTGGGCCGCATCGTTCGATTCGTGCTCGGTCTGCCCCAAAAAGTCTTTGGACACGTGCAGTGGCAAGCGCCCGAATGGACCGGCTGGACCGGCCGTAAAATCCGCCACGCAGCGCGCTATCTGATCGCCGATCGAAAGCGCGTAATAATTGCCGCGCTAGCGCTGGTGGCCGCCGCGGGAGCGATCACCTGGTACGAGGTCCGCCCCAGGCCGCACTACGTCGAATACACCGTCACGGCGCCCCAGCTTACCGAATACGACGAGAACGGCATCTCATCCATTTACCCGCTCGGCATCGAGTTCAATGAGCCGGTTGCGCCGCTCGCCAGCATCGACAAGCGCCTCACTTCGGGCATTACCATCTCCCCGGCGTTCGCCGGCCAGTGGACCTGGCTCGACGACCGGCGCCTGCAGTTCGCTCCCAAATCCGACTGGCCCGTGGACGCTTCCTTCACCGTCAAGATGGGGCGCAGGGGATTGCTGGCGAAGACCGTGGAACTCGACGACTACAGCTTCGACTTCAAGACCCAGCCGTTCTCCGCCAAAATCACCAACAGCCAGTTCTATCAGGATCCGCAGAATCCCACGCTGAAGAACCTGGTGGCCACGGTGGGCTTCAGCCATCCCGTCGATACCGCACAATTCGAGCAACGCGTCTCGCTCATCCCCGCCAAGGACGCGGGCTATCTCGGCCTCACTCCCGACAGCCGGCACTTCACGGTCTTCTATGACAAGCTGAAACTCTTCGCGCACATTCACTCGGCCGCGCTGGCAATGCCGCGCGACGACACGTCCATAACCGTGGCGATCGACAAGGGCGTTCGGGCGGCCCGCGGCGGCAACCAGACCGGCGCGAAACTCGAAGCCGTGGTGACCATTCCCGGCCGCACCAGCCTGCGCTTCGACGGCGCGCAAATGACCCTGGTGGATAACGCCCGCTACGAGCCGGAACAGGTGCTGCTCATCACCAGCTCGTCGCCGGTGGCGGAGCACGCCTTCGCCGGCAAGGTGCAAGCCTACCTGCTTCCGGTGCGCCACCCCAAACAACCCGCGGAGGATAAGAACCCGTACGACTGGAGCTACCAGAGCGACGCCGGGAACGACATCCTCACCATGTCTCAGTCGCTTCCGCTGACTTATGTGGCCTCCGATGGCGGCAGCCAAACCACCCACGGATTCAAATTCAACGCGCCCGTGGGGCGATTCGTTTTCCTGTGGGTGAAGGAAGGCGTGGAGGGCACCGGCGGTTACATCTCGGCCAAGCCCTACACCGCAACCATCCGAGTAGCCCCGTACCGGCAGGCGCTCACGTTTCTCGGCAAGGGCGCGCTGCTGTCTCTGGGGGGCGACCGGAAAGTCGGCTTCCTGGTGCGCGACGTCGACAGGGTGCAAGTGGAAGTGGGACGGGTGCTGCCCAATCAACTCCAGCACCTGGCGCCCCAGATGTGGGACTTCTCCAAGCCCCAGATATACGATCTGGAGGATTCCATCGTGGAGCGCTTCACGGCCACGCGCGATTACCGCGGCCGGCAGCCGGGCAAACCCATCTTCGACAGTATCGATCTGGGCCAGTATCTTCTGGACAAAGCGCAGAACCAGCGCGGCTTGTTCCTGCTGCACATCCGCTCCGCGCCGCCCGGGAGGGGTTTGCAGGAAAGCGGGGAAGGCGGCGAAGAAGGCTACAACCCCGGCGGCATCGAAGACATGCGCCTGATTCTGGTTACCGACCTCGGCATTGTTGTCAAGCAAGCGAAGGACGGCAGCCGCGACGTCTTCGTCCAGTCCATCCACCGCGGCGAAGCCGTGAGCGGCGCGCGCGTCGAAGTGATCGGACGCAACGGCGAACCGGTGGCCGCGGCCACCACGGACTCGACCGGCCGCGCCCAGTTCCCGGCGCTCCCCGAGCTCCGCCGCGAGAAGACTCCCCTGCTGATCCTGGCCCGGAAGGACTCCGACTATTCCTTCCTGCCGCTGCGGGCTTCGGGCCGCAATCTGGACCTCTCGCGCTTCGAAACCGGCGGCGTGGAAAACGCGGCTTCCGCCCAGCAGCTCTCCGCGTATCTCTTCACCGATCGCGGCATCTACCGGCCCGGCGAAACCACGCACATCGGCATGATCACGCGCACGGCCGACTGGAAGTCTTCGCTCACCGGCCTGTCGGTCGAGGTCGAGATCGGCGACCCGCGCGGCAACGTGGTGCGCCGCGACAGGATCAAGCTGTCGGAGACGGCTTTCGACGAGATCGCGTTCACCACGCAGCCGGCCTCGCCCACCGGAACTTATCAAGCCGTTGCCTGGCTTCCGAAGGACGACAAGCCGCGCCAGATGCTGGGCAGCGTATCCTTCAACGTCCAGGAGTTCGAACCCGACCGGATGAAGGTCCGGCTGGAGCTCTCCGCAAAGGCATTCCCGGGCTGGCTCACCCCCGCCGATGTAAAGGCCCGCGTCTCGGTCATGCACCTGTTTGGAGAGCCCGCCGGCAATCGCCGGGTGGAAGGCGAACTCAATCTTTCCCCCGTGCTGCCCCGCTTCGATGCCTACCCCGACTATCGTTTCCAGATCGGCGAAGTGGTCAAAGAGCCGTATCGCGAGGCGCTGGCGGCCACCATCACCGACGACAAAGGCAACGCCGAACTGAACCTCGACCTGGGGCGCTTCGCGGGCCGCGCATACCGGCTCAACGTTTTGGCGCGGGCCTTCGAGGCGGAAGGCGGGCGCAGCGTGGCCGCGCAGGACACGGCCATCGTCGCCGATGTCCCCTACCTGGTGGGCGTCAAGCCGGACGGCGACCTCAACTTCGTGAGCCGGTCGACAAAGCGTTCGGCGCACTGGCTCGCCGTGAACCGGGAACTCGCGCCGGTTGCCGCTCCTCAACTCACGCTCGAGTGGGTGCAGCGGAAGTATCTGTCGGTCCTCACGCAGCAGCCGGACCGCACCTACGCGTACGTCTCGCGGCTGAAGGAAACCGTGCGCGACACGCGCAAGGTGCAGATCGCCGCCGGCGGGAGCAGTTTCGACCTTCCCACCGCGGAGCCCGGCGATTTCATACTGATTCTGCGAAACTCCGAGGGCGCCGAACTCAACCGGCTGAGTTACAGCGTGGCGGGAGCCGCCAACGTCTCCCGCTCGCTGGATCGCAATGCGGAACTTCAGATCCAGCTCGACAAGCCGGCTTACTCCGGGGGCGACACCATCAGCGTCAGCATCCGCGCGCCCTACGCAGGGGCCGGTCTCATCACCATCGAGCGCGAGCGCGTTTTCTGCCATCAGTGGTTCAAGACCGCCACCACCAGCTCCGTGCAGCGAGTTACTCTGCCGCAGGGTTTCGAAGGCAACGGCTACGTCACCGTGCAATTCCTGCGCGATCCCTCTTCCGACGAGATCTTCATGAGCCCGCTGTCGTACGGCGTGGCGCCGTTCGCCGCCGACCTGGCGGCGCGCACGCAACACGTGGAGGTCACCTCCGCCAGCCAGATTAAACCGGGCGCCGTGCTGGTGCTGCACGTAGCTCCCGCGGAAGCCTCCCGCGTGGCGGTGTTTGCGGTGGACGAAGGCATCCTGCAGGTGGCGCGCTACCGGAACCCCGATCCCCTGGCGTACTTTTTCCAGAAGCGAATGCTGCAGGTCGAAACTACGCAGATCCTGGACCTGATCCTGCCGGAGTTCCGGAGCTTTCTGGCGCTGGCGGCTCCCGGGGGCGACGCCGATGGAGGCTTCGCCCGCCACCTCAATCCGTTCAACCGGAAACACAAACCGCCGGTGGCATGGTGGTCGGGGATTGTCGACGTGGGTCCGGCGGGACGCGACTTCCGCTACACCGTGCCGGATTACTTCAACGGGCGCCTGCGCATCGTGGCTGTCGCGGTGAATGCGCGGCGCGCCGGCGTCACGGAGGCGGCGGCCGAGGTGAAGGGCGATTTCGTCCTCACGCCCAATGTGCCCGCCATGGTGGCTCCCGGCGACGAATTCAGCGTCACGGTGGGGGTCTTCAACAACACCAGCGGGAACGGCCCCATCCGGGTGCAGGTGCAGGCGTCCCGCGAACTTTCTCTCACCAGCCCCGCGAGCACCGGCCTCGAGATCGCCGGGAAACGCGAAGGAGTTGCCGAGTTCCGCTTCAAGGCCAATGCCGTCCTCGGGCCGGCATCCCTGAAGTTCACCGCTGTCCGGGGTGGATCTCAGGCTCAGATTGAAGAGAGCGTGAGCGTGCGGCCGGCGATTGCCTACCGCACGCAACTGACTTTGGGACGATTCGACGGCGCGAGCACCACCGTGCCGCTCAAGCGCAATCTCTATCCCGAACGCCGGACGGTGGAGGCCTCGGTTTCCGCGCTCCCGCTGGTTTGGGGCGACGGCCTGGTCGCGTATCTCGATTCGTATCCTTATCCCTGCACCGAACAACTTGTCAGCAAGGGATTCGCCGCGCTGCTCCTCGCCTCGCGGCCGGAGTTCGGCGCAGTCAGAACGCGCGACCCGCAGCCGATCTCGGGAACGCTGGCGGTGTTGCAGAGCCGCGAGAACGATTCGGGGGGCTTCGGGCTCTGGTCGTCGTCGCCGCAGACCGCCGAATTCCCCAGCGTCTACGCCGCCCACTTCCTGCTGGAAGCGCGCGAACGCGGACAGAAAGTTCCGCCCGAGATGCTGGCCGGTGTGGATGGATGGCTCACCCGGTTCGCGGCCACTCCGGCGCCCACGCTCGAAGCCGGCCGGCTGCGGGCCTATGCGGTCTATCTGCTGGCGCGCCAGGGAATCCAGCCGGCCGCCGCGATCTCGAGCGTCGAGCAGGAACTCTCGCACCGCGCGGCCGACACATGGTCCTCGGACCTGGCGGCCGCCTATCTCGCCGCCACGTATCGCCTGATGCAGCGCAATGCCGACGCCGACCGCATCATCCGCAAGGTCCCCTGGTCCCAGCAGAAGCGCCAGTGGACGGATGAAGTCTATTACGATTCGGTGGTGCATGACGCCCAGTTGCTGTACCTGCTGGCACGCCATTTCCCGGACCGCGTGAGCGGCGCTCCTCCGGCGGCGCTCGAAGGCGTCAGCCAGGCGATAAGCGGCAACCGGGTGAGTTCGCTCTCGGCGTCTTATACGCTGCTGGCTCTGGATGCGTACGCCAAGACCGCCGCTCCGAACGAGAAGCTCGGGATCGTACTTGGCGGCCAGCGGCAGGCAACGGCATCGAAGGTGAGCGTTCCGGTGGGCGCCGCCAACGTCGGGTTCACCCGGGAGGGCCCGCTGGCGGCTTACTATTCCGTCAGTGAGTCGGGCTTCGACCGCAATCCGCCCGCATCCGAAATCAGCCGCGAATTGGAAGTGATCCACGAGTTCCTCGACACGAAGGGCAATGTGACCACGAAGGTTACGGTGGGCGAAGAGTTCTGGGTGCGCCTGCGGGTGAGAACGACGGCTCGCGAACGCGTGAACCAAATCGCCGTGGTGGATCTGCTGCCCGGCGGCGTCGAGCCCACGCTGGATGGCCTCGCGGGACCCGGCTCAAACTGGACGCCCGAGTATGTCGACCGCCGCGACGACCGCGTCATCCTCTACGGCGACGCCACGCGGGAGGCGGCAACTTACGTCTACAAAGTGAGAGCCACCAACGCGGGCGTGTTCCAGTCGCCTCCGGCCTTCGCCGAAGGCATGTACAATCGCCAGATCACGGGCATAAGCCAGGCCTCGCGGCTGGAAATTGCGATACCCCGATGACCAGGCGCGCACGGGTTGCGGGCAGGATTGCCAGCCTGCCCGCAGTCCTTCTCATCATCCGCCTGTACCCGCACCCGCCGCTCCGCGACCTGGCGCCTGAATCCACATCCATATGGTCCGCGGATGGCCAACTTCTCCGCGCAACCCTGGCCGCCGACGGACAGTACCGCTTGTGGACCCCATTGAACGAAATGTCACCGGTGCTGGCCGGCGCATTCCGGCTTAAGGAAGACCGCTGGTTCTACTGGCACCCGGGCGTCAATCCAATCTCGCTGCTCCGCGCGGCAAGAAGCACGTGGCTGGGCGAGGGCCGCCAGGGCGGTTCCACCCTCACCATGCAATTGGCCCGGCTGATATACCACCTGAACACCAAAACCCCCGGGGGAAAGCTCAAACAATCGGCCGCGGCCCTGTGGCTGGAGGCGCGTTACTCCAAGCGCAGCATTTTGGAGGCGTATCTGAACCTGGCGCCGTTCGGCGGCAACATCCAGGGAGTGGGGGCGGCGAGCCGCATCTACTTCGGCAAGCCTCCATCGGAAATCGATCTTGGCGAAGCCATCACCCTGGCCGTGGTCCCGCAGCGGCCCGCCGCAAGGGCAGGGCGCGGCGTCCGGCAAAGCGGGTTCCTGGCGGCGCGCACCGAACTCGCCAACGCCTGGCGAAACGGAAGAGGCCCGACGGACTCCGACCGCCGGCAACTGGAACTCCCGGTGCTGGCCCAGCCGGATGCCGGCCTGCACATGGCCGCCCCGCACTTCACGGACGCGATCCTGCGGGCCAACCCCAGCCTGTCCGGCCGCATCGACACCACCCTGGACGCCGGTCTGCAACGGCTGGTGGAACGGCAGATGGACCGCTACCTGAATCAGTTCGGCGAACGGGGCATCCGCAACGCCGCGGCGCTGCTGGTGGATTCCCGCGACATGTCGGCGAAATCCTGGGTGGGCTCGGCCGATTACACGAACCAGGAGATTCACGGCCAAATCAACGGCGTTCTCACGAAGCGGTCGCCAGGCTCTACTCTCAAGCCATTCATTTACGCGCTGGCTCTGGACCAGGGCGTGCTTCACCCGCGCACCGTGCTGCGCGACGCGCCCACTTCCTTCGGCCCCTTCACGCCGGAGAACTTCGACGGCAATTTCATCGGCCCCATCCCCGCACAGGACGCTCTCATTCGCAGCCGCAACATTCCGGCGGTGTGGGTCGCCACGCAACTCAGACAGCCCGATCTGTACCAGTTTCTGCAAAGCGCGGGTGTCGGCAACATGAAGCCGGAGTCTTACTACGGGCTGGCGCTGGCGCTGGGCGGAGGCGAGGTCACCATGGAGGAGCTGGCGGGCCTGTACGCCATGCTCGCCAACCAGGGTGTGCTGCAGCCCATTCGCACGCTGGCCTCGGAAGCCAGGCGCGGCCAGGTCCGCCTCCTGAGTCCGGAAGCCAGCTTCATCGTCCTCGACATGCTGCGCCACAATCCCCGTCCAGGCGAAGATGGTTCCCTGGCCCCGCCCGGCCGTTGGCCGGTGGCGTGGAAGACCGGCACTTCCTGGGGCTTCCGCGACGCATGGTCGGCGGGGGTGGTAGGGCCTTACGTCCTGGTGGTCTGGATCGGCGACTTCGAAGCCCAGGGCAATCCCAGTTTCGTGGGCGCCGACGCAGCCGCCCCGCTGTTCTTCCGCATCGCCGATGCCCTGAATCTGCAGAAGCCGGACGAAATCGCCAAGCCGCCGGAACCGCCGCCGGGGGTAAGCCGGGTGGCGGTCTGCGCGGCGAGCGGCGACCTGCCCAATAAGTACTGTCCTCAAACCGTGGAGACCTGGTACATTCCGGGCAAGTCGCCCATCCGCGTAAGCCAGTTGCACCGCGCGGTAGAAATCGACATCGGCACGGGGCGTCCCGCCTGCCCGCCCTACGCCCCGAACGCCACCAGGCAGGAGGTCTTCGAGTTCTGGCCATCCGACATGATGAAGCTGTTCCGCGAAGCGGGCATGCCCCGCCGCAAAGCTCCGGCCATGCCCGATTGCGCGGTGGACGACTCGAGCGGCGCCCCCAGGATCGCAACTCCGCTGCGTGGGGTAACCTACACCTTGCGCCACAAATCGGGCGCGGAGACCATTCCGCTCGAAGCCAGCACCGAGGCGGACGTGGACAGCGTCTTCTGGTTCGACGGCGCAGCCCTGATCGCCAGATCCACGGTAGCCCACGGGGCCATCCCCTGGACCCCGGCGGCGGACGGCATCCACCTGGTTCGCGTGATCGACGATCACGGCCGCACGGCGGAGCGCGACGTGGCCGTCCGGTTCGCCGATTGAACGCCGCGCGCGGGATCAATAGTCGGAGGTCTGCTCGTTCACCCAGACACCGTCCACGTTGAAGTGCGGCCACCCTCCGCCGCCGCCCCGTCCGGTGATGCTGTCGTCCCACTTCGTGGCCGGGTCGAAGTAGCCGGGCTTCCGTAAATGCTCTTTGACCACCGGTTCGTTCAACTCCACGCCCAGCCCCGGGGCATCCGGAACGGCTATGTAACCGTCTTTGATGATGGGCTGCGGTACGCCCGTGACCAGTTGCGACCACCAGGAGATGAAATCCACCGCATGGCATTCCATGGCCACGAATGCGTCCAGCGTGGCGGCCGTATGAACGGCGGCGATGGTGGCCAGCGGCGACCCCGCCATGTGAATGGCCGTGGGGATGCGCTCCCGGTCCCAGGCGTAATCGGCAATCCGCTTGGTCTCGCGGCAGCCTCCGGAAGTGCCGTGGTCGGCGTGGATAATGTCGATGGCGCGATTGTCGATCAGCGGCTGGAATCCCTCCTCCAGTCCGAAGGCGTCCTCGCCGGTGAGCAAGGGGGTGGTGGTCTGAGCCTTGATCTCCTTAAACTCCTTCCATCGCCAGAAACCGCCGGTGTAGAACAGATCTTCCAGCCAGGAGAGGCGGTACTTCTCGAAGGCCCTGGCGGCGCGAATGCCATCGTGAACCGTGCCGCAACGGAGGCTGGCGGCGTCCACTGAAAGGGGCTTGTCCCATCCGATGGCGTCGCGCACGGCGGCGATCAACTCGCCTCCGTATTCCAGCCCTTTGTCCGTCGGGACGCCCTCGGTGTCCAGATATCCCGGCTTGACGCCCACGAAGTTGGTGGTCACATCCATCTTGAAGAAGGTGAATCCCAGCTTCATGCGCGCCACCATTCGCTCCCCATACTTCTTGGGGTCGGCGGTTCCGGTGGTGTCGCAATACATGCGCACCCGGTCGCGCTTCTTGTCGCCCAGCAGCCGCCAGACCGGCACGCCGAACACTTTTCCGGTGATGTCGTGAAGGGCGATGTCGATGGCGCTGAATCCGCCGCCCTGGCGTCCGGGGCCGGCGTAAGGACGCACGGTCTGGAGAATCCCGGAGATGTCGAGGGGATTCTTTCCCACCAGCAGCGGTTTCATGCCGAGAGCCAGGTTTTCGTTCCCGGCATCGCGCACTTCACCCAAACCGTAGACATCCTGGTTGGTGAAAACCTTGATGACGGGGTAGTCGAAATTGGCCGCGATCCTAAGTGCCCGTATGTCGGTGATCTTCAGATCGCTGGGCGAGGAGTACTTATTGATGGGCCCGTAGTGCACCGCCGGGCCACGTCCGGCTCCGGGAAGCGGAGGCGCTCCCGGGCCGCTGGGGGGCACTCGCGGGGCGGGCGATTGCCGTCCCGGCGCGGTCATCGCGAAGATGCCGCCAAGACCGCTGGCTGCAGCAGCCCGGCACAGCATCGCGCGCCGGCTCAAATCTCTGGATCGATTCGGTTTCATCTGGCGCCTTCTCCTTGCTGCGGAAGCCCCTTGGCGGCAGCCTCCTGAAAAGCGATGCGCACGTCGGAGTTGTCCGGATTCCCGTGGCCATCGCGCTCGAACATCAGGACCCAGATCAGGTCCCTGGCCGGGTCGGCCCAACTCTGGGTGCTGAACGCCCCTCCGTGGCCGAACGAATTGGGCGACAGCGCGCTGTTGGCCGCCATCCGGGCCGGATCTTCCACCACGCAAAACCCCAACCCCCAGGGCATCCCCGGCCTGGCGGCGAGCGTGCCGGTTTGTTTGTGCGTCATCTCCGCCACCGTCCCGGGCTTGAGGATGCGCGCGCCGTCGAGAGTCCCCTGGTTGAGCATCATCCGGTAGAACCTGGCGATATCTCCAGCCGTCGAGAAGAGGCCGGCTCCGCCCAGCGGCGGGCGCTGGCGGTCCGTCACCGCCGTGTTGTACAGGTATGGAATGGACGTCTCTTCGAGCCTGGCGGCCGTTGCGTTCCAGCGGTAGGTGTGGGCGTAACGCGATTCCTTCCCGGGCGCGATCCAGAAGCTGGTGTCTTTCATCCGCAGCGGGTCGAGCACGCGCTTCTGGAGGAACTCGTCAAACGGCATCTTGCTCACCACTTCCACCACCCGCCCCAGCACATCCATGCCCGCGGTGGAGTACGCCCAGCGGGTGCCCGGCTGAAAGCGCAGCGGCTGGCGGGCCAGCCGCTGGCTGGTTTCGGCGAGCGTGAGATGGGGCTCGCGAGCGGTCATTTCTCCAAGTCCGCTGGTGTGCGTCATCACGTCGCGCAAGGTGACGGGGCGGGAAGGCTTGACGGTTTCGCCATTCTGGCCGGCTATCAGGCCGGCAAACTCCGGCAGATGCTTCGCCAGCGGGTCATCCAGGCTGAGCTTGCCGTCATCGGCCAGGATGGCGATGCACACCGAGGTGACCGGTTTGCTCATCGAGGCTATCCAGAAGATGTCATCGGGCAGCATCTTCCGGTCCGCGGCCAGGTCCGTCCTGCCAACCGAGCCGAGGTGGAGGATGCGGTTCCTGGCGGCGATGAGCGTCACCACGCCGGCCACCTCGCCCTTGTCGACGAACTCCTGCATCCGCGCTGTTACGGCCGCAAAGCGATCCGCCGGCTGCGCGCGCAGCCATCCCGCCGTGACGGCGATGCCCAGCAACGCCGCCGCGGCCGTCATCTTCCCATGCAGTCTCACGCCAACACCTCCAGTTGGCGGGCGGAAGCGCCTGCCCCACCCTACCGGTAGCGGTACAGCTTGATCCTCTGAATCGTGTAGCGGTCGCCCCCGAACGAGAGGGACTTCCACTCGGGAGTCTCGTCGCCGTTCAACCGGCGTCCGGGAACCCAGCGGCCGTCGATGTATTGTCCTTCCTCAACCGCCGCCAGCCCCACGCTTTGGGTTGGGTCCGCGGCCGTCTCGAAGTAGACGCCCATGCTTCTGCCCACAACCACGTAGTCGTCCGGGCCCAACTGGATGAACAGGCCGGTCACCGCATCCACCGCGCCGGGGTTGCGGCCCTCACGGAACCGGGCCTCGATGATGTAGTCGCCGAGGCCCACCTTGGACCTGGGAGTGTCCTTATCCAACAGCACGGCCGTCACCTTCCCCAGGCCCTGCCTTTCCAGAATCAGCGGAGCCACCTGCGACAAGACCTGGTAGCCTTTGGCAAGCTCGCCGTCCGGAGTGGCAAGCCGGTCGATCCCAAACGGCGAGTAACCGATGCCGTCATACTTGCCGGCGGTAGCCAGGGCCCAGGCGACGCCCTTCGCGTCTCCCCTGGATTCGGGGATGAAGAGCGGGTTGCCGGATTGCTTGTACCAGGCGCACCAATCGCTGTAGTTGGGCACATGCACGTCGGGCGAGAGAATGTCGATGGCGGGGCCTCCGGCTCGCCAGGCATCCAACACCTGGGGCAACGGGCCGCCGCTGGGATAGCCTCCGGGCCTGTCCTCGCCGGGCTTGTCGGGTCCCTGCCGGAGCCAGGTGTTCACGAACATGGGCAACGGATACTCGGCTTTGCCGGCCGCGGCCACATGGCCAACGTAACGGCCGTAGTTCCACGCCATGAACAACTCGTCGGTTGCGGAGCCCGCGCCGAAAACCTCTTCCCAGTTTCCGGATGTCTTGAAACCAGCGGCTTCCCAGCGCTTGTGCAACTCGGGGATCAGGGTGTCCTTGTGCTTCTGAAGGTAGTCCATGAACTCCTTCGGAACGGGTCCCGCGAACGCATTGTTGGCCGCCGGCGAGTGGTCGCGCGACAGGCCGAGGACTCCCACTTCGTTTTCCACCTGTATCATGATCACCGTGTGCGCTTCTCCGTCCACCTGGCGGAGGTGCTTCATCAGCGCCGCGAGGGCACGCGCATCGGCGTCCCGGTTGGCGTCGCTCAGCGTGCTCAGGGTCGGCAAGCCCTTGCCCTTTTCGTCCTGGACGAGCGGGAACCGCTGCTGGGCGGTCTTCACCCACACGGGCTGGTAGGTGGACTTGCC
>Ga0209039_10000652_pt1 | contig 33263 bp, 24 predicted proteins | sample BogFormECP12_OM1_FD_188238 | JGI IMG/M metagenome (GOLD analysis project Ga0209039, IMG submission 188238) | Bog forest soil microbial communities from Calvert Island, British Columbia, Canada - ECP12_OM1 (SPAdes) (version 2) | ecosystem: Environmental > Aquatic > Freshwater > Wetlands > Bog ... | reverse complement strand
CCGTGACCGGCTTCATCCCGGAATCGTGCCCGGCTTCATTTCGGAATGGCGCCCGGAATGATTTCGGAATCGTGCCCGGCCTGCCCCGGAATCCGCAACCGGCGCAAATTCCGAGACGAACCTGATGGCCTACGGATTTTATTATGGTCTCGATTTATTTTCCGATTTCACTTACTACATGTATGACCCCGTTAAGGGCGACCAGTTCGAACAGCATGACATCCGCTGGGTGGGTGGGCTGGACGCACGCCACACGGTTTTCAGCCAATGGTTTGGCCGCAAGGTGGAAACCACGTTCGGCCTGCAGCTCCGCAACGATTGGATCCACAACGGCCTTTACCGGACGGAAAATCGCGTGCGCGTGGACAAAGAAGACGTTCTCGCTCCCTATCCCGGCGAGCCCAACGGCTATTTGCCCGCGGACACGGATGTGAATAAATTCACGGACACGCTAGGAAGTCTCTATGTGGAAAATAAAATCCAGTGGGCGAACAAATTCCGCTCGGTCGTGGCCCTGCGCGGCGACGAGGACAAAGGTGTCATTACCAGCTTTTCTGACCCCCGCAATTCCGGCTCGGTCACCAAGTTCCTGCCCAGCCCAAAATTAAGTTTGATTTTCGGCCCGCGGTCCAATACTGAGTTCTACGTACAGGGCGGATTCAGTTTCCACAGCAACGATGTGCGTGGCGCAACGCAAAACTATGAACCGGTTTCGCCGGACTATCCTTACCCCAATACGCTCTGCGCAAAAATTCCCCTTCTGATCCAAACCAAAGGCGCGGAAGCCGGCGTGCGCACTCTGGCCGTCCCGCATCTGCAAAGCACCCTTTCGCTCTGGTATCTCCACAGCAATTCGGAACTGCAGCAGGATGGCGACACCGGAGGCACGGTTCCCTCAGAACAGTCGAGCAACCGCTATGGCGTCGAATGGGCGAACTACTACACGCCACGGGGACATTTGGCTTTTGATTTTGACATGGCGGACTCCCGCGCCCTTTTTACCGCATTAGACCCCGCTGATGCGACGTACATCACCGCGGGTGGCCAGCTTTGCGGAGCAAACTCGGATTGCTATGGGCTTGTGCCGATCGGGGGCGGCAATTTTGAGCAAGGTCCGGGTGGTAAGCGGGTGCCCGAAGCCGTTGGGTTGATGATTTCATCGGGCATCACACTGCACGATCTCAAACGCTTTTCGGCGAGTTTGCGCCTGCGCGACTTTGGCCCGCGCTATTTGACGTCCGACGCAATTTATCGCTCAAAGACAACGGCGTTACTCAATGCGGAGGTCGGTCGTAAAATTAACAACACATGGCGCGTTTCGGTCGAATGTTTGAATCTGCTTAACCGTCGCGATCACGACATTGACTACGCCTATGTCTCCCAAATAACGCCAACAGCCACGCCGGCATTCACAGACGTTTTCCACCCCGTCGAACCGTTTCAGGTGCGAATAAAGATAGAAGTAACCCCACATTTCCGTCGTTGATTCCACCTACGAATCGTCGGATGTTCGTCCGCATCAATTTCCATAGGGGTTTGAACGCTATGAGCGGGTAGCGGGTAGCGCAGAGTTTGTGCCGTTCAAAGTCTGAGGTTCTTAATATGGTGAACATCCAATTCTTGTGAGCATGACAAAGCTTTCCGGTAACCACCCCGGCGCAATGCGCCCGGAGCCGTGGTAGTCGACCCCGTTACGAAATTGGTTCCTGCCAACCCGGTCAATGAGGTGGTGGGCGTGCGCATTCCTTCGTATTCCAGCGTGTACTTCACCTATCACTTTGGTCAACACTGACGCACGAGGCGCGCCATGCGTCGGGGCCGGGCTCCGAACGGGATCGGCCACGGGACAGGACACCGCAACCGGCGCACCGGGCGCCGTTGACCCGGTGAAGACGGCACGCTCGTATCAGTTGGTTGCCAGCAAGACTTTCCACAAGACGGATCTGAAGTTGACACTGGGACACGAGACGCAAACCGCCGAGTACGGTAAGATCGACCCCGACGACGGATTGCAATTCGATCTGGGGCCGGGCCGCATCCGCTATATGGCGGTTACGCTGGGCCGGAGCTTCAGCTATGGATCGCTGCAAGCCACCCTGGAGCAGGCCGATGTTCGCGACCTGGACACGGGACAGGTGACGCCGGAGGCTCCGCGATTGATCGGCGATCTTTCCTGGACGAATCAAAAGCTGCCCTTGCATTTGCAGGCGAAAGGCGAGTTTGAGTACGTGGGAAGGAAGGTGGTGGGGAACGGATGCGATGAGACGAAGCCCAACGACCTGACCTCCTACTGCCTCGGGGTGCCGAACAAGGAGTTCCGGCTGGCGCTGGCACGGCCATTTCTTGAGGGAAGGATCAACGTCGGCCTAAACATGATGATTGCCACGGGCTTTACCGGGCAAACCACGGAAAACTTCGCCACGAACTATCAACCGGGCTACGTAGGTCCTTTACCGGTTCCCGAGAACCCCATTGCGGAAGTCGTCGGGGTGCGCATACCTTCGTACGCGAGCGTAAACCTTACCTACAGGTTTGGTCACTAAGGTGGCGCAGTGACTCCGTAAACGTGAACACCCAACAGCGGTTTTTCGCCGCTTGTCGTCACCGTTGCAGTTCAAGCTCATGGTACCTGCCGCTCGTTTTCGCCCCAAGGGCCGACGCTGACTCAGCTCCCTGCATCGTCGGCGACTCGGAAGTTGGGCCACCCCTTCGGCCAGCGTTTACCGACACCGCCCCGGCCGCCTAAAACGGCGTATTCAAAACTACCACGATTGGCCGGCCGCCCTCGGCGGATGGGTTTGGGTAGGATTATTTCAACAACTGTGGCACAGACGTAGGACCTTTTCAGGAATCGCGACACAAATTTCATGAACTGTGACATCGAGCGCTGGAAGTCCTTTGACGTCACGGCGACGATTTCGCTTACTCTGACATCCTACATTCATCGTATGGTGCATGCAGTAGGTTAGCCGGTCGACTCTCACACTCAGTCGCAGCAAGCGCGGGCCTGCCCCGATAGTCTGCGGCTCGAATGTTCGAGTGCTATTGGGTACGCCGGCGTGGATAGCGGAGCCAGAGAGGCAGGGCGGCCTTCCGGCAGCTACCGGTTCATTCCCGCGAACACGGCTTTCAGGGTCTCAGGGTTGGCGGCGGCGACCAGTTTCTTGGCGTCGCCGATGGCAACTTCGTCGCCGCCGATCTCGAGCTCCTTCATGGTCTCAGCAATGAAGGTCTGCAAAGGCATCGGCTGAGGACCACCCGGCCCGACGGTTTTCCTCGGCCCGCCGAGCTCCGTACCGACGTACGGTGGAATCAACTCCATCACCGTCACCGCCGCGCTCTTCAACTGGTGACGCAGGGAGAGCGTGAAGGAATGAACCGCAGCCTTGGTGGCGCAATAGACGGGAAAGCGCGCCATGGGAACAAACGCCAAGCCGGAGGAAACGTTCACCAGCACGGCGTTCGATTGTTGCGCCAAATGAGGAATGAACTCGGCCGCGACGCGAATAACTCCAAGCACGTTGGTGTTGATCTCGTCGCGCAATGCTTCCTCGTCCAGCGGCGTGTCCGCAGCAAGCTCCAGCCGCCGCTGCACGCCTGCGTTGTTGAACACGCAGTTGAGGGACGGGAATCCAGTCACCACCTTTCGGGCGATGGTCCGAATCGCCACGGGGTCGCGCACATCAAGGGCAAAATAGCGCATGCCGGGATTCGCCGCGCAGATCTCCTGGAGGCGATCCTCCCGGCGTCCACTGATGATGACTTGGTTTCCCAGCTTGTAAAACGCCTCGGCCAAGCCTTTGCCGATCCCCGACGTGCCCCCGGTAATGAAAATGGTGTTCGCGTGCATTCGCATGGACTCATCTCCTCAAGACGCTTCTGGAGAACTTATCTTCTCCCAAGAATTGCGGCCTCGGACGACCGGGCCCCGATGAGGATATACCTAATCGCCCTTTTTCCGCATGAAAGTTGGCTTTCCCATGCCGCGTAGGCTGGAGGTCCATAAGGAGTAAGGCGAAATTGAAGCATACCGGCTAAGCAAGGAGAAAGGTTGCTGAATCGCAGGGCTGCGCCCTGCGCCAGCCGGCCGTGTTGCGCCTGCGCCGCAGGCTTCACGACTTGGGCTACAATTGCTGCATGCTGAACATCCGAAGAGCCACCGTTGACGACATTCCCGTGATTCTGGAGTTTATCCGCGAACTGGCCGAATACGAGCGCGCCCCGGAGGAGGCCGTCGCAACGCCAGAAGGTCTGAGGCGGGATGGATTCTCCGATGAGGCGCGATTCTACGTGGAAATTGCTGAGTGGGACGGTGAACCAGCGGGCTTCGCGCTTTGGTTTTTCAACTATTCCACCTGGCAAGGCAAGCCCGGCCTCTATCTTGAAGACCTTTTTGTCCGGCCGCGGTTTCGCAAGAAGGGAATCGGTAAAGCCCTGTTGGTGTACCTGGCGAAAGTCGCCGTGGAGAAAGGCTGCGGGCGATACCAATGGCAGGTGCTGGACTGGAACACGCCGGCCATTGAGTTTTACGAATCCTTGGGCGCAAAAGTGATGAAGGAGTGGCTCAGCATGCGCGTGAGCGGTGAAGCGCTGAGCAAGTTGGGGGAGCAGAGTTCAAGTTAGTCGCCGGGCGGTGAATGGCTTGCGCACGCCCTCTCCGGGCAACGTGTGACCTTCGTTGCTCTACTAGCCCACTTGGCCGAAATCCAGCCTTCGCTAACTCAAAATCCACACCAGGGAATCCGATTCGGGCGAGTCGCCCGATTAGACCGAGTGCATTTTACTCCAGCGGGTAATGTGGTGCATCATTGGTTCGTAAGGAGAAATGCCAACGGAATCCGACCCGGTGCGGAAAAGTGATGTGAGGACCGGTCGGCTCCCGGCCAAGTCTGGCCGGCAATAGCAATCGGAGCTTGCCGGCGGTGAGAATCGAAGATGAATAAAACACTGAGCAGCATCGAACGATACCGAGCCGGGGTAATTCCCTACGCCAAAATGGGCTATTGGGATCCCGACTACATACCCAAGGATACGGACGTACTTGCCCTGTTCCGCATCACGCCGCAAGACGGCGTCGATCCGGTGGAGGCGGCTGCGGCCATCGCCGGCGAGTCGTCCACGGCTACGTGGACGGTGGTCTGGACGGATCGGCTAACCGCTTGCGACGTTTACCGTGCCAAGGCTTACCGCGTCGATCCAGTACCTAATTCCCCAGGCCAGTATTTCGCTTACATCGCCTATGATCTCGACCTGTTCGAGGAGGGCTCGATTCCGAACCTGACAGCGTCCCTCATCGGCAACGTCTTCGGCATCAAGGCGGTGCGGGCCCTGCGCCTTGAAGATATGCGCATTCCGGTCGCGTATTTAAAGACTTTCCAGGGACCTGCGACCGGAATCGTGGTGGAGCGCGAACGGCTGGACAAGTATGGCCGTCCGCTGCTCGGCGCCACCGTAAAGCCCAAGCTGGGACTCTCGGGTCGCAACTATAGCCGCGTGGTTTATGAAGCGCTGCGAGGCGGGCTCGACTTCACCAAGGACGATGAGAACATCAATTCCCAACCGTTCATGCGATGGCGCGAGCGCTTCCTGTTTTCGATGGAAGCCGTAAACCGCGCTTCCGCCGCCACCGGCGAAGTCAAAGGTCACTACCTTAACGTGACCGCCGCGACCATGGAGGACATGTACGAACGGGCCGAGTGTGCAAAAGAACTGGGCTCGGCGATCGTCATGATCGATCTCGTCATCGGCTACACGGCCATCCAGTCCATGGCCAAGTGGGCGCGGAAAAACGACATGATTCTGCACCTGCACCGCGCCGGCAATTCCACTTATGCCCGCCAGAAAAACCACGGGATCAATTTCCGGGTGATCTGTAAGTGGATGCGCATGGCCGGCGTGGACCACCTCCACGCCGGGACCGTGGTGGGCAAGCTGGAGGGGGATCCTTTCGCCGTCAAGGGTTTTTACGATACCCTGCGCGAGCCGCACACTCCGACCCGCCTCGAGAACGGATTGTTCTTCGACCAGGACTGGGCGTCGCTGCGTATGGTGATGCCTGTCGCTTCGGGCGGGATTCACGCCGGGCAGATGCACCAGTTGCTCCACTACCTGGGTGAAGACGTCGTGCTGCAATTCGGAGGCGGTACGATTGGGCATCCCGACGGCATCGCTTCCGGTGCGACCGCAAATCGAGTGGCCGTGGAAGCGATGATCCAGGCGCGCAACGAAGGACGCGATTTCCTGAAAGAGGGTCCGGAGATTCTTGAGACCGCGGCGCGGTGGTGCTCACCGCTACGCGCCGCGCTCGAGACCTGGAAGGACGTAACGTACAATTACGAATCCACGGACACGGTCGACTATGTTGCGATGGCAACCCCGACCTACTGAGCGGAGATCAGTTTATGAGATTGACACAAGGAACGTTTTCTTTCCTGCCGGACCTGACCGACAAGCAGGTGGAAGGGCAGATCCAATACTGCCTCAATAACGGCTGGTCGCTCAGCATCGAATACACGGACGATCCGCACCCCCGGAACTCGCTTTGGGAGATGTGGAACCTGCCGATGTTCGATGTGCTCGACCCGAAGGCGATCATGCATGAAGTAAACGCCTGTCGCGAGGCGTTTCCCAATCACTACATCAAGGTCAACGCGAATAATTCCATCCGGGGGCGTGAGACGGTGGCCCTTTCTTTCATCGTCCACCGTCCCGCACACGAACCGGGCTTCCGGCTGGAGCGTCAGGAAGCGGCCGGCCGAACGGTCCGGTATACGATTCACTCTTACGCCGTGGACCGGCCGTCAGGCACGCGCTACGACCGCGAGTGACCGCTCGATTTTGGTGGCGGGTCAATTTCATGCTGTAGTGGCGAGTTTACCTCGCCAAATGGCGGCGTAAAGCCGCCTCTACATCAAATTGACCCACTACCCTCGGTTTTGGAAATGAGGTGCGTGTCCATGGAATCGTTGACGGGCGCCCCCCCTGGCGTAAAGGACGAAGTGGATGTGGGTGCGGCGGTACGCCAGGCGCTGATCGACGAAACGCTGCGGGAGCTGGATGCTGAGCTCGTTGGGCTGAAACCCGTGAAGCTCAGGATTCGACAGATCGCTGCTCTTCTGCTGGTGGAGCGCTTGCGGGAGCAGGCGGGACTTTCCGCCGCGCCTCCTTCTCTGCACATGTGCTTCACTGGAAATCCCGGCACCGGCAAAACCACCGTGGCGCTGCGCATGGCGAAGATTCTTCATCGCTTGGGGTACGTGCGCCGCGGGCACTTGGTGGTCGCCACCCGCGATGATCTGGTCGGCCAGTACGTCGGGCATACGGCGCCGAAGACGAAGGAGGTTCTGCAGCGGGCCATCGGCGGAGTGCTGTTCATCGACGAAGCGTACTACCTGTATCGCGCTGAGAACGAGCGTGATTATGGACAGGAAGCGATTGAGATCCTGCTTCAGTTCATGGAAAACCGGCGTGATGACCTCGTGGTGATTCTCGCCGGATATAGAAAAAAAATGGATATATTCTTCCAGTGTAATCCGGGGTTGCATTCGCGCATTGCCCACCATATCGACTTCCCCGACTACACGCTCGAGGAACTGATGGAGATCGCCGAGTTGATGATCGGGCAGCAGATGTATGCCTTTGACGAAGAATCGAGGCAGGCGTTCCGCGAGTATCTGGCCTTGCGCGTCCGGCAGGCTCATTTCGCCAATGCCCGAAGCGTGCGCAACGCCATAGATCGCACGAGGCTCCGCCAGGCCGTTCGCCTCGTCGAGCAGGGTGGGCGCATTCCGAAAGAAGAACTGGCACGGATCGATGCCCTCGATATCCGCCAGAGCAGGGTGTTCCAGGGAGGGCCGGAAGATGACGCCCTTGCTGGCAACGACGCGGCCGCCCTGTGCGCAAGTGAGACGAAGGACTCGATATGACGGGACAAAGGCCGGTTATGCTGGGCATCATTGGCGACAGTGCGGCGGGCAAATCGACGCTGACGCAGGGATTGATGAATCTGCTCCGTCCCGAATACGTGACTCACGTTTGCACCGACGACTATCACAAATACGACCGAACCGAGCGAGCTGCACGCGGCATTACGGCGCTCCATCCGGATTGTAACTATCTCGACATTCTGGAACTGCAGTTGGAGCGCTTGCATTACGGCCAGCCAATTCTCAAGCCCGTTTACGACCATTCCACCGGGATGCTCGTCCGTCCGGAGTATGTCCAGCCCCGGGAATTCGTGATCGTCGAAGGCCTGCTCGGATTCCACACGCCCGTGATGCGGCAATTTTATGACGTCAAGGTATTCCTTGAGCCACCTGAGGACCTGCGACGGGTGTGGAAGATCAAGAGGGACACCGCGAAGCGGGGGTATATGGCGGCACAGGTATTGGATGAGCTGGAAAAACGCGAGCCGGATTCCCGCGACTTCATTCGTCCTCAGCGGGAATACGCGGATATTGTGGTGCAGTTCTACCCCCCCTGTGGCGTCCCGGCAGCGAACACGAACGGCCATCTCAATGTTCGCCTCATTTTGCGCCCCACCATTCCTCATCCTGACATGAGCTACCTCTGTGGCAGGGAGAGCGAGGACGCCGGAATCCGCCTGATGCTGGGCCGCGATACGGGGCGTCCGGTTGATATTCTGGAGATCGATGGCAGTGTGACTCCCGGGCAGAGTGCGTACCTCGAGGAGACGATCTGGAGGCATTTACCTGGTGTTCAGCCCATTCCTGCAGACCAGTTCGGTACTTATCAGGATCGCGGCGAAGCGCGCCACAGCGATCCGCTCGCGCTCACCCAACTTCTCTTGACCTATCATCTGCTGCGCGAATACGGGACGGGCGCTCAACGGCTGTTTTCGCCACCGGTGGCGGCACTTAGCCGCGTCAGGCTCAGCCACGCCTCGACCGGCGAAGGTAGCTAGCGCTGTAGTCCGCGCGGAGTTTGGGCTGGCAACCGCGCGGTCGCGTTGGAATCTGGTCAATCATCTCCTCACCAGGACACGCCGTCCCTCGATTTTGATCCGATCCTCAACCAGCAGGCAGATTGCTTCCGAATAAATCCGGTGTTCCTCTTTCAAGATGCGAGCCGACAAGGTCTCCACCGTATCGTCATCGCGCACGGGGACGATGGCCTGGCAGACGATCGGGCCGGTATCGACGCCCTCGTCCACCAGGTGGACCGTGCAGCCGGTGAACTTCACACCGTGTTCCAGCGCCTGCTTCTGAGCGTCCACGCCGGGAAAGGCCGGCAGCAGCGCCGGATGAATGTTAAGGATGCGATGGGGAAACGCACGCACGAAATAAGGGCTGAGGACGCGCATGAAGCCGGCGAGGCACACGAAATCCACCTGGAACTCACGCAGCACGGCCACCACCTCGCGGTCGTAGGCCTCGCGCTCCTTGCCCTTGGAGGGAACGAAGCGCGCGGGCAGGCCCATCTTCTTGGCCAGCGCGAGGCCGGGCGCCTCCTCGCGATTGCTGACCACCACGCTGATCCGCGCCGGGACCTTGCCCGCTTCGATGTTGCGGGCGATGGCTTCGAAGTTGGAGCCACGGCCCGACAGTAGTATTCCAAGGCTCTTCATTGGCGACCGATCAAAAGAATTGACGATTGCAGATTGACGATTGACGATTTGAAGAAAGGAGCCGTCAGCCATCAGCTCTCACCAAGCCACCCGTCGGCTGATCATCTTTCAATCGTCAATCGACAATCGTCAATCGTCAATGTATTTGACCCCGGGCCGGCCTGCCACCACTCGGCCAATGGTCCAGAACTTCTCCCGCTTCCTCTTGAGCACAGCCGTCACCGAATCGAGGTTGCGCTCGCCGATCACCAGCATCATACCCACGCCCATGTTGAAGGTGCGCAGCATGTCATCCTCGGGAACCTGGCCGAGGTTCTCGATCAAATCGAAGATCGGCGGCACGGGCCAGCTTCCTGGGCGCAATTGCATCTGGCAGCCTCGGGGCAGAATGCGGGGCGGATTATCGGTAAGCCCGCCCCCGGTGATGTGGACCAGGCCGTTGATCCAGCCTTTTTCGAGCAGCGGCTTAACCACCGGCCAGTAGCACCGATGCGGCGCCAGCAGCGCGTCGCCGAGCGTCTGCCCCAACTCCGCCACGTGCTCGGTAAGCTTCAGGCCCTGCTTCTCCAGCAGGACCTTGCGCGCCAGGGAGTAACCGTTGGTGTGCAGACCCAGCGAGGGCAGGCCGAGAACGACGTCGCCAGGCCGGATACGTTCGCCATCGATGATTTTGGCGCGCCGCACCCAACCGACGATGGTCCCGGCAAGGTCGTATTCGCCCTCCGGATAGAAGCCCGGCATCTCCGCCGTCTCGCCGCCGATGAGCGCGCAGCCCACCGCCCGGCAAGCGCGGGCCAGGCTCCCGACGACTTCCGTCACCACTTCGGGCCGCAACTTCCCCGTCGCCAGGTAGTCAAGGAAGAAAAGGGGCGCAGCGCCGTGCACGGCGATGTCGTTGACGCAGTGATTCACCAGATCGGCGCCGACGGTGGAATGCCGGTCCAGCGCGAAAGCGATCTTGAGCTTGGTGCCCACGCCGTCGACGCTAGAGACCAGAACGGCGTCGCGCGGTAGACGTTGGAGGGAAAAGAAGCCGCCGAACGCTCCCACCTCACGTAACACCTGCGGGTTGAACGTTCGTCGAGCAAGTTGCTTGATGCGGGATTTGGCGCGGCTGGCCGCGTCGATGTCTACTCCGGCGTCACGATAGCGCATGGGAAGGGCTATCAGCCTTCAGCTATCAGCTTTCAGCGCGAAAGATCGGACGATCAGCGCTCAGCCATCAGCAACAGCCTTCAGCTTTCCAGCCGTCAGCAGCCAGCCCCGCGACCAGTCGATCATTTCTTGCTGATTGCTGATACCTGACGGCTGAAAGCTCCTTCGCTGATAGCTGATTGCTGATCGCTGACGGCTTTTCAAAAACTCTTTCCCATCCTCGACCAGCGCGTCTTCTTGAAGAAGTTCCAGACGATCGAGCCGTCGAATCTCAACCGTGCCAGCAGGTCGTCGTCCTGCCAATCGGTGCTGGGCGCGTCGTAGGACCAATAGACAAACAGCGGTTCGCCAACCACGTAGTCCACCGGCACGAAGCCCCAGAAGCGGCTGTCGAGCGAGTTGTCGCGATTGTCGCCCATCGCGAACAGGTACCCCTGCGGCACGTGCAGCCCGTCGTCGCGAATGAAGTTAGGCATCGCGCGCGCCCAGCCGGGATCGAGGCCCCACGAGGCGGGCAGCGTATCGATCTGGCTGATGGGCGGCGGAAAGCTGTCGCGCAAGGGGTAAAACACGTTGCTCTGCGGCTCGATGTAGGGTTCCTTCAGCGGCCGGCCGTTGACGAAGACCCGCTTGTTTTCGATCTTCACCACGTCGCCCCCCACGCCGATCACGCGCTTCACGAACATCACGGCCGGGTTGATTGGATAATGGAACGCCACGATGTCCTGGCGGTGCACGGTGCGCAGCGGCGGAATCCGCAGGGAAGTGTAGGGCAGCCGCGGGCCGTAGAGCAGCTTGTTGAGGAACACGTGATCGCCGATGAGGATGGTGTGCTCCATGGAGCCGGTGGGGATTACGGTGGCTTCGGCGATGAAGGTACGGATGCAGAACACTCCCACCACCACCAGCAGCAGCGATCGGAGTGTTTCCCAGAGCCCCTCGCCATGGGACGAGCGCTTGTGTTCCGGCGGGTCTGGGCTGGGCCCTGCTTCGGGCCTTCCTGCAGGCCCTCCGTCATGTAAGTAGGTCCGGGGCTCCAGATTCGTTTCCGGCGATTCAGGTGAGTCCATAAAGTCTTATTCCCTATCTCGTAATGCCAGCAAAGGTTCCTGCACTTTGGTGGGGTAATTGCCCGTGTAGCAGGCCAGGCAATAGCGCCCGCTGGGGTCGTCCACCGCCTGGCGCAGGCCTTCCATGGAAAGGTAGCCCAGCGAGTCGGCGTCGAGCCACTCGCGAATTTCCTCCAAGCTGTGAGTAGCGGCGATCAGCTCCTTCTTGGTCGGCGTATCGATGCCGTAAAAGCACGGCGAGACCGTGGGCGGGCAACTGATCCGCAAGTGAACTTCTCTCGCCCCGGCCTCCCGTACGATGCGCACGATCTTGCGGCTGGTTGTCCCGCGAATAATCGAATCGTCCACCAGCACCACGCGCTGGCCTTCGAGCAGGCTGCGCACGGGGTTGAGTTTGAGCTTGACGCCGAAATCGCGGATGGTCTGGCGCGGCTCAATGAAAGTGCGTCCCACGTAGTGATTGCGGATGAGGCCGAACTTCATGGGAATGCCGGACTCCTCTGCGAAGCCAAGGGCCGCCGCCACCCCTGAATCGGGCACCGGGACCACCATGTCGGCCTGCGCGGGGTGCTCCCGTGCCAGCAGCCGTCCCAGCATTTCCCGGCTGGCCTGAACGCTGCGCCCGAAGATTACGCTGTCCGGGCGCGAGAAGTAGACGTGCTCGAAGATGCACTGCGTGGGCTGAGGCGGAGCAAAACGCAGCGAGGTGGCGCCGCCGTTCGCCAGGACCAGCATTTCCCCCGGCTCGATTTCCCGCAGGTACGTGGCGTCGATCAGGTCGAAGGCGCAAGTCTCCGAGGCCACCACGTAAGCGCCGTCGAGCTTGCCCAGGCACAACGGGCGGAAACCGCGCGGGTCGCGGATGGCGATCACCGAGTCCTTGAAGAGCATCACCAGCGAGTAGGCGCCCAGCACCTTGTCCAACGCCTCGGCCACCGACTCCGGAATGCCGCCGTGCCTCGATCGCGCGAAGTAATGCAGGAACACTTCCGTGTCGCTGGTGGTCTGGAAGATGTCGCCGCGGCTTTCCAGTTCCTTGCGCAGCGCGGGGGCGTTCACCAGGTTGCCATTGTGAGCCAGCGCCACCTGCCCTTTCTGGCAGCTCACACTTATCGGCTGGGCGTTCTTGAGGTCCGTATCGCCGGCCGTGGAATAGCGCGTGTGCCCGATGGCGGCACACCCGCGCAGACTTTCCAGCACCGGCTCGGTGAAAACTTCGGCGACGTGACCCATGCCTTTGTGGGCGATCAATTCCTGCCCGTCGGAACTCGCGATGCCGGCGCTTTCCTGCCCCCGATGCTGGAGGGCGTAGAGTCCCAGGTAGGTTAGCTTGGCGGCCTCCGGGTGTCCTTGCACCGCAAAAATGCCGCAATGATCGTGGAACTTGTCGTCGGGTAGCGCGAACGAAGCAAGGCTCCCGGGACAGCCGCTCGCTTCGTTGGGAACGACAAAAAGGTTGGAGCCCTCTTTCAAGCGAAACTCACCTCAATCAGAGACGGCCGTACTGCCACTGCTTTACTATTCTGCACCTAAGTCGCGCCGTGTGCAATAAGTTTCCCCAACGTCCGTCGTCAGTTGTCCGTTGCGTGTTCAGTGAACCTCGTCCTTGCAAATCGGGAATGGCGTGCCATAATTGCGTGGATGATTGCGCGCCGTATGGAAACGCTTGTCCACGAACGGCTTGGCCAATTCCCGGCGGTGGGATTGCTGGGCCGGGCGATCTAACCCATTACCGCAATGCCTTCGGCGACCGCGGCGTCCCTAAGGAAAAGGTCCGAGGTAGCCAGCGGGAGGTTGGTGCGCAACGCCAAATCCAGATACGCCGGCTTCACGCATTATTGAGGATCATTGAGTCATCGAGCCATTGAACCATTGAAGTAAGTTTGCTGACGGCTGATAACTGACGGCTGACGGCTAGCCGCCTTTTTCAATAGCTCAATGGCCCGATGACTCAATGACGCAATGATTCAATTCCCTCCCTCCAGCCGCAGCAGCTTCGCTCCCGCCTCGACGCCCGACCCCTCGGCCGCGTATATCCTTCCTATCCGACCGGCGCGCGGGGCGTGAAGTTCGTTCTGCATCTTCATGGCTTCGATCACCACCAGTCCCTGGCCACGGCTCACCTGCTGGCCTTCCACCACCAGGACCTTGACGATCTTCCCCGGCATGGGCGCAACGATTTCCTGCGGTCCTTCGCCCGTGGCTGAGCCCGCCCGGCGGGACCAGGCACGGGGATCGCGAACCTCCACTTCGTACTCGCGCGGGCCGAGCACGACTACATACGAAGCCTCACCTGGGGAAGCGCCGGGCCGAGATGAGACGCGTGCCTCGTAGGATCGCCCGTCGATCAGGATGGAGTAGACACCGGGTGTAATCTCGACCCAATCGGCCGAGCCAGCGCGACCCGCTCCGTCGTTCGAGGGCGTCGCCGTTGCCGGAGCGTCTAACGAAAAGTCCACTTGTCCGCTACTCGCTGGGCTGCCCCTCGTGCGCAACTCAAGCCGGTGGTTTGAAGTGTCCGCGCCCCGGTTTAGTTGAATGTCGAATTTCATGGCTAGTGAAGAGCGAGGGCAAACTTGATGGCCTCCTCAACCGAGGCCATTTTGTCTGGCGAGAGGGTGGTGATACTTCTTTCCAGAGTGCCTTTGGAAATGGTGATGATGCCATCAAGATTGACAACGCACGCTTTGGGCATGCCGTCCTCCGGCCCCAACGGCACTTCTACCGGAATATCATGGATGGTCCGCGTCACCGGGGCCACGGTCATCGAGGCGCGTACCGCATAGGCCGAATCCCGTTTGAGGAGCACTACTGGTCGGCGGCCAATCGGTTTCGGGACATTCGCCCACCAAACCTCGCCGTGTTTCATTATTGTACTCAGCGCTCCAGTCTTCCTCGGGCCAGACTTCCGCGGCCAGTTTGAGGCCAGCCTGCCCTAAGGCGGGGTTCTCGGGCTTCCGCCGATAGCCTTCCACATAGCGACGATCCAACTCCTCCTCCTTCAGCTTTCTCAAATACTCCTCGCACGCCGCTCTGATCAGGGCTGCACGCGTCGAGTGAGATGCCTTCGCCCTCCGGTTCACAGCGCGGAGCAGGGTTTCGTCCATCGGTACTTGGATCACCTTCATGGGACCCTCCTCATTGAGCCACACGAAATATTGTGGAACCGAATGTCGAGTTCGTCAACCTATCCTCTGCGCGGCCATCGGTCCAGCAGGGCTTCTCGCCCCGCCCGTTTCCATGGACTCATCGGGGCGATTCTCGCCCCCCAGCCGTTGGCGTTTGGTGCTGCCTGGGGCGTCGCCCGCATCGAATGGATCGCCGCGGCCAGCATGGCGACGCGTTCCTCGTCCGGCGGAGCAGCCGCGTCGGACATCAGGCCGCTGTCGAGCGCGCGCGCGATCAATCCGGTATCGAGCCGCCCGGCCACGAAATCCGGATGCGCGAGCAATCGCTGGAAGAAAGCGATGTTGGTCTTGATGCCAGCCACTTCGTATTCGCTCAAGGCGCGCGCCAAGCGGGCGATGGCCTCGTTGCGGTCGCGGCCCCACACGATCAGCTTGGAAAGCAGCGGATCGTATTCGAGCGGCACCGTAAATCCCTCGCTCACGCCGGGATCGTCGCGGACGCCCGGACCGGACGGCGTCCGGAGCGCGGTGATAAGTCCGGGCGAAGGGAAGAAGTTCTGCGTCGGATCCTCGGCGCAGATACGGCACTCGATGGCCGCGCCGCGCAGGCAGACATCCTCCTGCTTCCAGCCCAGCAGTTGGCCGGCCGCGATCCGCAACTGCTCCTTCACCAGGTCGATGCCCATCACCATCTCGGTTACCGGGTGTTCCACCTGGAGGCGGGTATTCATTTCCAGGAAATAGAAATTGCGGTTTCCATCCACCAGGAACTCCACCGTCCCGGCGCTGGTGTATCCGGCGAGCCGGCCGATGGCCAGCGCCGTCTCGCCCATGCGGTGCCGCATGGTCTCGTCCACCAGGGGCGAGGGACATTCTTCCAGGAGTTTCTGGTGCCGCCGCTGGAGGGAGCACTCGCGCTCGCCCAGATGGATCAAGTTGCCGTGATGGTCGCCCAGAATCTGGACCTCGATGTGGCGGGGCCGTTCGATGTACTTCTCGAGGTAGATTGAGGGGTCGTTGAAGGAGTTCTGCGCCTCGGAGCGCGCGTTGCGATAGGCGGACTCGAGTTCTTCCAGCGAGCGCACAAAGCGCATGCCCTTGCCGCCGCCGCCCGCCGCCGCCTTGATCATCACCGGCAGGCCAATCGCCTGCACCGCCTGCTTCACCTCATCGAAGCTCTCCGGGCTATGATTCATGCCTGGAACCGCCGGCAGTCCGGCGCCGATCACCGCCTGGCGGGCGGCGGTCTTCGACCCCATCAGCTTCATGGCCGAGGCTTCCGGGCCCACAAACACGATCCCCGCCGCGTCGCACGCCCGGCGGAACTCCTCGTTCTCGGCCAGAAAGCCGTAGCCCGGGTGGATGGCCTCGGCGACGCTTCGCCGCGCAACCTCCAGAACGCGGTCGATGCGCAGGTAGCTCTCGGTGGAGGGAGTGGGACCGACGGGATAAGCCTCATCGGCGTAGCGGACGTGCAGGGCCCGCCGGTCGGCCTCTGAGTAGACTCCCACGGTGGCGATGCCCATCTCGCGACAGGCGCGCATCACGCGTACCGCAATCTCACCCCGATTGGCAACCAGAACTTTCTTGAACAACCGTTTTGCTCCCACCGGCCGCAACCCCCTCGGATACCAATCCAATCGGATCATCGTGATAATTCTGACGAACTTGGGGTTGCCTAATGGCTCAGGCTCCAGACATACGCGGCTAGCGCGAGTATCTGGTCGGCCGTGAGTTGCGCCCCGCCCATGGGGGGCATCGGGCTGCGATATTGTTTTGGATGCATCACGCCCTCGGTTATCGTTTTCGCGATTCCGGCATAGCTGCCGTCGCTCCACAACCATTTCTTGCCCGTTAGGTCGGGACCCAAGGGGGACCCCTTACCGCTCGCGCCATGGCAACCCGTGCAAGTCGCTCCGCCCACTTGACCGTGGTAGATGCGATCACCCAGCGCAACCATCTCTCGCGTCGCTCCTTCGGGAACGGGAAGAGTTGCGCCTGTGCCGGCGTTTGGATGCGTCCCCTCCGGCGGTTTGGCGGCGACGGCGACGATATCGCCAGCCGGAGCTGACGCATTCGGGCACGGAGTGAACTTCGGGGAAGCGTCCGCGGCACCGCCCGCATACACAATTCGGTAAATGCGTCCGCGCACGTCGTCGGAAACATAGAGCGACCCGTCCGGTCCGACCGCGAGGCCGCTGGGACGGTGTGCGGCACCCTCCGGAGACTTTATCGCCCCCGCAAAACCATCAGCAAATATTTCGCACCCGCCGGAAGCACGATCACCGGTGAGCGGCTGGAAAACTACGTTGTAGCCACCTTGCGCATAGGGTGCTCGATCCCAAGAACCGTGGAAGGCGATGAACACGCCGTTGCGGTAGCGGGCTGGGAATTGCTTCTTGTCGTAGAGCACCATGGCGTTGGGAGCCCAGTGGGCAGGAAATGCCGCGATGGGGGCGATCTTGTTCGCGCAGGGGCCCACCTTCTTGCCGCCGTCACCGCCATATTCCGGTGCAAGAACCAGCTCTTGCACGAAAGGGTCGTAGTAGCACTCGGGCCAGCCATAGTCGCCGCCTGGTTTCAAGAGCAGCAACTCCTCCGCCGGCAGCGTGGCTTCCTGGTCAGGTTTGTAGAGAGAAGGCCAATTTGCATACAACTGGTCGCGTCCGTGTTGAGTCGCAAAGAGGCGCCCAGTGGAGTCGATGGCAAAGCCTTCGGCGTTGCGGATCCCAGTCGCGAAGCGTTCGGCCGGCGAAAACGCCTGGTTCATTTTGTTCGCGTCATAACGCCAGACGCCGCCACGGGTCACAAGTTCGGTGCACGGGTCCGCGCCGGGCGATTTGGGTGTCCGGTTTTGCAGTTGGCACGAATTGGTTGCGGTGGCGACGTCAACGTACATGGATCCTTCCGCATTGATGATAAACGGATGCATAGGGTGGTCGCCCCCTAGAGGCAATCCGGAAACGATCGTATCGGGAGGATCTCGCGGCACGATGGAGCCCGCAGGCAGTGAATAGCGCACGATTCGCTCGTTGATCTCCGCATAAATCGACCCCTTATACATGTCGATGCCTAGGCCACCGGCTCCGCCACTCTGGGCGGTTTCACCGAAGCGCTCGATCACGTCGGCCTTTCCCGCACCGGTTGTGTCTTCGAGCGCTACCAGGAACCCGCCAGCATGTGGCGCCGCATTGCCATAGTACGCGCCCGACCACGTGTTGACGTAAACCACTTCGCTCGGCCCCACCACCATGTGTCGAGCGTGACCGATCTCGTCAGCAAATACGGTCGCGCAAAAATTAGCGGGCAACTTCAAGCCGCTGTCATCGTTCAAGCATGCTTGGTTCTTGGCTTCTGTTTCAGAATTGGAGAGACTCTGAGCCGACACCATTGAACTCACGACGCACAATGCGGCAAGCACGGAAACGGCAGACAACAGAGGCGTAAATAAGCGGAACGGTCGCATGGAATCCTCCTGGGATCGACGACTAAAAGCACCGCGATTGAGCTTATCACAAGGTTGGCGGCACCACTCGGGCTGCCTGGTCTCGGCCATTAGAATATGGCTGGCGCAGAGCGCATTTCGGCGTTTTCGCGTGTTACATTAGCGCTGGTAATCCCCAACCACAAACGGCATTTGCACGGTGACGGCACCGTGCCCTGGCCGGCAGCGGCGCGCCAATTTTTTTGAAAGTGAAGGCAGAACAAAAGCAAGAACTAAAAGGGGACATGTCTAATCGGATAAGAAAGGGGACATTTCTGGGCGGGCTTGATAAACCGCCCCGAAACGGATTGACACTTGCGACTTCGTGGGTTAGCTTGGTGCCCGGACACGAGCGGCGCTTATGCCTATGGGGGACTTTTCTCGATGACGAAAACTGGATTGAGATTACTTGCCACGGTTGCCTTGCTGGCGGGGATCACCTGTGCCGCGCTGGCGCAGGATGCTGCCAAGCCTGCCTACTTGGACCCGAGCCTGCCGGCCGAGCAGCGGGCGGCTGACTTAGTGCGTCGGATGACACTCGACGAGAAGGCATCGCAATTGGTGAACCAGGCGCGGGCGATCCCGCGGCTGAACGTTGCAGCTTACGATTGGTGGAGTGAGTCGCTCCATGGAGTGGCCGTCAACGGAACCACCGAGTTTCCCGAGCCGATCGGTCTGGCGGCCACTTTTGATCCCGCGGCGATCCACGAGATGGCGGTGGCCATCAGCACCGAGGGGCGCATCAAACACGTCCAGGCGCTGCGGGCCGGCCACAGCAACATTTTTGAGGGCCTGGACTTCTGGGCGCCCAACATCAACATCTTTCGCGATCCCCGCTGGGGCCGCGGCCAGGAGACTTATGGCGAGGACCCATTCCTAACCGCGCGGATGGGAGTGGCCTTTGTGACTGGGATGCAGGGCGACGATCCGCACTACTACCGGACCATCTCTACGCCCAAGCATTTCGCCGTCCACAGCGGCCCGGAGCCCGCCCGCCATTCCATGGACGTGGTGGTGAGCAAGCACGACGAACTGGACACCTATCTGCCCGCCTTTCGTGCCACGGTAACCGAGGCCAAAGCCGACTCGGTGATGTGCGCCTACAACCGCATCAACGGGCAGCCGGCTTGCGTGAACGAGTTCCTGCTCGACGATCAGTTGCGCGGCAAGTGGGGCTTCCAAGGGTATGTGGTCTCCGATTGCGGCGCGGTGATCGACATTTTCAAAGGCCACCACTTCACGGCCAGCCAGCCCGAGGCCTCGGCCCTCTCGCTGAAGCGCGGCATGGACAACGAGTGCGCGGACTTCTTCGCCAAGGTGACGGACAACCACGATTACGCGCCCTATCTGGATGCAGTGAAGCAGGGCCTGCTGAAGGAGAGCGACATCGACGTGGCAGTGACGCGGTTGATGACCGCGCGGATCAAGCTGGGAATGTTCGACCCGCCGGAGATGGTTCCTTATACGAAGATCAGCGAGAGTGAGCTGGACAGTCCGGCCCATCGCGCTTTGGCCCGCAAACTGGCCAATGAGTCAATGGTGCTGTTGAAGAATGACGGCGTGCTGCCCCTCAAGCCGGACGTGAAGCGCATCGCCCTGATCGGCCCGCTCGCCGACCAGACCCGAGTGCTGCTGGGCAATTACAACGGGATTCCCACCCACTCCGTCTCGGTGCTGGACGGCCTCAAAGCCGAGTTTTCTACGGCACAGATCAACTTCGTGCCGGGTACGCAGTTCTTGCGCAACGAGGGCCGTCCAGTTCCAGCGGAGCTGCTGACCACGGACGGCAAGCCAGGCGTGCGAGCCGAGTACTCGACCGGCAACTTGATGGCAAAGCCTACGCCATTGACTTCCCGCGTGGAGACCAGCATCGACCTCTCCGCCAAAACCCTCCCACCAGAGGCGGTCGGCAAATCGCCTGTCGGGGTGCGCTGGACCGCAACCCTTACGCCCACCGAGACCGGTGACTACAAGCTGGGATTGCAGGCGTCCGGCTTCGCGCGGGTCTCGCTGGACGACAAGGAATTTCTTACCGCGTGGATGCCCGGCGCGGTCGGGAGCAAACTCGCCAAGGTCCGCCTGGAGAAGGGCAAGCCCTACGCGCTGAAGGTGGAATACGGCCAGATGGGGGGCGGCGATCCCGTGGCGCGGCTCATCTGGACGCCTTTCGACCTGACTCCTTCGCCCGAGGCCGTTGCCGCCGCCAGGGATGCGGACGTGGTGGTCGCCGTGGTGGGGATCACCAGCGAGCTCGAAGGCGAGGAGATGCAAGTGAACGAGGAAGGCTTCAAGGGCGGCGACCGCACCAGTCTCGACCTGCCCAAGCCGGAGGAAGACCTGCTGAAAGCCGTAGCGGCCGCCGGGAAGCCGCTGGTGGTGGTACTGATGAATGGCAGCGCGCTGGGCGTGACCTGGGCCAATGAGCACGCTAACGCGATCCTGGAGGCGTGGTACTCGGGCGAAGAGGGTGGCGCCGCTGTGGCCGAGACCCTCTCCGGCAAGAATGACCCCGCGGGCAGGCTGCCCGTGACCTTCTACAAAGATGTGAGCCAGTTGCCGCCCTTCGAGAGCTACTCGATGCAGGGCCGCACCTATCGATACTTTCAAGGAATACCGCTCTACCCTTTCGGCTATGGGCTCAGCTACTCCACATTTGCTTACAGAGGACTCACCTTGCCGGGAACGGTGCAGGCAGGCCAGCCGCTCCCAATAGACGTGACCGTGACCAACACCGGCAACCGCAGCGGAGACGAGGTGGCCGAGCTGTACCTCAGCTTCCCGGATGTGAAGGGCGTTCCGCTCCGCGCGCTGCGAGCCTTTCAGCGGGTCCATCTGGAGGCGGGTGCCTCAGAGAAGCTTCACTTCGACCTGGGGCCGCGAGACCTGAGCATGGTGACCGAGGCCGGTGACCCCGTCATCGCCCAAGGCGAGTACACCGTCTCCCTCGGCGGGGGACAGCCCCACACCGGAGCCGCGGTGCTCACGCAGACCTTCCATGTGGACGGGCAGTTGGCGTTGCCGGAATAAAGGGGGCCGCCGTGTTCAGGGCCTCTCCCGCGGGTCGGTGTCTTGCTTCGGCGGCTGGCGAAGCCTATGATCGTGCCCCAGTCCCGAAACGACGTTCGGTGAAGTAGGTCTTGTCTTGTCACCCGGCGTTTACCGCTGGTTCCCCTCCCGATAGTTTATGGTCAAATCGAGGTTTGAGCGACTTCGTTCTACACCACCGCGTCTGCTGATATAGTACAGGGCCGTAGGAGGCAGTATCTTATGAGCAGGTTCAGCCTGGTCCGCCAGTTTTCCCGATTACTCCCGTGGTGCCTGCCATCCGTTGCCGGCCTCTGCGTCTTGGGGTTGGCTGGCATCACGACGGCTCTGTGGGGTCCGGGACTTCCCGTTGCGGCTGTGCTTCCCGCGGCTTTCCAGGTGGACAGTCCGCTTCATAACTCTCAGTTGTCGGTAGCCTTTGATCGTCAGAGCGGATTGTACGCGATCCGCGCCGGCAGCCTGGAGGCTCCGGTGCTTCAATCGCGCGTTGGCGCTGAGGTCAATCACCGATGGCTGCGGTCGAGCGATTATCCGCAACACGAGGAAGCTCAGAACAGTTTCGAAGACAACCTCGGTTCGGGCGAACAGGATACGATTACCTTCAGGGGGCTCAGCTCCGAGCCCGACCTGGTTTGCATCCTGCGCTTATATGGCGAGCTTCCGTACGGAACGGTCGAGGTAAAGGTTGTGAACCATACTTCAAAAGCCGTATCCGTCGAAGCCATTCGCGACGTGGACGCCATTGGCAGCCCGATGGTCAATCTGGGAGCGCCCGAAAGCGCGGATCGGGTGATGTTCGAGGTTTTTACGGAAGATCCCAGCATCAGGATCGGCGGCCTCGATCAGGCGCCGAAAGGCACTTATGCCGGAGTACGCGACGGGTTGATTTACAGCCTGTCGAGCAAACAGAGTCTGCTGCTCGCCGCGCTCACGAGCAACAGATTTATGACCGCCTTACACTTGAAGGTCCAGCAGTCTCCCACAGGCGCGGCGGCAATCGGCTCTTTCACCGTCGATTCTACGGGTACGACGGAAGCCGTGCTTCAAAGAGACGACATCGCTCCCGACCAGCGGGTTGAGCTGGGCCTTCCCGTCGAGCCCGGCAAAGAATTGAGTTCGGAGCGCGTGATGTTTGCCGCCGGGCCGGATTACCACGCGCAACTGCTGGCTTATGGGGCGGCAGTGCGGCGCTTGTACCACGCCCGCGTTTCGAGCCCTGCGCCCATGGGTTGGTGGAGCTGGACGGCTTTTTATGCCGGCGTTAATGAAGGCGAGGTGCTGACCAACGCCCAATGGCTGGCGCAGCACCTGAAGTCGCTCGGTTATAACTACTGCCATATCGATGAGGGATACGATTACGCGCGCGGCGAATACGTCACCGCCAGCGCAACGCATTTCCCCAACGGGATGCGCAGCCTCGGTTACAAAATCACGAATATGGGGCTGACGTTCGCGTTGTGGACGGCGCCGTTCGAGGTGTCCCAGCGCGCCTGGGTTTACGAGCACCACCCAGACTGGCTGGTGAAGGATGCGCAGGGGCGGCCGATCCGGATCGACTACGTGAACCGGCACGTTGATCCGCTCTACGCGCTGGACACCACCAACCCGGGAGCGCAGCAATACCTTCGCGAAACCTATCGAGTTCTGACGCGCGAGTGGGGCGTTCGCTACATCAAGCTCGACTTCATGGATTCTTCGGCGATCGAAGGCTATTACTATCGTCCGCACACCACCGCGCTGGAGGCCGAGCGCATCGGGCTCAAGATCATCCGCGAAGCCGTTGGCGAGGAGGTTCTGCTTGATAAGGACGGCAGCCCGATGCTCAATCCCGTCGGCTTGGTGGATGAAGGCCGCATTGCGCCGGATACAGGACATTCGTTCGAAGCCAGCCGAGATGCGGCGACGAACATCGCCGCGCGCTTCTATATGAACAGAAACTTCTACATCAGCGACCCGGACGCCTTCAGCGTCTCGACAGAAGTGGAACCGCAGCAAGCTTGGCATGAGTCGAAGAAGGCCTTGACGCTGGATGAGGCTGAAGTGCAGATTGTGCTGGCCGCGGCTGCCGGAGGCATGTATGAGATCGGCGACGATCTGCCGACGCTTGCCGCAACCCCTGACCGGCTGGCCCTGGTCGAAAACCGCGACCTGCTGCGGATGGTCAAGCTGGGACGAGCCGCCACGCCGGTGGATTTGATGAGCTTCTCCACGCAGGACGAAATGCCCAGCGTGTACTTTCTGCAAGAAGACGCGCGGCAGTCCATGGCGGCGGTTTTCAACTGGACCGAGGGGCCGCGCTCGCACACTCTCGAGCTCAGCAGCTTGGGCCTTCCGCCGGGGCATCCTTATGAAGCTTATAACGTGCTCGACGCAAATGCGCCGGTAGCCATCGAAGGGGGAAGCGTCGCCGTTGGTCCCCAACCTCCGCACTCGGTAAGGCTGATCAAGATTATCGATACTTCCTTGCCGGCCTCGGCTCCAGCGGTCTCTTTGGACGTTCCCAACTCGGCGGAAACCGGTGAGGCCATCCATCTTCGGGCGACGCCTGCCGCGGAGGGCGGGCCGGTTCTCTCGTACGATTGGGATTTTGGCGACGGGACAACCGCCAGCGGGTCGGAGGTGAGCCATGCCTATACAAGGGCTGCCGTCTGCGATGGCAAATTGACTGTTGATGGCGTGGACGGGATCCCCGCTGAAAGACATTTCAAGGTTGCCGTTCAGGGCCAAGCAAGAACACGTTTCGATCTCCGTGAGAACCGCCGCTACGTCGAGCCTGGCGGCAACCAGCCGGAAAGCAAGAAGGGCGCGAGACCGCCGGATGTGAAAGGCGTTCTTCCGCCCGCGGCATAATTCGCGACCTTTCACTACTCGAGCCGCTGGCCGAGTTCCACCACCCGTCGTCAAATCGCTCATCATATTGAAAATAAACCGGTAACCGTGAATCGGCACTAGAGAGGAACCTTTCACTGGACCTGCCTTATCGAAAATCAGGCTCAAAATCGTCATAAATTACTGACTGTAAAGCACTTAATCATAGTGGCTTCGTTCGTCTGGATTTCTTCTCAAGTTATTGATAATACGCGCCTTGATTCGAGTGGCTTCGATTGGCTTCGTTTCTGCCTTCCTTTCCTTCCCCCGACTCAGGCCCCAGGCCGGGGCTCAAAGTTCCGCCTGATACCGGCGGCAGCCCGCGTCGCTACTTGGTCCAGCATGTCGTCCATGGTAGCTTTTAACTCCACGGCCGCCTTTGCCACCTCATTGGGATCGGAACTCTGACCAAAAGGTCGGCCATGGCCCTCTGGAACTGATCCCTCGGCGTCTCCGCCTTCCGAGGCTTTGGATACCTCCGAACGGCCTTCGTCGCGCCGAAGGCTAACATCCGGCGCTCGATCTTGCGGCGCGCGTCGCCACGGTAGAGGACAGCGACCCGCCCAGGCCCCTTGCCCCAGCACCGCCGTCAGCCGCACATGCCACTTCTCGTGGCGCTCATCCGCTTGTTCACCAGAAACATGAGCAACTGCTCGATCCTGGCGTCCAGATTGCCGGTTAGGGGCCTGCCGTCCCCCGAGCGGTCGCGGAGACGGCGAGCCTTCTCCCACCACGTTTCAGCCAGCACGCGCACGGCGGTCTCGTCGCTCGCTTCGTGGGGCGGGAAAAGGGCCACCAGGTCGCGATGCAGGCGCCGAAAATCGTGCGGGTTCTCGCCGCGCTCCTGCAATTGGCGTTCGATCTCGGGTGGAGCGAGGCCGCGCCTCTGTGAGTTCAAGGCGGCACGGCGCTTTCCTGCCGCCGTCCTGGGGCCGGTGGACTTCTGAGCGTTGCGGCGGTTGGCAGCCAGCCGCGCGGGACTTGCAACGGACTTTTCTCTTTCGTCAGCCATAATGCCAGGTTTGTTCTAGGTTTGTTTTGGGACGACTTCCGCTCTAAAGCACTTACTAGGTTTGTTCTAGGTTTGTTTTCTATCGCTCCACGATTCTAAAGGACTTACTAGGTTTGTTCTAGGTTTGTTTTTTGGGTCATATTAATGATTCTAAAAGACTTGTCAGGTTTGATTGATCCATTTTTTCCATTTTTTCGTTTTCTGCCCCCAGAGGCCGCCGCTTGAACACCGTTTTCGTCCCCTTTGGACTATGCGCCCAGAAAAACTTGTTGACGACAATTTGCCGTTTTCGTCTGCGAACCCTGAGATCGTGCAAACAAACCCTGGGAGCGCGGGCATCTTGCCCGCTCTTGGTCTTAAGGCTCTTACCAGAAGCGAAAAGCGGGCAAGATGCCCGCGCTCCCAGGATTCCTTCACAAGTTTCCGAATCCACAATCCCGAAACCCGTTGCTCCTGATCGTTCATCTCTCATGCGCAGTTCCTGCTTTTCTCGCTCTAGCCATTGGTCCGTTTTGGCACGCCCTCCGGTATTGACGGACCGTCCGCACCGCATGGCGTTCCTTCTACCGGTCCCCGGCCCCGAGCTCCCTGACGCCGACCTTTCTCTGGGAGTTTCGCCCCCCGTCTTTCTTCTCAAACCCAAATCCCGAACTCTCGCGAACCCCGAATCCCGAACCCCGGTCCGGTCCAACGCGAGCCTAGAAGCATTATACAGTACCAAAGGGTGAATTGCAAGAAGAATACTTTAAGGACCGACATCCATTGCCCACCCATACCCAGCGTCATAGGTAAATGCCGAAACCCTTCAAGCATGTCATTCTGAGTGTTACATGGGCCGAAGGCCCATGTAACACTCAGAATGACATGCGGACTGACTCTGACGCGCTGTGTATGAACACATCTCGAAGAAATAAAGAACGAGGGATTGATCTGATGCGCAAGACCTGGATCGAGATAAAGAACGAGACGATGACCAAGGAAGAGCAGCGGCAGGCACGTCGGCTGGCGATACGCGATCTGGCGGAAATGGAACTTGCCGAACTGCGTGAGACACTTCAGGTGAGCCAGGAAGAGTTGGCCGAGAAGCTGAAGGTGACCCAAGCCGCCATCTCCCGGCTCGAACGGCGCCCGAACCTTCTTCTCGAAAGCATCGCCAATTACATTCAAGCTCTGGGCGGAAGGCTCGAACTCCACGCTGTCCTCCCCAATAGGACCGTCAGGCTCACCCACCTCCTCGCCGCCACGGAGCGGAAAGGCGCTGCGCCCGCAGTTCGGAGAAGACATCGCCAAGCCGAAGCCAGCACGCGCTGAGACCCGTGCCGAGGTGGATCAGTTCATGGCGCGCCACGGGGTACCTTTTGACTACACGGCGGAGGATTTCGAACTCGACGCGGAAACCAGCCGCTACCTACGGGAAACCCGCAGCAAGGAACTCGAAAGGTGATGATCGTCATCGCCGACACCACCCCTCTCCATTATCCTGTCCTTCCAAACCACGCCGAGATCCCAAACAGGAAATCCGTGTTAAGATACCGGACGGCAGCTTGGAAGCAACGACGGCTTGCAGGGGTACGGATGAACGCTTTTGGGCTGTGCGACCCCTTTAATAGTCTCCATGTTGTCCCTTGCACGCTTTCGGGGATGTTATGCAATGATCAAGGCCTTGCAGCTCACGAACTTCCGAAATCACGCCCAATCAAACCTCCAGATGGAACCGATCACCTTGCTGGTCGGCCCCGCCGGCGCCGGAAAATCCAACATCTTCAAGGCCACGGTTATGCTGCAGAACTCCATTCACCGGACGCTGGTGGAGATGTTCCCTCCTGGCTTGGGAGAGTTTCACTTTGTGCGCAGCCGTTGGGCTAATGAGACCGACCCGATCGGGTTTAAAGTGCAAATCGATCAGATGCCCGATTATGCCGATTCCACCGCAGAGTATGTACTCACCGTCGCCGACTCGCCGGCTGGTTTGTACGCCCTGGAGGAGACCCTCACGCGACGGCAGGGCCAACAGCCCGCCGAGTGGGTCTTTCAGCGCCGCAGGAACCGTACGCAAATGGGAGAGTTCGGCGTCGTGGAATGGGACATGCCGACCATCCTGCACCGCGTTTGGCATGGGGAGGGCGGCGTGCAGCCCGGAGCGCCAAACGTTAAGTTCGCCAAGGCCGTCGCCAGGGCTCTCTCCCGAGTCGGCTATTATCACCTGGAGGTTTCGGAACTCAAGTCGCCCGGGCGTGGCCAGCTCAGCAACCGCATCGGCTACTACGGCGAAAACGTGGCCGACTTCATCGCCTGGACGAAGTCTGATCCTGAGGGCACCGCCGTCTACGAGGCAATTCTGGCCGAGATGCGCCAGCTTTTTCCGGCCCTGGAATCAATGATCGTGACCCAGACCCGAACCGATCAACAGGGCCTAGCGTTCAACTTCTACGGACAACGGGGCTACATCGCAGCGCCGGATATGAGCGACGGCACGATGTTCACTCTGGGCATGCTCTCGATCCTCAACGCGCCCCAGAAGCCGGATATCCTCTGCATCGAAGAGCCTGAAACAGGGCTGCATCCTCGTCGGCTGCGTTGGCTTTTCGAGAAGTTTGTCGCTCTCGCCTATCCCGCGGCGGGAGAGGCGCCGACGCAAGTGGTACTGACGACGCATTCGCCCTCTTACGTCGATCTCTTCAAAGACATGCTCCCATCCGTCCAGGTGGTTGAACAGCGGGAAGGACGAGCGAAAATCACGCCTCTTCCGGAAATTCTCCAGCGTCTCCACATCAGCGAGGAAAAAGAGGAAGCGATCGGCTACCAGTGGGCTACTGGCTTGTTCGAGGGGCTATGAAATGCCGATCCTGGCGGGTTTCCATGTCGAAGGCCACGATCACCTCATCCTTCGCGCCTTCGTTGCCAAGGCGCTTCCGCTGCCCGAGGATCAGATTCAAGTGGATTTCATCGAGGCGCCGGGCCGTGGCTGGCAGTTCGTCCTGGAGTTCATTCCTAAGGCCCTAAAACGCTTCTACGGAAAGTGCGCCCAGTTTGCGGTGGTAGGAATAGACAATGACGGCAATGTGGATTTGGATCGAGCCGCGCTCCCAGAAGACCCTCACCATCCCCGCCACGGGGCGGCGGTTACGGCCTGCCGGTTTTGCATGATCGCGGAGGCCGTCGCCCGTACTCGCTCCGAACTGAATTGGGTTCCGAAAAAACCGGGCGTCACTTGGCCCGTTCTCATCGCTGTACCGGTGGAAATGATTGAAACCTGGCTTCTCATTTTGAGGGGCGAGCCCGGTATCCAGCGGAGGCCCAGAAGCGTTCAGAAGCGGCTCCTCTATGGAAAACCCGTCGCAACCGCCGCTGATGTCACCAGCGTTGCGATCCCATTGGTCCGTGGTATGAGCGATGCCGCTCTCGCGGGCCTTACCCAGGCATCACCGAGTTTCCATTTTTTTCACGATCAGATTACCGCTGTCAAAACCACGATCCTGGGAATTGCCGATTGTTGGTGATTGCCCCATCGGCCCCATTGCTTGACAAGACGGGCTGAGCTGGCTTATATACTAGCGAGCGTTGGTGGTTCGCTTGGGTACAAGCTTGTTGCTTCGTATTCCGACCGTGGCGTAACTTCGGGAGGTTCCCATGAAGACGACGGTAAAGTGCCTGTTGGTTTTGATGGCCATCCTGCTGGCGTGCCCGTTTCTCTCCGCTCAGGTTGACACGGGCGCGGTTCTTGGCGTCGTTAAGGATTCGTCCGGCGCGATCGTGCCTGGCGCTAAGATCAGCCTGACCAATAACGGAACCGGGCTTACGGTTAGCACCGTCGCAGGGCCGGACGGGAACTTCGTCTTTAACCCGGTGAAAATCGGGTCGTACACAGTGAAGGCCGAATTCGAGGGCTTTCAGACGGCCATTTACAAGGACGTGAGTGTGGAGGTGCAGCAGCAGGTGGTGGTGAACGTGACGTTGCAGCCCGGCCGCATCACTCAAACCGTCGAGGTCACGGCCGCCGCCGCGCAACTCCAGACCCAGGATGCTTCGGTCGGCCAGGTGGTGGGCTCCCGCGAGGTGAACAACCTCCCGCTGAACGGACGGAACTTCACCTTCCTGGCCCAAATCGTGGCGGGAGTCAACACGCCGCAGGCGGACACGCGCGGCAACGCTGCGTCGGGCGCTTTCTCGGCGAATGGTGAGCGGCCTGCTCAAAACAACTACCTTCTCGATGGCATTGACAATAACTCCAATACAATCGACTTCTTGAATGGCACGAATTTTGTTGTCCTGCCCCCGGTGGACGCCATTCAGGAGTTCAAGGTCGAGACGAGCAATTACAGCGCGCAGCAGGGCCGGGCGGGCGGGGCCATCCTCAACGCTACGATAAAGTCCGGAACCAATCAGCTTCACGGTGACGTGTGGGAGTTCCTGCGCAACGATAAAATGGACGCCGCCGACTTCTTTGAGGACTCGGGAGGGATCCAAAAGGGCGAGTTCCGGCAGAATCAATTTGGGTTCACCATTGGCGGGCCGGTGGTGATTCCCCACGCGTTCAACGGCCGGAACAAGCTCTTCTTCTTCGGCGATTACGAGGGCTTGCGAAGGGTGCAGGGGAGCGTGTTCACTAATTCGGTTCCCACCGGCCTCGAGCGGAACAGCGGCTTCACGAATTTAGCCGAGTTGGTCACCGAGCAAACCGGAAACAGCACTTCCACGGATCTCCTCGGGCGAACGTTCCCTTTTGGAACAGTTTTTGATCCCGCCACTACCCGCCCCGTGGTTTGTGGAACTACCGACGCGGTGACTGGACTCCCGGCTCCGACGTGCGCCTCGGCAGGGCAACCGGCCGGAACCATCCTGACCCATATCAGCGATCCGTTCTATGGGCCTGGCGGGATAAGTCCTGTCGGGAACACCATGGATTTCACTGGCTCTTGCGCGAACCCTCCTGCGTGCTTGCTCAACCAGATTCCCGCCGGCCGCCTCGACCCGAACGCCATCAAACTTCTTAACCTTTACCCGGCCGCGCAGAGGGCAGGCATAGTTAACGACCAGACCTCCAATCCAAATCTCACCGAGCACCGCAACGCCTTCGACACCCGGCTGGACTTTAACGAGAGCGACAAAGACCAGATCTTCGGCCGCTTCAGCTATGTGAACGACCCCCAGCTCATCCCTGGTCCGTTCGGAGGGATTGCGGATGGCGGCGCCTTCCAGCAAGGGCTTCAAACTGCCCTGTCCGAACAAGGTACTGTGGGCTGGACCCGCACCCTTTCGCCCACCACGGTGAACGAGGCGCGGGCAGGAATCACTTACATCCATACCACACGATACGACCCCGAAGGCACGACACTCGGGATTCCCGCCCAGTTTGGAATTCAAGACGTGCCGCAAGTCACAGAGAATGGCGGCTTGCCGGCGTTTACCATCGGCGGCCTGAACACGCTGGGGACAAATCAATTCCTGCCTTCCGATGAGGTCAACAACACGTTCCAGGTCACCGATAACTTCAGCAAGGCGCACGGGAACCACTCCCTCAAGATGGGTTTCGAGTTTCAACACATCAAGTTCTCGGCGCTCCAACCTGTCTCGTCCCACGGCCTTTTCGACTTCAATGGGACTTATACAGGCAGTGATAATACCGGAATGGCTCAGCTCCTCTTGAGTCCCGTTGCGTCAACCGCGCCCAATGGGGTCGATTTTGTCGGTGGCTCCGATTTCATTCAAAATTCGAACATCTCGCTGATTGATGACATGCACAACTACTATGGGACGTACTTTCAGGACGACTGGAAAGTGACACCGAAATTGACCCTGAACCTCGGCCTCCGCTGGGAGCACTTCGGCCTGCCGGAGGAGGTCCACGGGCGGCAGGCTAACTTCGTGCCCGGCGTTCCTTTCTCCACGGCAGCTTACCTGATTCCCGACTCAACCAAGAACCATAATCTCTTTGCCACAACTCCCAGCTTTAACAACGCGCTGGCTACCGATGGCATTGCGCTGCAATTTGACAAGACCCCGGAACTCGGCACTGCCCAGAACCTTAACTTTGCTCCCCGCTTTGGCTTCGCCTACCAAATCACGCCCAAGCTGGTGATGCGCGGTGGCTATGGCGTCTTTTACGGCGGCTTTGAGGTCCAAAACGGAAACAACCAAGGGAATAGTTTTCCTTACGAGTTTCTCTTTTCGCTCTCGAGCCCCAACTCGTATACACCCATCACCGTGCCTGGGCTTGCCAACGCGCCGGCGGGCTGTACCACCGCTTATACTTTCGAGCTCGGCTTCGCTTGCACACCGCTCGATCCGAGCTTGGTTCCCGGGTTCGGCGTCTCACTAACAGGGCTCCAAACCAACTTCCAAACGCCTTACACTCAGGGCTGGAACCTTTCGCTCGAGTACGCTTTTACTCCTACCCTCAGCCTGACCATGGGTTACGTGGGAAATACCACTCGCCACTTGGAGCTTTTTAAGGGGTCGAACGATGTGTCGCAAATCCTTCCCCCCAACACCTGTCTGGAAGCTCCAGCTTGTCCCGGCCAAAATCCAAACAATATCAGTTATGTCCCCTTCCCCAACTTTTCAACGGGCACCACCTACCAAACCACCGATGGCGACAGTTATTACAACGGCCTTCAGACCACGCTCGAGAAGCGCTATTCGGCCGGCTTGAGCTTGCTGGCCACCTACACCTGGTCAAGGTGCCGCAGCGACGCGGGAGACCTTCTCAACGGTACGTCCATCGGGGCGTATCGGGCTGTGGATGTTCCGGGTGCAGGGATTAGGGCTGATTACGGCGACTGCGACTTCGACATCCGGCACGTCGTCCACTTCAGTGGCGGATACGAGCTTCCTTTTGGCCGCGGCAAGCGATTCTTAGCCACGGCCAGCCGGACAATGGATCTGCTCGCCGGCGGCTGGAGTACGCAATGGATCACCACGATTGAGGGAGGTCAGCCAATAACTCTCAGTTGTGACGACGGCCCTGCGGCCGGGGTCGGCTGTTATGATTACACCATTCCGGGAGTAGACCGGCACGGTTCGGGCGCGCCTGACCATTTCCTGAATCCCGCAGCCTTTACCCAGCCCTGCCCGCCGCCGAGCTTTACCCAGCCCTCGACTTGCATATCCGGCATATCCAGCCTCGGGTTGCTGGGGGGAACGGCTTCTCAGGTTTCTGGACCGGCCATCGTCCGGTTGGATATCTCCCTCTTCAAGGAATTCCGGCTGTCGGACCGTTTCCGAATGCAATTCCGCAGCGAGTTCTTCAACATCCTGAACCACCCGACCTTCAATAATCCGGGATTTGGTGGCAACGGCGTCATTGCCATCCCGGGGTCAACGGATTTTCTCAACTCGTCTTTCGGCGAAATTGGGTCAACGCGCTTCCCATTCAACGACCCTCGACAGATCCAGTTCGCCCTGAAGCTCTATTATTGATTCACGAGGGTGTTCGTCATCCTGACCGGACGTACTCGCGACCCCAAAATGGGGTTCAGGGAAATTGGACCTGCCTGGTCGCCAAGTGGCGAGTGATCCTGATCGGCCTCCGTCCTGTGGCCAGATCGCCCTCACGCCGTCAGCGAGGATCTATCCCGTTACTGGTGACAAGGGGATTTATCGCCGGGAATCTGGGGGCAGAAATTGTCGGTGAACATTACGGCGTCAGCCTGAGGTAATGCGGTCAGGTGCCCAGCGGACAGCTTGCGGCTGCTCACTGACTTCCGAGTACCCCGTCCTCCGCCCGGGTGTTTAGTTGTCAGCGGCGTAGCTGTTTGGGGGCTGCTCTCTGTTACTCTTCCGGCCCTTAGGAGCCCGCGAGGCTCTAACCCTTCAATTAAACAGAGCGACATAAGTGATTTCGCATCCGGCTGTAGCGGCGGTCTGTGACCGCCGGTCGGCGCTCATAGAGCGCCGCTACAACTTATGTCGCGAT
>Ga0209039_10000651_pt1 | contig 33267 bp, 34 predicted proteins | sample BogFormECP12_OM1_FD_188238 | JGI IMG/M metagenome (GOLD analysis project Ga0209039, IMG submission 188238) | Bog forest soil microbial communities from Calvert Island, British Columbia, Canada - ECP12_OM1 (SPAdes) (version 2) | ecosystem: Environmental > Aquatic > Freshwater > Wetlands > Bog ... | reverse complement strand
TCCGAGTTGAAGAACCCGCGTCGCGGCTCGCGCAAGTAGTTTTCCCGTTCTACAACAGTTTCCTTCGACCGCCGCGAGGATTTCAGTTATCCCGTGGAGCAGGCTTTCCAGCCTGCAACGCCGGCATTCCTGTCGGCGTGAGCAGGTGCGCCGATGCTACTCCGCGGGGCGGACTCGCTCGTCCGCGCTGGTCGCGCCTCTTGCCCGTGCCGGCTACCGCCGCGCCTCGCCCGTTCCGCGCACAGCTTCCGCTTCCTTGCGGAGCGCCTCGGCTTCAGCCCGCCGTCCTTCTTCCGTCAGAGCATCGGCGCGCGCTTCGAGCGCCGCCGCCAGCCGTTCGCGGATCATGGGGTTCGCCTCGTCGCCGGCCAGCACCTGCCGGAAATCCGCGATGGCTTCCTCCAGCCGTCCGCTCTTCACCAGCGCGTTGGCCAGGTTGAGGCGCGCGCTGGCATAGTCCGGCCGCGCCGCGAGCGCCGCTTCGAACTGCTCCGTGGCTTCCCGCGTGCGTCCCACCCGCGCCAGCCCCAGTCCCAGCATGTTGCGCGCTTCCGGCCGCCGCGGGTCCAACCGCACCGCCGATTCCAGCATCGCGACAGCCTCCTGCGCATTCAGCCGCGAAAGCAGCAATGCTCCCAAATTGAGCCGCGCCTCGAAATCGGCCGGCTCCAGTTCCAGCCGGTGGCGCATCACCGCTTCCTGCAACTCGCGCCGGCGGTCGCCCGTCCCGCGCGGCAGCACCTGCAGCCACAGGTGGCACATTTCGTCGGTAGTCCGGTTGCCCGCTTCCACCAGCCGCGGCGGATTGTTCGGATTCCGCGGGTTGGCCGCCGAGTTGTCGTAGTGATACCGCATCGAGATCACCGAACCCCTGGGCACAAAAACCGGCTCGCGATACCGGTAGACGTCCTCCCAATTCGTGTCCCAATCGGGAATGCGGATCAGCCACCGGCGTTCGCCCGTGGGCAGCGTGGCGTAGGCCTCCAGCAGCTTCCCCAGGTAATGAGCGTGCGGGTAGACCGACAGAATATCGGCATCCATCGGCATGCGGAAATCGTCGCTCACCGGAAAATCGCGCGCGCCCGCCGGGATGCGCAGCGCCCCGTCGTGCTCGAGCTCGATCACCAGCGGAAATCGCGTGGGTGCCTGGCTGATCGTTTGAAGTGCAAAGTACAACCCGATGGTGGGCCGCACGTGCTCCGTTTTGCCGGAAGGCCTCAGGTGCGTGTTGAGCACCAGCTCGTTGCCCGGGTCCAGGCGCCACTCGAGGCCCTCCGGCTCGGCGCTGGGGACCACCCCCGGCTCCCAATGAATCAGGTTGCCGTCGGGATCGAACGGATTGCGCATGAGCGTCAAATCCATCCCTGGGAAGCCTTGTCCCGGCGCCGTCTCCTCCAAGTGCGCCGAGCCCATTCGGTCGATCATCAAATTGGCGTGATGGACCAGCCGGCGATCTCCCGGATGAATGTCCACGGCCTTCACGTAGCGCGTGGCGGCCAGGCCCGGTTTGAAAATGAAATTCCAGTAGACCTCCGGTCCGGAAGCCGCCACCTCCAGCGCTTCGGGGGCCTCCAGCACCAGGTCCGGTGGCCCCAGCGGCCAGTCCGCATCCGCGGCCGGCGGCGCCGGCGTCTGCGACGCTTCGCCTTCCCCCGCGCCCTGCCTCACCCAATCGCCGATCTTGCGGCGCTCTTCTTCGCTGAGGCGCCTTTCCCCGGCGAACGCGCCGTATCCCGCTTCCGGCAGCCACGGCGGCATGAACCCGCTGTGCGTCACCACCGCAATCTGCTCCGCATGCTTCTTCACATCGGCATAAGTGAGCAGGGCAAACGGCCCGCTCTGCCCCGGCCGGTGGCAGGGAGCGCAGTGTTGGTAAATAATCGGCGCGACATCGTGGGCGAAAGTGAGCGGCTCTTGCGCCCGCACGGCCGCGCAGCCGCCGAGCGCCAGCGCCATCCATGCCGCCCATCTCATACCCGATATGTACCAGCCCGGACGCGGCCCCGTCCAGTGGGGCGGCCAATCCTAGCCGCGGCCGGCTTCAGCCGGCCCCCGGCCTCCATTCCCAGCCGCCCTGCGCCCGCGCCGCCACGCGCCCCACGCTCGGAAACGGAAAGTGGAAGCCCATCACGTACATATTCCCCGCCGCCGCCCGTTCCAGCAACGCGCGTCTCGTCTCGACGGCTCGCCCGCCCGCCTGGTCGAAACCGTTTTCCCAATCGGGATGTTCGAGGTGCAGCGGATCGACCGCGGCGTCGCCCACGTTCAGCAATTGCTGGCCCTCCGATTCGAGCAGCAGCGCCAGGTGCCCCGGCGTATGGCCGGGCGCCGGAATCACCCGCGCGCCGGGCACCACCTCCGTTTCGCACTCCACCATTTCCAATTGGTGCCGTAGCGCCGAAAGGCTCCTCCGCGCCGTGAACTCCATGCCAACCTGGATCTCCGCCGGCAAACGCAGGCCGCCCCGGCCGGCGTGTCCGTCCATCCAGAACTCCCATTCCAATTCCGAAATCACGTACCGCGCATTCGGGAACATGGGCCGCGGCGCCTTGGGCCGGCTCAAATCCACCGCGCCTCCGATGTGGTCCGGGTGGGCGTGCGTCAGCGCCACCGTATCTACATCCTTCGGACGGATGCCTGCCATCTCGAGCCGCGCCAGAATCGCTCCGGACGTGGGCGAAGCCGCGCCCAGCCCGGTATCCACCAGCATCACGTGCCGCCCGGTTTCCACCAGCAGACAGGTATACGGGCAGAGCACCGTGTCTTGTTGTGTCCTTCGGCTTTCAAGAGCGCGGCTCAGTTCTTCAGGATCGGCATCCGGAAAAAACCACGACGTCGGATAGGCCGCATAGCCATCGCTCAACACCGTGCAGCCAATCGTCCCGATCTGGAAGCGGTGCGAACCAGCGGGCATACGTCAACCACAATTAACCAATGGCGCCGGGGAAGTCAAAGCTTTTTTGTTATTGGAAAGAGGAAGCCCGCGGAGCAGGAATCGCTCCGAAGAGCGGTAAGGGGTTCAAGGGAGGCTATGGGAGGGTTGCAGGTAAACTTGGTGGGACGGAGATCCTCTTTCCAATTCAAAGTTACCTGCCCCGCAGGCTCGACTCTTTTTTCGCCGCCGCAAACGATTGAATTAAAAGACAAAATAGTCCTGAAGTTTCTGTCAACGCCAGAAATGCCAATGACGGGAAAGGGAACTGTCCCCACTCTGGCGAACCGTGGCATGATTAAGTCGCGGAGAAGAAGACCCGCTGGGGCATTACCGCGCGGGATCTTCCAACACGGGAGTCCGGGCCATATTCTGCAAGTCATCCATGGTGAGGCCAAAGTCGGCCACAACCCAGTGTGAGTGGCTCATCGTCGATGGGCGCCAGTGCCAGTTTGCGGTCGAGCGGCGACAGCATGGTCTCCGGCAAACCGCAAACAGCGGATACCTGGTCGTCAGGCAGGCGGTCGAGGAAAGCATGCTCGTGCTGGCGTTGCTGCCCGTTATCGAGAGCCATGGCGTTAGTTCCTTGTACCTCCATTCTGCCGGAGTGGAGATACAACGTCCCAGCGCACACACGCAGCCCTGTACTGGCCTGCGCGTCGGCAGGTTTGACTCCCACTCCCCCACTCTCATAAAATGATCCTTAGTGTCAGATAGTGAGACCAAGCCGTCCCCCTACCGCGTCCAAGTCCTCGACCGGGCGCTCGCCATCATCGATACCCTGGCCGGCGAGGGCCCCGATGCCAGCCTGATGGAGCTTTCCGAAAAACTCCACTTGCACAAAAGCACCGTGCACCGCCTGCTCATGATCCTGGAACGGCACCGCATCGTCGAGCGCCAGCCGCACACCGGCCGCTACCAGCTGGGGCTTCGACTCTTTGAATTGGGCAGCGTCGCCATCGCCCGCTTCAACATCCGCGAACGCGCGCGCCTTCACCTCCAGCGCCTGGTTCTCGAGGTGGATGAAACCGTGCACCTCTGCGTTTTGGATTCGGGCGAAGTGCTTTACCTCGACAAGATCGAGCCCAGCCGCAGCGTCCGCATGGCGTCGCGCATCGGCCGCCGCAATGCCGTACACTGCTCGGCCGTAGGCAAGGTCATGCTGGCGCATTTGCCGGAGCGCGAGGTCGATCAGATCCTCGAACAGCGCGGCCTGCCGCGCCACACATCGAAGACCATCGTCACCGTGGCGGACCTCAAGGCCGATCTCAAAGCCACGCTTGCACGCGGCTACGCCATCGATAACGAAGAGGCCGAAGAGGGCCTGCGCTGCGTGGCCGCCGCCATCCTGGGCCGCAATGGCCGCCCGCTGGGAGCCATCAGCACGTCCGCTCCGTCTTTCCGGTTGCCGCTCGACAAGGTGCCCATGGTGGCAGCCGCCGTGTGCGCCGCCGCGCGCGCCTTGTCCGAGGAATCCGGATACCAGGGAGCGTCGCCGCCCGAAATCAGGATCGAATCTCATATTGCCAGTTAGGAGACAACTGTTATGCCAGTCGAAACCGCCATCGAAAGCAAAATGGTTTTTCGCAAGACCGATCGAGGCGCCGGCCGCCACATTTCCGTGACGCCCGCCAACAGCACCAACCGCCATCTTTCTTATGGCCGCATTATCCTCAACCCGCAGCTCAGCTCCGTCGCCTTCCAGAATGGCGGCCAGGAAACCGGCTTCATCGTTCTCGCCGGCTCCGCCACCGTCACGGTGGATGGCCACGCCCACCGGCTGGTGCAATATGACGGCATTTACATTCCCCGCGATTCCTCGATTGAAGTGCGCTCCACCGGCGCGGACATCGCCGAGTTCTCCTCCGATGTCTCCCAGCACTATCCGCTGCAAGTGGCGCGCTACGCCGAGATCTCGCAGAATGGCTCGCTAAGCTTCAACACCGGCGCGCCTACTTCCCAGCGCCGCGTGAATATCGTGCTCGGCAAGAATGTCGACGCCGGCCGCCTGGTCGCTGGCTTCACCTTTGTCGAACCCGGCAACTGGGCCAGTTGGCCGCCTCACGAGCACGGCGCCATGCTGGAGGAAATGTACGTCTACTTCAACATGCCCGACCCCGCTTTCGCCATCCAGCTCGTCTACAACAACACCCAGCACCCCGAGCTGGTCACGGTGGTGCGCGATGGCGACGCCGTGCTGATGCCCTCCGGCTATCACCCCAACGTTACGGTTCCCGGCCACCGCATGTGTTTCCTGTGGGCCATGGCGGCGGTTCGCGAAAAGGAAGACCGCCAGTTCGGCGTGGTCAACGTGCAGCCCGGCTTCAACACCGGCGGTTCGGGTCTCGAAGCCAGCCGAAAGTAGAAAACATGATCCTCGATTCCTTCAGCCTCAAGGGCAAGAACGCCCTGGTTACGGGTTCGCGCGCCGGCCTGGGCGCCGGCATGGCCATCGGCCTCGCCCAAGCCGGCGCCAACGTGGTGGTCCACGGCCCCACTCCCGATGGCATCGAAGAAGTTTGCGCCGCCGTGCGTGCCGCGGGCTCGAAAGCCGTGCCCGCGCTCGCCGACGTGGCCGATGCGCAAGCCTGCGCCGAATTAATCTCGCTCACTGTCCGCGAACTCGGCTCCATCGACATCCTCATTAACAATGCCGGCATCATCCGCCGCACCCCGGCCGTGGATTATTCCGCCGGGGATTGGTCCGACGTCATCGAGATCAATCTCAACGCGGTCTTCCGCCTCTGCCAGTTGGCCGGCCGCCACATGCTCGCACAGCGCAGCGGCAAAATTGTCAACATCGCTTCGCTGCTGGCCTTCCAGGGCGGCATCCTGGTCCCGGCCTATGCCGCCTCCAAAGGCGCAGTCGCCCAGTTGACCAAGGCGCTCGCCAATGAATGGGCCGCCAAGGGCATCAACGTCAACGCCATCGCTCCCGGCTATATGGCCACCGACAATACCGCCGCTTTGCGCGCCGATGCCGCCCGCAGCCGCGCCATCCTCGACCGCATCCCCGCCGGCCGCTGGGGTACTCCCGAGGATCTCGCCGGCGTTGCCGTTTTCCTGGCTTCCGCCGCCAGCGATTATTTGAACGGCCATGTGCTGGTGGTCGATGGCGGTTGGATGGCGAGGTGACTTCATGCCGCTCAAAATCAGCGCCAAAGAAAACTGCCGCTGGGATCTGCTCGCGCTGGGCGAAGTGATGTTGCGATTCGATCCCGGCGATCGCCGTATTGCGACCACCCGCTCCTTCGATGTCTGCGAAGGCGGCGGTGAATATAACGTCGCCCGCGGCCTCAAACGCTGCTTCGGCCTCGAGACTGCCGTCGTCACCGCCTTTGCTGACAATCCCGTCGGACGCCTGCTCCAGGACCTCATCTTTCAAGGCGGCGTCGATCACTCGCTCATCCGCTGGGTGGATTTCGACGGCGTCGGCCGCGCCGTGCGCAACGGCCTTAATTTCACCGAGCGTGGATTTGGCGTGCGCGCCGCGCTCGGCTGCTCCGACCGCGGTCACACCGCGGTTTCGCAGCTCAAGCCCGGCGACATCGATTGGGACGAGATCTTCGCCCGCCGCGGCGTTCGCTGGTTCCACACCGGCGGCATCTTCTGCGCGCTCTCCCCGACCACCGCCGAAGTGGCTCTGGAAGCCGTCCAGGCAGCCCGCCGCCACTCCACCATCGTCTCCTACGATCTCAACTACCGCGCTTCTTTGTGGAAGGCCGTCGGTGGGAAGCAAAAAGCGCAGGAGGTCAACCGCCGTCTGGCGCCCTACGTCGACGTGATGATCGGCAACGAAGAGGATTTCTCCGCCGCCCTGGGTTTCGAAGTGCCGGGCATGGATGAGAACCTCACTCACATCGAAACCGCCGGCTTCCAAAGAATGATCGAAACCGTGGTCCGCGAGTTTCCGTTCAGCGTAGTGGCCACTACTCTTCGCAAGGCCACCACCGCCAGCCGCAACGATTGGGGCGCGCTGTGCTACGCGGACGGCGCTTTTTACGAAGCGCAGAATCGCAAGGATCTCGAAATCTTCGACCGCGTCGGCGGAGGCGACAGCTTCGCTTCCGGCCTCATCTACGGTTTCCTCACCGGCCAGTCGCCGCAGTGGGCAGTGGAATGCGGCGCCGCTCACGGCGCGCTGGCCATGACTACCCCGGGCGATACCACCATGGCCACGCTGCCCGAAGTCCTTCACCTGATGCAAGGAAAGTCCGCGCGCATCGCGCGCTAACAAGTTGATGCAAGACGACTGGAAAGAAGACTTCACCGCTGAGACGCGGAGACGCGGAGAAAAACAAGAACTCAGAACAGATAAGCTGTTTTTGTCTTTGGTTCTCTCAGCGCCTCTGCGTCTCTGCGGTGAAATCTCGATCTCTCATCCCCAAATTCCGCTATGACCAAAGAACACGGAGAAAAACAAGAACTCAGAACAGATAAGCTATTTTTGTCGTTGGTTCTCTCAGCGCCTCTGCGGCTCTGCGGTGAAATCTCGATCTCTCATCCCCAAATTCCCCTATGACCAAAGAACAAGTTCGCCAACGCATTCTTGATGTGAAAATCGTTCCCGTCGTGCGGGCCTCGTCGCCCGAACAGGCGCTTGGTGCGGCCGATGCCGTCCGCGCCGGCGGCATCCCCATCGTGGAAGTCACCATGACGGTTCCCGGCGCCATCGAAGTGATCGCCGCGTTGAGCCGGCTGATGGGCTCCGACGTCCTGATCGGCGCCGGCACCGTGCTCGACGCCTCGACCGCTCAGAAATGCCTCGATGCCGGCGCGCAATTTCTGGTCAGCCCCGGTTTCGACGCCGAAACCGTCGCCCTGGCCCTCCGCCTCAACGTCCTCATCATGCCCGGCTCGCTGTCCCCTACCGAGGTGATTACCGCCTGGAAAGCTGGCGCCGATTTCGTCAAGATCTTTCCATGCGGCAACGTCGGCGGGCCGGCCTATATCAAATCGCTCAAAGCGGCGCTGCCGCAAATCCCCATGATTCCGACCGGCGGCGTCAACCTGGAAACCGCCGCGGCCTTTCTGCGCGCCGGCGCTTCCGCCCTCGGCATCGGCGGCGAATTGATCTCCAAGGCCGCCCTCGGTTCCGGCAACTTCGCCGCCATCGCCGAATCGGCCAGACAATTCACCGCCATCGTCAACCAAAAGGTTTAACGCATGTGCCCGTGGGACAGACCATCGATTCTTGTGGTCTGTCGCTGCCTCGCTGAAGCCCGGCAGTCTGACAGACGACAAAACCCGATCGTCTGTTTGAATGTCCCACCTCTATTCCGCCTTGCTGCTGCGGCGTCTCAGGAAGATCAGCACTCCGAAAACCACCGCGACTGCTGCGGATACCAGCCTTAACGTTGTTCCGTCCATTGTGGAGCTCCTTTCTTGCTTTCTCTTATCGGCGAATTACATGTTTTCAATCATGGGGAAGAGATCCCGAACCAGCCGCAGGATCACCGGCCCTATCGTCACCACGAACAGCGACGGCAGCACACAGAAGAAAATCGGAAAAACCAGCTTCACCGCCAGCTTGGCGGCTTTCTCTTCAGCCCGCTGCCGCGCCATCACTCTTAGATAGTCGGCATGACCCCGCAGGCTCTGCGCGATGCTGGTCCCGAACCGGTCGGTCTGAATCAACACCGCCACCAGCTTTTTGACATCGTCCACGCCGGTCCGCTCGGCCAGGTTATGCAACGCTTCCAGGCGGCTTTTGCCGGCCCGCAATTCCAGGTTCATCACCGTGAACTCCTCGCAGATTTCCGGGTGGGCCGTCTGCAACTCCTTGGCCACCTGGATCACCGTCTGGTCGAGCCCCAGCCCCGATTCCACGCAAACCACCATCAGGTCCAGCACGTTGGGCAATCCCCTTTCGACCGCCCGCTTGCGCCGCCGGATGCGCCACACCAGATACTGCATCGGCGCCATGTAGCCGATCAGCGCCCCGCAGCCCGCCCCGAGCAGCAGCCGGTCCGCCGTGGCGTAGAAGTGCAGTCCGATCCCCAAGCCGGCCACCCCGAACGCCACCGTCGTGCAGGCGCGCGCCCCGCGGAAAAACCGCGCCGCCTGGGGATTGCGGAAGCCGGCGCGCACCAGCCGCCGCTTCAGCAGCGGCAGGTCGCGCGGCGCCGAAGGCACCATCGCTCCCGCCCAGGCCACCAGTTCCCGCCACACCAGTCCCGTCGAAGGCAGAAAGTCCGAGACCACCGGCGGGCTTTGCCGCAACCGGTCTACCGCGCAAATCCGCCCCGGCCCGATGCGCAGCGCCACCCATGCGGTTCCAACCGCCGCCGCCAAACCCGCCATTAGCGCTTCGAGTATCAGCACACCACACCTCGCCCGCTCACACCTCAATCGTCACGATTTTCTTGATGATCAGGTACCCCACCACTTGCAGCCCGAGCGCGCCCGCCAGCAACTCGTGGCCCGCCGGGTCGTCCACGAAGAATCGCGTGTACCGCGGGTTTACCACGAACATCAACGCGCCCACCGCCGCCGGGATCGCCGCCAGAATGCGGCCCGACATCAACCCCTGCGCGCTGATCGCCCGGACGCGCGCCCGCAGCTTGAACCGCTCGCGAATGATGTGCGCCAGCTTGTCCAGCAGCTCCGCCAGGTTTCCCCCGGTGCGCTTTTGCAACAGCACCGCCGACACGAAAAACTGCACGTCCAGCGAGGGAATGCGGCGCCCCAGCTTCTTCAGCACAATGTCCAGCGGCTGCCCCAGGTTCTGCTCCTCGAAGGTGCGGCGGAACTCGCCCCCGAGCGGCTCGCTGAATTCCTTATGCACCATTTCGAGCGATACCGAAAAAGCATGCCCCGCCCGCATCGACCGCGCGATGAACTCCAGGCAATCCGGAAACTGTTCTTCGAACTTTCGCACGCGCCCGCGCGCTTTGCGCTGCGCCAGCTTCACTGGAACCACGGCCGCCAGCAGGCCCGCCGCGGCTGTCGCCAGGGGCAGCGAATTGCCCGTCACCGCCATGATGGCGAGCGACACTCCCAGGCAGGCCCCCGCCGAGCGATGCAGCAGCCCGGCCGCGCCCCACTTCAAATCGGCCGTCTCGAGCATGCGCTCCACGGATTCCTTCAGCTTCAGCCGCTCCAGCGCCCGGGTCGCCAGACGGCCCCTCACTTCGCCCGCCACCTGGATCAGCAGCGGCTTCGCCGGCGGCTGCCCGCCCGTCTTAGCCGCCGCCTTGCCCGCCAGGCGGCGCAGCGCCAGGGCGTGCTCGCGGCGCGCCTGCCAGTCGATCCCCAGCGCCATGGTCGCCATGCTGGCGAGCGCCGTGAGCAGAAAGACCGGGATCATCGCTCGCACCCCACCGGCGCCACCTCGTCGAACAACTCCACCGGAAGGCGGATCCCGGCGGCTAGCAGTTTTTCATTGAATTTGGGCAGAATCCCGGTGGCCGCGAAGCGGCCCACCACTTTTCCGTCCGGCCCCAGGCCGCGTTTCTCGAAAACAAAAATATCCTGCAAGGTCACCACCTCGGTTTCGATGCCGGTCACTTCCGTGATGTTCATCACGCGCCGCGTCCCGTCGCTCAATCGCGAAACCTGCACCAGGATGTGCACCGCCGAAGCTACCTGCTGCCGGATGGCCAGCAGGTGCATGTTGGCATTGGCGAGGGAAACCATCACCTCCAGCCGCGCAATGGCGTCGCGCGGGCTGTTGGCGTGCACCGTGGTGAGCGAGCCATCATGGCCCGTATTCATGGCCTGTAGCATGTCGAGCGCCTCTTCCCCGCGCACTTCGCCCACGATGATGCGGTCCGGCCGCATGCGCAGCGCATTGATGAGCAACTGCCGCTGCCGCACCAGCCCGTGGCCTTCCACGTTGGCCGGGCGCGTCTCCAGGCGCGCCAGGTGCGGCTGCTTCAGTTGCAGCTCGGCCGCGTCCTCGATGGTCACGATCCTTTCTTTCGGCGAAATGTAGGCCGAGAGCGCGTTGAGCAGCGTGGTCTTGCCCGCTCCCGTGCCCCCCGACACGATGATGTTCAGGCGCGCCCTTACCGCGGCTTCGAGCAGTTGCATCATGCCCGCAGTGAGCGAGAGCTTGGCCACCAGGTCCTTCGGCATCAGCTTGTCGGTCGAGAAGCGCCGGATGGAAAGCAGCGGCCCATCCACCGCCAGCGGCGGGATGATGGCGTTGACGCGCGAGCCGTCGCTCAACCGCGCGTCCACCATGGGGTTCGACTCGTCCACGCGCCGCCCCACCTGCGATACGATCTTGTCGATGATGCGCAGCAGGTGCTGATCGTCGTGGAAGCGCACGCTGGTCTCTTCGAGCAGCCCGCGGCGCTCCACGTACACCTGCCCGTGCCCGTTCACCAGGATGTCGGAAATGCTCGCGTCCTGGAGCAGCGGTTCGAGCGGGCCCAGGCCGAAGACTTCATTCAGCACTTCTTCGGCGAGCTGTTCCTTTTCCCCGGCCGTCAGCGGCGTGGGCTCGTGCTCCACGATGGTCAGGGCCGCCTGCCGCACCTCCGCGCGGATGCGGTCGTTCTCAATTCCCGCCAGCGCATCCAGGTTGATCTGGTCGAGCAGCTTGCGGTGTAGAGTGAATTTCAGCTCCTGGTACTCCGGCCGCAGCTCGCCCCGGCGCGCCGCATGGCGCAACAGGCGCTGCTCCCAATTGAGCTCCGCCGGCGCGCGTTCCGCCGTCATCGGCCCGCTGCCTTTACCGGAAAGGTCTCCACGGTCTTCTGCGCGCCGCGAAACAGAATCATGGTTTCCACCGCCGCCGCGGCCGGCGCTGCCGCCGGAATGGCCGCGACGGCTTTCGCCGGAGCCGTCCGCCGCGGCGCAGCCGGCGCCGCCCCGGCCGCCGGCCGCGGATCCGTCTGCCCGTAGAGCTCGCGCAGTTCGCGGCCGCGCATGGGAGCCGTCTCGCGATCGCCCGAGTTGCGCAGCACCAGTTGAATTTTTCCCTCGCTCTCGCCGAGCGTCAGGCTCACCGCCTGGGCCGGCGTCACCAGCAGGGTCACCACCGGGACGCTCATCGACTGGCTGTGCGAGTCGGCTTCCACCGTCTGGCCCGCCGAGAGCACCGCGACGTCCTCGAGCACCGGCGTGGTCACGGTATCGTCGGAGCCCGGCGGCCGGCCCGTCACCAGCACGTCCACGCGCGAGCCGGGCAGCACGAATCCCGCCACTCCGGCCACGTCGTTGACGCGCACCGCCATGGCGCGCATCCCCGGAGGAATCATGGGCGCGACGCCGAAGCCGCTGCCGCGAGGCGCAATCCGCGCTTCCACCACCGGCTCGTCCGGCTGGATGGAGCTCACCACCGGCCGTCCCACCACTTCCTCGATTTTCGAAAAGCCGCCGTGCGGGAACAGCTTCTCCGGCACGCGCACGGTCTTCACCGCCGCGGCTGCGATCGGGGCGCCCGGCGGCAGCGGACGCGCCGCCACCACCAGCGTCTTCTCCGGTTCGGATCTGCGCGCTTGCGCCGCGACCCGGTAAAAGAACAGCGACACTACCAGCCCCCAAACCAGGCTGAACGCCACAATCATTCCGAATCTGCGATCCATCTGCATTGACTTACCCTCGCCCCGTCAAGTGGCGCACGCACTCGTGCGTGCCGTGTCGAGACTCTTCTCGACACTCCGGTGGCGTATGGCGTCGGCACGAGTGCCGGCGCGGCGCCGATGAGTGCGTGCGCCACTCCGCAACCGTCATCCGGGCCGCCGCCTTCATGGGCCCGTCCTTTCGAGCAGCACCGCCTGCCCGTCGTGATACACCACGCGCCAACCCGGTTCGCGTTCGAGGATGCGGCCGAGCGGCCAGTCGAGCGGCAGCAGCGCTACCGAGAAGCCATACCGCGCCATCACTTGCGGCCAGGCCGGGCCGGCCCCGAGCAGCGTCCGGTAATCGTCCCCCGCAGCCGGGCCGTAGAAATCGCTGCGGCCGTCGAAGAACACGCGCGCTCGCGGGTATAAACGATAGATCAGGTAATCGGCCCACTGGTCCGGCGCCAGCACGCGCGGCGGCGACTGGTCCCCGCCGGTCAACCGCTCCACGTTGCGCGCCACTGCCTCTACCGGAAAGCGCGCTGCGGCGAAGTCGGCCAGCCCGGTTCGCGGCAGCACCGCCCCGAGGGCCAGCGCGCCCAGCACCGGCAGCCACGCCGTGGGGCGCGCGCGCTGGCCCATATCGCACGCAACTTCCCACAGAATCCGCGTGGCGGACCGCTTGGCCGCCTGCCCGGCCCGTGGCCGCCACCAGTCGGCGCAGGCCGAAGCAATCACCGGCGCCGCCACCACCGTGAACCACGGGATGTGACGCGCCGATCGCAGCGCTTCGAAGCCCCAGAAGATCACCAGGCCGCTCTCGAACCAGCGCGTGCGCCGCCATCGCCGCGCTCCCAGCCCTACCGCCGCGAACAGCAGCCCGGCGAAGACCAGCATGCTCTCCGAGCGGATGCGCGGCGATTGAAACTCCTCCACGTGCTCCAGAATCCACGGCGAATTCAAATAGCTCAGAATGTGCCGGTGCAGTTGCCAGCCATACGGGTTGGCCAAAGTGGCCAGGGCGGAAAGCCCCGCCAGCAGTCCGTAACGCCTCGCCGCCGCGCCACGGCGTTCGAGCGCGCTGGCCGCTGCCAGCCATGCCAGGATGGCGAGCCAGCCGGCAAAGCCCGCGTGCAGGTTGGCCCACAAGGCCCCGAGCGGCACCAGCCACCAGACGAGGCCATCCGGCGCGCGCCGGTCGCGGTCAATAGTCCACAAGGCCGGCCCGAGCAGCAGCAGCGAAAAAATGTGCGGCCGCGCCAGAAAGTGGATGCTCGAAGCGCTCACCGCCGCAAGCGTCACCCCGAGCGATATCCACGCTCCCGCGCCGCGGTCGAGCAGCCACGCGAGCAGCAGCGCCGCCCACAGGCATACTGCCACCGCCGCCAGCGCCGCCACCGCTTCCAGCCCCCCCCGGCGATGCAGCTCCGCGAAGATGGCGTCGGAAAGCCATTCCCACGCGTACCACCGCTCGCCCGCGCGCCAAAACGAGAACGGGTCGTGCGCCGGCACGCGGCCGGTCTGGAGCAGGATCTCCCCGGTGCGGATGTGCCACCCGGTGTCGCCGTCGCCCAGCAGGCCCTGCCACACCGCCGGCCTGCCGAACCAGGCGGCCAGCAGGATCGGGAAGAACAGGTCCGGCAGGGTCGGTACCAGCCGCATCGAGAACCGCGCGACACGCGGGACTGGCAGTGATGCTGCGGTGGCCATGGCTTGTTTCTTCAGATCGGCAGCGATCGGGATTGTATGAGGCGGGTACCGGAACTGGTACTATTGGCGCGCCGCCGCACATTCAATTAAGGTCTCTGCATGAGGCAATCCGGGAGTTTCATCTTGTTCGCCGCGCTTCAGGTCTGCGACGTGCTGACTACGCTCCTGTTTCTTCGTCACGGCGTTCAAGAGGCCAATCCCCTGATGCGCGCGGCGATCGCGGCGGCCCGGCAGCCGCTGGTCGCGCTGGCGCTTCCCAAAGCCGCGGCCTTGGGTCTGGCGCTATACGCCGCCCGCAGCGGCCGCACGCGTCTATTGGCCCGCGTCAATGTGCTCTTCACTTGTTGTGTGGCGTGGAACCTGATGGCCCTCGCCGCCGCGTGAATCCAAGAACAGAAGTCAGAAGTCAGAATGAACCCTCTCGCAGGGTATTCCCCCATTCTGGCTTCTGACTTCTGACTCCTGACGCTTAAGCTTTTCCCCCCACTGGCCGATGAAATCAGAGAGGCTCATCAATCCCTTGGAACAGCCAGCCAAATCGTACGCCCCCTGGAAGCCGCTCATGGTTTGCCCGGATGCGGATCTCGCGGCTCGCCTCCGCGCGGCCTGCGCGGAATTGGGCATCAGCGGCGTCACGCATCTGGCCCAATACCCGCGCATCGGCGCGCTGTCGAGCGCCCTGGCGGAGCGCCCGGCGAATTTGTGCTTCATCGATGTGTCGGCCCACGCCGAGTTCGCCCTGCTGCTGATTGGCGAAGCCTCCGGCTCGGTGCCGGTGGTGGCGCTCAATACGCGCAACGATGCCGATTTGATTCTCCGTTGTCTGCGCCGCGGCGCTTGCGAATTTCTGGCCTCGCCCGACGCCGCCCCGCTCTCGAGCGTGCTCGACCGGCTGCGGCTGTTGAGCGCGCCCGCCGAGCCGCCCAAACCTTGCGAGGCATATTGCATCGTTCCGGGCAAGCCCGGCTGCGGCGCTTCCACCTTGGCCGTCCACCTGGCCGTCGAGCTGCACCGCGCCGGGGCCGCGCGCGTGCTGCTGGTGGATACCGATATCCAGAATGGCGCCATCGCGTTTCTGCTGAAGCTGAAGCCGGATTTCCATTTGGGCGACGCCGTGCGCGACCGCGAGCGCATGGATCATGATTTGTGGGGCCGCCTGGCGGTCGCGACTAATGGCATCGACGTGCTGCTGGCGCCGGAGAACCCTGCGGCGCCGGTCGAAATCGACCGCGCCGCCGCCCACCAACTGATCGCCTTCTGGCGCAGCCACTACGAAGCCATCGTCATCGACACCGCCGGCGCGCAGCCGCCCGCCATCGAATTCGCACAGCTTTCCGACCAGATTCTGCTGGTTTCGACCAACGATCTGGTGGCCCTGCACTCGACCCGCCGCTCGATCGAGCGCCTCGAGCACCACTTGATCGAGCGGCGCCGCCTGCTGCTCATCATGAACCGTTACACGCCGTCGACCGGCCTGAAGCGCGACGAAGTCGAGACGGCTTTGAAATTGGCGCCTTACGCGCTGCTCGCCAATGAGTACGACCTGGTCCAGCAGGCCGTGCTGGAAGGCCGCCCGCTCGGGCCGGCCACCCGTTTTGCACGCGGCGTGCACGCGCTGGTAGAGCGCCTGGCGGGGGGCGGGCAGCCGGTCAAGAAGCGCACGTCTTTGTTCGGCTTCTTTCCGCACAGGAGTTGAGTAAAGTCGGAGTAATCAGTCCGAAAACTAAGCAGCCTTGCGGATTTTATTCCCATGCGGAGGCTGGTAATTTCAACTTACGCAGATATTCAGGAGAAAGCTGGAGACAACGATGAAACTTTACATTCGCAGGTTTTGGAACGATACCACCGGGCAGGATCTGGTGGAATACGCTCTGGTTGCGGGTATGATAGCGGTGGCGGCCGTGGCGACCGTGCCCACTCTCACCAACGTGATCAGCAACGTGTTCAGCAAGGTCGGCTCGATCGTGGCAAACAGCACGATTTGACAGGCCAGACGGCAGGACAACCGCGCCGGCCCCCCGGGGCCGGCGCTTCAAGAAAGGATCGATAAGGCGAGCGAGCTTCGAAATCGCGTACTGAAACTGCACCCGGCAAGCCCGAAGGGCGGAAGCGAATGGCCCACGGCGTAAGCCGTGTGGGAGCTGTCGAGAGTCCGAGTAGCCCCGGAACGGGGCGTAAGATTCTGTCGCTCGACAGAAAATGCAGAAACTCCAGGCGGCAGTCCTTCCAAGGACCGCCGCCTGGACCGCTATTCCAGGATGCTGAACGAATAAATCTTACCGACTCGTCCCGTGCTGGCCGTGGCGTCGCCAGAGGCGGGAGGCAGCAGACCGTACTCGCCCGCACCCAGGTTGGGCAGTATGATTTCGTATGTTCGAGGCGCCAGTTTCTTGTTCTCGAACGGAACCAGATCGCGGGTGGCGCCGCCCGAGACGTGCATCACCCCGCCCGTTACCGTCCGGAATTCGCGGCAATCCTTGCAATCCCGCAGCCGCAGCAACTGGTACTCGGTGATGCTGACGCCATCCGGCGTGTATACCAGCAAATCCACCGGTGAAGCGATTCGATTCGGACTCTTGGCGCCCTCCACGTGCCCATTCACGTCGCCCTTCACGATCCCGGCCGTCCCGATGCTCTTCAACACTCCCCCGGTCTTGAAGTTCACCACCTCCGGGTTCAGGTCCGTCCACTGGTCGTTCTTCTTGTAATAAACCCCAATTTCCCCGACGATCGAGCCGCCAGTCGCGGCCGGCGCTGGTGCGGCCGCCATCGCTGGAGCCGCCGCCCCTCCGCCATTCATCATCGCGGCGATGATCTTATCGCTCACCCCGGCGCTCTTCAAGGCAATCAGATCGTCCGCGCCCGTCGAATACTTTCCCGGTTGAGAGCGGACCGAGCTCAGAACAATGTCCTCGCTCAATCCGGCCTTCACCATTTTGATGATCGAATCGTTAGTGAGCGTCGCCTGGCTGAAACCAAGCGCCGCCACGCAAGCCAACAACAGCAGGAATCGCATCCGCATAAAATCCACTCCTCCAAGAGATACTATCACTAGCCCTCAAGTAGTGGAGTGTACCCGAAGCGGCAGCCGTCATCAAGGGCCATCGACTGTCAGGGGGTGCCGAGTGGAGGTGTGTTCGGAATTGCCTGATTCGTGTGGGAAATCGCAATGCCGTCCACCTGGCTTGCCCCGCCCAGTTCTCCTTCGAGCAGCCCCATGTCCTCCAGCACCCGGTACGTGCGCGCGGCCTCTTCCGCATCCACGCGGCTGATGGCAAAGCCAACGTGCACCATCACGTAATCGCCCACCTGAGCTTCGGGAACGAAGTTCAGGAAAACCTGGCGGGCAATGCCGCCAAACTTCACTTTGGCGATGCGGCTGCCGTCGCGCTCTTCCGCCTCGATGATTTTACCCGGCACTGCCAGACACATAGTTCATTCCTTCCCGTTATCGCCCCGGTGGGGGAGCTGCCGGGAGGCCTTTTGCGCCCCCTGATAAAAGCAATTGCGCGGAACGAGCTGGCGCACCAGGCAGCGCTCCCGGAAATAGATTCCACACTTGAGGCACAGCTCCGCGGGATTCGCGGTGTGATCCACGATGTCCGCCGACAACCGGTCCAGCAGATCGGAGGCGCGCTGCAGTTCTTCCGGCGGAAACTGGACGAAGATAGCCTGCAGCTTGCGCTGGCGGGCGGTTTCATAAGCCGTGAGCAGCCGGCGGCTGGCGGGGGTGAGGCAAAGGTGCATGACGCGCCGGTCGTACTGGTCTTCGGTGCGCTGCAACAGGTCGCGCCGCACCAGGCGGTCGACCGCCTTACTGGCGGCCGCGTCGCTGACCCGGAGAAACGAAGCCACATCGCCGAGCGTGTAGGAGTCCGTCGTGGCCACCAGCTTCAGCAGCTTCATTTGCGAAGCCGTGACCTGTCCTTCCGCCACTTGTTCCAGTAGCCCGTGCTCGATAACGTCGGCGACGGCGGACGCAAAAACATGCGCGCTTCCCAGGAAATCGTCGATCTCTCTCAGGCTGTGGTCGCGCGTCATCCAAATCCTTTTATCCAGAAATGCCTTTCCCGGAAGCCACCACCCGGCCGGCAGCCACTTCCCCGGCCTGTTCCACACCCGCCTCGTCGAAATACTCGCGCTCCACCCAGCGGGCGGCCTCCGGCACGGCGCGCCGCACCGGTTCGGATAACCCGGGACAAACTTCCTCGGGCAAAGGGCCGGTCTGGCAGGCCAGCACCCGCACTTCCACGCCGGTCTGTTCTTGCAGCTCCCGCAGCATGTTGGACGTGGGCAACTGGTGCATGGAAAAATCGTCCAACTTGACCACGGGGATGTCGGCCGGGTTCAGTTCGAACCACTCCCCCGGCTCCCGGCCGACATCCACCGCGTCGACAATCAGCAGCCGGCGCGGGCGCACCTGGCTGAGGCAAAGCGTGAACAAAGGCAGGCGCACGCCCGTTCCGGCGTCCAGGATGCAAACGCTGCTCGGCACGTCGCAGTGCGTCTCCAGGTGTTCGATCACCGCGCACCCGAAGCCGTCATCGCCGAAGAAAACGTTGCCGATGCCGAGGATCAGCACCGGCTTCGTGCAAAAGTCGGGAACAGCGTCTTCTTCCCTAATTGGCATGACGGCTTCCGGCACGGCGCGGCCCTAGTTTGCGAGCGTATCGAGCAAGCTGCCCTTGGAGTCAAAGATGTCCAGCTTCACCGACATCTTTCCGTCCAGCCGGTGCGTGGCGCAGGACAGGCACGGGTCGTAGGCGCGGATCGCCATCTCGACCGTGTTCAACACGCCCTGATCGTATTTCCCATTGTGGATCAGGCTCTTGGCGGCCTGCGTCACCGACAGGTTGATGGGGGCGTTGTTATGGGTGGTCCCGACGATCAGGTTCATGTTGGTGAGCATCCCCTCGGCGTCGGTAGTGTAATCGTGAATCAGCGTGCCGCGCGGCGCTTCCGTGCAGCCCACTCCCCTGGCCGCGCGCGGTGTCACCTTCACGCGGGTCTCCAGGCTGGTAATGTCCTTATCGTCCAGGAGGCGGATGGCGTTCTCGGCGTTATAGAGCAGCTCGATCAGGCGGGCCCAGTGGTACAGCAGCGTGAGCTGCGCTGGCCGGCCGAATTTGCGCCGGAATTCCTCGAGCTCGGCTTGCGCCAGCGGGGTGTCGATGAAATCGCAAACGTTGATGCGAGCCAGCGTGTTGGCGCGGTACAGGCCCGGTGCGTTATCTTCCAGCGAGAAAGCGCCGCGCTTCTTGGCATACGGGAACTTCAGGTAGCTCCACGATTCGATGTGTTCCCCGATGAATTCGGTGTACCGGTCATAAGGGAAATCGTCGAAGGAGCCGTCGCTCCCCATCAGGCGCAGCTTGCCGTCATAGAGATTGAGAGCGCCGTTTTCTTTGACGGTTCCAATGAACCCGCTGGTGATCACCCCCAGCGACTTCACCACGTCGAGGTACTTGGGGAACACGCTCTCTTTGGCAAAGGCGATGGAGAACTTGGCCAGTTCCAGCGCCTCGTCGGCCATCTTGCGCAACTGGTCGCGTTCGTCCTTGGCCAGCGGCTTGCTGAAGCCGCCGGGAACCGCGGCCTGCGGATGGATGGCCTTGCCCGCGATAATCTCGAGCATCTTGGCGCACATGTGCCGCACGCGCACCACCCGCCGCGCCACCTCGGGCGCGGCCCCCAACACGCCGATGACGTTGCGCACCGAATAATCGGCATCCGGACCCAGCAGGAAGTCGGCGCCCGCCAGGAAATAAAAGTGCAGGATGTGTTCTTCCATGTACGCGATGCTGTTGCACAGCTCGCGCAGCTTGGCCCCCGCCGGCGGCGGCGTAACTCCGAACACAGCGTCGCAGGCCTTGGCTGCCGCCAGGTGGTGCGACCACGGGCAGACGCCGCAAATGCGTGGCGTAATGCGCGGCATGTCTTCCACAGGCCGCCCCACGCAGAAGCGCTCGAACCCGCGCAACTCGATGACATTCACCCGGGCCAGGTTTACATTGCCGGTATCATCCAGTTGGATGGTGATCTTGGCGTGGCCCTCAATTCTCGTCACAGGCTGAATTACGATAGTTTTTCCCATGGCTCACCTCTTGGGCGCCGGCCGCAGGCGGCCCGCACCGGAAAATCGATTGAATGTTGCGGCCCGGTCCGGAATCTGTTTCGGATCGAGACCAATAGTAGAAAGCGCGCCCATCATGTCGACCATGGGATTGGCCTTCTCCGAGATCGGTCCGAAGCACCCTTCGCACGGCATATAAGCGCGGATGCAGCGCGGCGTGCCCTCGCTGCCGCCGCAGCCGGAGCGTGTCGCCGGACCGTTACACAGGAATCCCTGTTCCATGAAGCAGCGCATCTGGTTCAGCGGAGCGCCGGGAGTGAAGTCGACCGGCTCCAGCCGCCGCCGCAGCGTCGAGGTGGCCTTCTTTTCGCGAATGGTCGGGCATTCGTCGCATACGCTCTTGGTCGACAGCGCAAATGGCCGGCCTTCCAGCAGCGCGGTCAGCGCGCCCGCGACTATTTCCGGCGTGGTGGGGCAGCCGGGCAGCGCCATATCCACCTTCACCACTTCGCTGATGGCGTACACGCGATCGGTCAGGGCCGGGATTCCCTCGTGGGGGAATCCATTCTTGTCGGTCGTGACGCTCTCCCGGTAGACCTTGGTCAGCAATTCCTCGGTGGTGTATAGATTGGCCAGCGCGGGGATGCCGCCATAACAGGCGCAGGACCCCAACGCAATCAGCGTTTTGCATTTCCGGCGCATTTCCTGCGCCAGCAGTTTGTGCTCTTCGCTGCGGATGCCGCCGGAGATGAGGCCCACCTCCGCCTCCGGAATTTCCATTTCCGTTTTTTCGCCGGTCTGGCCATACAACTTATGGTCCATCAGCACCGGCATGTGGACAATCTGCACTTTCTCCAGCAAGTCCAATAATGGTTCGCCGATATCGAGGATTGTCACCTCGCATCCGCCACAGATTGCGAACCACTCTTCGGCTAGTCGAGCTGCCATGTTACATGTCCTTTCTTACGACGTCAGTTTCTTATTTCCGAACTCTTCCCGGTGGCGGATCACAGCCGCCAAGATGTGTCGAGAAGAGTCTCGACACGGCACGCAGGAGTGCGTGCGCCACTTAACCTGGCTGTTCCACAGCCTCTTTCTTTGCTTCTCTTCTGGTGTACGCCAGGAATTTTCCTGCCTCTTCTACAATCTCGGTTTCGAAACCCGCACTCTGGTAACGCGCCACCGCCTGTTCGACAGCCTCCCTTGAGAGGCACGTTTGCCCATCCCATATAAACTTCCTGCCGTTCACAATTCGATAATTCGTCATCGGGACTCCCCAGTGGGCTGCGCTAAGTTCTGTACGGGCTGGGACCCAGCCGCTTGATCTGCTCCGTAAAATCGGTCATCAGTTTGGCGAACTGCGGCCCTTCCGATGCCGATACCCATGCCAGTTTGAATCTTTCCTCCTCGATTCCGAAATCCTGGAGCATGAGGGTGATGGCCTCCGCTCGCCTTTCGGCTTTGAGGTTTCCTTCCTGATAGTGGCAATCGCCGGGATGGCATCCACACATCACCACGCCGTCCGCGCCTTTCGTCAGAGCTTCAATCACCAAGTTCGGATGCACCATCCCCGAACACATCACCCGGATGATCCGCACGTTGGTCGGGTACTGGCAGCGCGATATGCCGGCCAGGTCCGCGCCCGCATACGAACACCAGTTGCAAGCCAGCGCCAGAATGACCGGCTCAAACCCCTGTTCTACCGCCAAACCCGTGCTCACACCACCTCCAGCGCGGCAGCCACCTGCGCCGCCAGTTGTTCCGGCCTGAAGCCTCTCACCACAATGCCCCCCTTAGGACAGGTAGCCTGGCACGTGCCACAGCCCTTGCACAGGCTTTCGTTCACTTCGACGGTCTTCTTGAAGACTCCGCCTCTGACGTATTCGATCAGGGTCAGGGCCTTGTAAGGGCAGGGATCCACGCAGTAGGCGCAGCCATCGCAGTTTTCGTCCATGACGAACGAAATCGTGCCCTCCAACTCCACATACTCCTTGCTCAGAATCGCGCTGGCCCGGGCCGCCGCGGCCTGCGCCTGGATGATGCTTTCCTCAATCGACTTCGGTGCGTGCGCCAGGCCGCAAACGAAAACGCCGTCGGTCGCGAAATCCACGGGGCGGAGCTTCATATGGGCTTCCAGGAAGAAGCCGTCCTGGTTGCGCGGAATCTTCAGGAGTTGCGCCGTCTCCTGGTTCCCGCGGTCCGGCACAATGCCGGCCGAAAGCACCACCAGGTCCGCCTCAATCCGGATTTCCCGTTCCAGCAGCGGCGCGTAGACGGTTACGTCCAGGCGCCCGTCGTCGTTCTTCTTGACCTCCGGCTTTCGGTCTTCCTCGTAGCGCAGGAAGACAACTCCCTGTTCCCGCGCTTTGGAATAATATGATTCCCGGAAACCGTAGGTGCGTATGTCCCGGTAAAGGACATAGACATTCGCGTTGGGATTCTGCTGCTTGATCTTCAGGGCATTCTTGACCGCCTCGGTGCAGCACACCCGCGAACAGTAAGGCCGTTCCTTGTCGCGGGAACCCACGCACTGGATCATGACTACGGTGCCCCAGAACCCACCCTGGCCCGGTTCGCTCAGCCGGGATTCCAGCTCCAGTTGGGTGATGACCTCCGGGCAGCCATTTCCGTACCCGTATTCCTTGGGCTGGTATTGGCTGGCGCCGGTCGCCACAATCACCACTCCATGCTCCACCGTCTCGGCGCCGTGGCCGTTCGAAATGGTTGTCTTGAAATGACCGATGGAACCGTCGATGGCCGTGATCCTGGACTCGGTAAATAAGTGAATGTTCCCGTCGCCGCTCACGTCCGCGATCAGGCTCTGCAATTCCTCCTGCGGCTTCTCGCTGTTCAGCAGGTAGCGGATGCGCCGCAGATTTCCACCCAGCTCTTTTTCCCTTTCCACCAGGTACACTGGGACGCCCTGCGAGGCGAGCTCCCTGGCGGCTACCATGCCCGCCAGCCCGCCGCCGATTACCAGGGCCGATTTCTTGATCTCGAGCTTCCCTTTCCGCAGAGGATCCAGCAGCCGGGACTTGGCCACCGCCATGCGGACCAGGTCCTTGGCCTTCCGCGTGGCCTTCTCGTGCTCCTGCATGTGCACCCAGGAGCACTGGTCGCGGATGTTGGCCATCTCGAACAGATACGGGTTGAGCCCGGCCTCGCGGCAGGTGTTCCGGAACAGCGGCTCATGCGTCCGCGGCGAGCAGGACGCCACGATCACGCGATTCAGATCGTGGTCGTGGATCTGCTGCTTGATCCGGTCCTGGGTGTCGTTCGCGCAGGTGTATACATTGTTCTCCGCATACACAACGTTGTCGAGCGTCCTGACATACTCCACCACGCTCGGCACATCCACCACGCCGGCGATATTGCTTCCGCAGTGACAGACAAAAACTCCGATTCGCGGCGCCTGCCCGCTGACATCGATTTCCGGAGGATATTCCTTGACCGCGATCAGCGAGCCTTTGGCCTCGCTCAAAAGCGCCAGCACTTTGGCCGCGGCCGCCGACGCCTGCATCACGGTCTCCGGGATGTCCTTGGGCTCGGTGAAAGGCCCGCCCACATAGATCCCCTCCCGCACCTGCGCCGGCGCGAAGACCGAGGTTTGGCAGAAGTTGAATTCGTTCAGCTCCATGCCGAATATGCCGGCCAGGCGCTTGGCGTCGCGGGGCGCCTGCATTCCAGTCGACAGGACCACCAGGTCGTATTCGCGGGCCTTCTTCCGGTCCCCGTCGCCGAGGTAATGGATGGTCAAGTCTCCGGTTCCGGGCGTCTCCTCTATAGATGTCGGCCTGGATCTTATATAATTGACTCCCCGGCCCTTCGCCCGCTCATAGTACGCCTCGAAGCCCTTGCCGAATGCGCGCAGATCCATGTAGAAGATGTCGCACTCCACGCCCTCGCCGACATGTTCCTTGGCCATCAGCGCTTCCTTGGTGGCGTACATGCAGCAGACGCTGGAGCAGTAGTCCCGTTCGCAATCCCGCGAACCGACGCACTGGATAAAGGCAATCCGCTTCGGTTCCCGATGGTCGCCGGGGCGTTGCACGTGGCCGGAATAAGGTCCGGATGCGGACAGGATCCGCTCGAACTCGAGCGCCGTGATGACGTTCGGGAAGCGGCCGTAACCGTAGCGCGGCAGCTTTGCCGGATCGAAGGGCTCAAACCCGGGCGCCAGCACCACCGCGCCCACCTTCACCTCCCGATGCTCTTCCCGCAGGCCAAAATTGATCGCGCCGGCTTCGCACGCGTCGGCGCACATGTGGCAATCGGAGCAGATGCCGCAACTCAGGCAGCGGCGCGCTTCTTCTATGGCCTGTTCCTCGGTGTAACCGGTCTGAACCTCGTCAAAGTTCCTGGCCCGCTCGGCGGGCGCGAGTTCCGGCACCGCAACCTGCCGCTGCGTCTGCCAACCGGCCGTATCGACCACGTACTGCGTAGGATATGGGCCTTCCAGCTCGCGTCCCGCCCGCAGGTCCTGGCCGTTGAGCCAGCGGTCGATCGAAATCGCCGCTTTCTTGCCGGCCATCATGGCTGTCACCACCACGTCCGGACCGGTCACGCAATCGCCGCCGACGAACACGCCCTCGACGGCCGTCTCCAGTGTGACGGGGTCCGCCGAGAGTGTACCCGATCTTGTCGCATCGAGGCCCAGCCGCTCCCCTAGCGTCGCCACGTCCGGCGTCTGCCCGATGGAAACGATCACCGTATCGCAGGGGAGAACAAACTCCGACCCGGGAATCGGCTGCGGGGCTGGTCGTCCGCTCGCGTCCGGCGCGCCAAGTCGCATGCGTACGCACTGCAAACCCGCCAGGCGCCCGTCTGCCGCTGACTGGAACACGCTCGGCGCGGCGAGGACTACCAGCTTCACGCCCTCGTGCTCCGCATCTTCGATCTCGCGCGCATTGGCCGGCATTTCGGCCCGCGTGCGCCGGTATACCAGGGTGACATGTTCGGCTCCGCAGCGGCGTGCCGTGCGCGCCGCGTCCAGGGCGGAGTTGCCGCCGCCAATCACCAGCACGCGGCGGCCGACTGCTTGCGGCCCTTCCAGGTTCACGCGGCGCAGAAACTCCAGGCCGCCGATTACGCCCGGCAGGTCTTCGCCCGGCACCCCAAGCCGGCGCTCCAGGTGGGCGCCGATGGCCACGAACACCGCGGCGTATTTCCGCCGCAGCTCGTCAAAGCGGATGGCCCGGCCGACAGGCGTATCCACGCGGATCTGGATGCCGAGGGCGCTCAGCCGTTCCAACTCGGCATGTAGCACCGGCCGTGGCAGCCGGAACGAGGGAATACCCACCGCCAGCATCCCGCCGGCCACCGGCAACGCCTCGAAGACCACTGGTTGATAGCCCTTCTGGCGAAGGTGGTAGGCACAAACCAGGCCCGCGGGCCCGGAGCCCACAACCGCAATCTGCTCCGGCCGCTCCGGCACGCTCGGTTTGGGGAACTGGTAATCGGGACGCCGGTCGGTCACGAAGCGCTTCAGCGCCGGCATGTTGATCCGGTCGTCCAGAAACCGGCGGGTGCAGGCGGTGCCGCAGGGATGCGTACAGATCCGGCCGCAGATGGACGGGATGGGATTGTCCCGCAGGATCACATTGAGCGCGTCATCGAAACGGCCTTGCGCCACCAGCGCGACGTATCCCTGCGCGCTCTGGTGGATCGGGCATCCTGCCTGGCACGGAGAGGCGCCGCGCCGGGAAATCGCAAAAACATTGGGAACCGCTTGCGGGAAGGGCCGGTAAATAGCCTTACGCTGGCCCAGCCCGAAATCGAACTCGGAGGGCAGCGTCACCGGGCAGGAACTGGTGCACAACCCGCAGCCCGTGCACTTGCTCTCGTCCACGAACCGCGGACGCCGCTTCACCGTGATCGCGAAGTTCCCGGCTTGCCCCTCTACCCGTTCCACGTCGCTGAGGGTGAGGATCTCGATATCGCGATGGCGGCCGATCTCCACCAGGCGAGGCGCCATGGTGCACATGGCGCAGTCGTTGGTCGGGAAGGTCTTATCGAGCTGAGCCATCCTGCCGCCGATGGCGGACTTGGTCTCCACCAGATAAACCTTGATGCCTGCGTCCGCCAGATCGAGTGCGGCCTGCATCCCCCCGATGCCACCGCCCACCACCATCGCGGCGCCCACAGGAGAGTTCTGATCCTGGCCATTCATGCTGTCTTTTCCTCCAGGGTCATTTCAGCCTCTAAGGCCCTTTCCTTGGCCCTCTCCTTTACAGCCGCAAAGTAGAGCGCCAGAGGACGATACATCATGTGCGACGAACCTCCGAACGGAATCTCAACCAGCAGCATCGGAACCGCGATCATGAGGTGAACCGCGTAGGCATAATGAGCGCCCAACCCCAGTCCCACATACCTGAGGACATGCACCGTGATTCCGCTCAACGCCGTCAGAAGCAGAAGTACCGGCAGCATCAGACCACTGAACCCGAACTGCTTATAGATCGGCCTGCTTTTCCTGGCCCGCTCGATCAGAATGTCGAGCGAACCTAAGACCAGAAAAGCAAACGCCATATAGCCGACCCACCTTTGCGGGTTATAAAGCGGGTATATTTTGTCGGTCTGGAACCATTGCAGGAAGAAAAACTTGATTACGAACATCATGCAGCACCCCAGCGCGAGAAGCCAATGCATGATCCATCGCCGCTTCTGCATGGTTGCCGGACACTTCAGGATCTGCTGGTGTGTGACCATCTGCAGAAACATGGTCTTGGCTTCGGCCAGATAAAACTTCAGCGGGATGGCCGCATGGGGACCGCGACGCATCGTGAGTGTGAACATGCGCGCCGCGTGGGAAGCAATGAAGAACGCCGATAGTAAAAAGACGGCCACCGTAAAATACGTGATCCCATTGAACATGTGCTCCAACCCCATGGCGGTGGAGCGAAAGACGGAAACTTCCAGATGCACGACATACAGGTGATAGAGAATGACGAGTGCCAGCACCAGGCCGGCAACAAATGAGAGGGCCCCTATCTCCCAACCCGGCGAACGGCAAATTCTTCGCGACAGGCCGGTCCAGTCGTACTGCGCCATCAGGTAACGCCGCAGCGTCTTCAGCGACTCTCGAGGTTTTGCCTCTCTCGGACAAGTGACCGAACAATCTCCGCAGTCATGACAGAGCCATGGATCGAGGCTCTGGTGCACGGAGTCCCTCAATCCCAACACCACCGATTGCATGCTTCTACGAGGAAACGAAGCTGCATCGGTCGCCAGGTCGCAATCGATTGTGCAGCTGCCGCAATTGAAGCAACCGCGTGCATTGAAGACACCGTATTTGCGGACTTCGGACAGCAGTGTGGGATCGGACGTTTCTGTCATATCAGGTCCGTGCGATGTGTAAGGAGAGTGGTTCCGGGGGCGTCGAAAGAGACGATTGGCGGGTGGATGAGAGCGGAAAGTTCGTCAGAAATGGCCGGCTGCGCCATGAGCTTTCGTACCTCTCAGGTCCCATTAGATCCCGTAGTGCCGGCCCACCCCGGGTTCCGGGTAACGTAATTACCCCGGTCAAAGGTTAACCTGATTAACTATTTCATGGCGATCTTAGATTGTCAATGTTTTTTTCGACACTTTTATCTTAAATACTTGATGAAAAATCCAACATAAGACCTTAAACTACTAAATCTCGAGCTGATCGTGAAGTCCAACCGTCTTTTGTGTTGTATTTCCCAGCATAATGGTTGGCCAGCGACCTGTTCCGCGTAGATATTTTCGTCAGGTTGCAAAAAACTTCTGTTCAGAAATCCAATTTAGATGTACGCTCCCAATATATGTGGAAGCGTTTTCGTGGTGTACCGGTGGTTCTGCTGGTCGCCTGGAACCTGGCTTCCTGCAGCGCTGCCGCGAAGAAAGCCGCGGCGCCTGTGCCGGAAGCGCAGCAGTTCGTCGGCGACGCCCTGAAGGACCTTTACGTGGCTGCCAGTTTGGCGGCTCCGCAGTCCCCGGCGCAACAGAAAGTGATCCTGCGAATGGCTGAGAAGGCATCCAACGGGAAGGAACTGCTGCTCACGATGCGAGCGGCAGTCGGGGTGTTCCCTGCCGATGCTGGGTCGCGGGAGCAACACGCCGAGAGCCAGGCGCGCTCCATCGTCACGGCCAAGATGATGGAGCTTGGCACACTGGACCAATTGATTGAGTACTCGATGCAGTACCCCGTCTCGCCGGAGAGTATCCGGCCGTTTGTCCAGCGTATGTTTCAACTCGGGGATGAGAACTCCGACCCGCGGGTCTGGTATCGGATCAAGGCAGCCGCTTTCCACTTGAAGGCCGGTGATCTGGAACGGCAGGCGCAAGCCAGAGCAGACCAACTGGCAGGCAGATAAGGAGGTCAAAGCGATGGGAGTCTTGGTAGGTAAGAACGGACCCGGCCAGCAGGCAGGCATGGAGGTGGTGGCCCAGCGTTCCATGCGCATGGCCATGATTCTGAGCCTCTCGATTCTTGGGCTAGCCGGTGCATACTTCGGCGCTTTATATCTGATTGCGCACTGAAAACGGCTGACCCGTTCTAAACCGCGAGCTCTCCTTCAAGCCTGTCGATCTCGCGGCGAAGCCACCGCTTGAGCGCCTCTTCGGCCTCGGGCACATCCAGATTGATGATCGTTCTGTTCTCCCCATCGAGCGGAATATGGTGACACGGGACATCTTCTCCCCTGCGAGACTCGGGCACGAACTGCATGAGGATGCACTCGTCGCACGGATGCGGACGCGACGGATCGCCGAAATTCAGGCAGGTCAGCGAGTCTTGGAAAGGAGATGTGGATATCTGGGGCGTACGAACCGACCGGCCGTATCCGCCGTCCTCGACGAAGGCCAATTCGAATTTCAATTTTTCTAAAAGTTCGCGCTTCTCTTCAGACATAGACTCTTTGCCGCCCATTCCCACTCCTGACTCCTCGCTTCTGACTCCCAACTCCCAATTCCTAACTCGTGACTCCTGACTCCTTCTCGGCCCGATGCAGCCACCGGATGATTAGCCAGAGGCCTGCTATGGTGACGAAAATGGCCGTCAATGAGATGGCCAGGCCCATGCGCCGGATATACTTCTCTTTCATGGCGGCCTCTCCGGCCCGGTAATCCTCGGCGGCGATGGCCAAGCCCGCTTCCACCGGCTGGCTCACCGCCTCGATCGCAAAGGCGTGCACATTCGCGCGGGCTTTCACCAGGTTCTGGCGCGCATCCGTTTGGCGCAGGATAGCCTCCGAAACCTCCATCCCGGAGGTCCGCGCCTGCTCCAGGATCCCATCCGCGGCGACGATCCTGTTCTGCAGATTCTGTATCAGGCCGGCTGCTTGGGCGGCAATTTTTCCGCCGGCCGAGTCGGCGTCGTGGCATTCGGCGCACACCGCGTCCTTGCCTCCCAGCATCTGATCGGAGGTCTTCAGGATGGCGTGGTTGCTATGGCAGACCACGCAGGCGCCTGTGGACATCGCCGCAAACACCGGCTGGTGGGGGCTCTTGTCGAAGAGCTGCTCCTCAAAAACGTGACACGTCCCGCACACCGCGGCCACCGAAGCGACCGCCGGCGGTTTGGCGCCGTGATTGCCGTGACAAGTGGCGCAGTTGGGCGCCGAGAGATCGCCGCGTTTGGACAACTCCTCCCAATGCACGCTCTTCAGATAATTGGCGTACTGATCGGTCGGGATTTTGTAAGGGGCCATGTGGGCCGCGTCCGCATGGCACTGCGAGCAGGTCTTGGGCAGGTTCAGCGGGTACACCGGTGACAAAGCGTCGCGGGCCGCGCGAATATCATGCACGCCGTGGCAATCGATGCAGGTGGCCACCTTGGCGTCGCCCTTCGCCAGGTGCTGGCCGTGGACGCTGGTCGCATACTCGGCGGCCTGGTCCACTCGCTCCGACGGGTTATACTTCCGCATGAAGTTCGGATCGCTGTGGCACCGGGCGCAGAGTTTCGGGATGGCCGTCCGTAGCGGCACGCCGGCGAATCCGTGGGCCTTGCTCATGGAGGCCTCGGGATCGTCCGAATTGGGATCGCCGCCGTGGCAATCGGCGCAAGTAAACCCGTGCTGCAGGTGCACGCTGTTTCGAAACGCGGTCGCCGGCGCCTGCAGATCGCCCGTCATCTGGGAGTGGCACTCCAGACAGGAGTCCTTGGCGGGCAACCAGGCGGCAGCCAGCAGCAAGAGGAGCAGTGCGTGCTTCATCGCAAATACCCCAGCAGGGAAAATGTCGAGAGATAGGCTATGAACGCTACTGCGCCGCCGGTCACCAGTTTGGATCGCACAGTCCCATCCGGCCGCTGTCCCCAAAATGGAAGCGCCGCCCACCAAAATGCCAGCAGGCCGAATCCCAGCAGCCCGACCACTTCCCCTTCTATGCCCGCCACGTGGCCGGGTATCAGCTTCAGGGTATAGAACGGCGCCAGAAAATACCACTCCGGCCGGATCCCCGCCGGAGCCGGGGCAAACGCGTCGGCCTTCTCGCCCAATCCAAATGGGAACAGGGCCGCTAGTATTCCCAAGAGTGCGAGAGCGCCATACCAGACCATGAGCTCATGCAGAAAAAAATCGGGAAAGAACGGCATCTGCGCGGATTTCGTGCCGGCTCCACGAAACCGTTTTTCCACCCACGGAGGCGTACTGATGCCGAACTTCTGGACTAATCCCAGGTGGAAGAGCAGGAATAGCGAAGTGAGGGCGGGCAGCACGGCCACGTGGAATCCGAAAAACCGCGTCAGGGTAGCGCCGCCCACGGCGTCGCCTCCGCGCAAATAGCGGCCCAGGGTCGAGCCCATCCAGGGAACAAACGTGGCCATGTCGGTTCCCACTTTAGTGGCAAAAAACGAGATCGTATTCCAGGGCAGCAGATAGCCGCTGAATCCGAAGCCCAGCGCCAGGGCCAGCAGCATAATCCCGCTGAGCCATACCAGCTCGCGCGGCTTCCGGTAAGCGTGCAGAAACGCCACGCTGAACATGTGGACGAAAGCCGACAGGATCATCAGGTTCGCCGACCAGATGTGGATCGACCGGATGAGCCAGCCGAATGCCACGCGGGTCATGATGAACTGGACGCTCTCGTAAGCCTCCGCGGGGGTGGGCCGGTAGTACACCAGCAGCAGAATGCCGGTGACCACCTGGATCACAAACAGGAACAGCGTGATACCGCCAAAGGCGTACCAGATGGTGCCCGAGTGGACCGGCACGGTCTTGTGCGCGAGGAACTGGCTGATGGAATCCCACGCCAGCCGGTCCTGAAACCATGCCGCGATTGTTTTCTTGCGATGGATTGGCTGAGTGGGGAGCATGGCCTCTGATTCGCCTCAACCGCGGGAGATCACCACATCTTCACCGCGCAAATGAACCGCATATTCCTTCAACGGGGCGGGTGGTGGACCCGCAATCACTTTGCCGCTCAGATCGTATTGGCCATTGTGACAGGCGCACCAGATCAGCTTTCGCGACGCGTCGTATTGCACGATGCAGCTCAGATGCGTGCAAACCGCCGAGAAGGCGCGCCACTCAGTTTGCGCGATCCGGACGAGCAGCACGGGCTGGGTGCCGAATTTGACGATCTTGCCGGCATTGGGGGCGAGATCCTGTTCCTTGCCGCCCACCACCTCGTTCACCGAGGCCTCTGAAACTGCCGGAGGATTCAGGAACCGGACGACCGGATACAGAAACGAAACCAGTGAACCGATGAAACCGCCTCCGAAAATCCAAAACACGACATTGCGGCGCGCTGGCGGCATTTTCGCTTCACCTCTTTCGACAGTTCAATGGTGCTCAGGAAGATCTTACCATTCTGCGAAGTTGCCGTCGAATCCGTTGAGGAAAGCGTGTCCGCTACGAATCAACTCGCCCCCGAGGCATACGCCCGCGGCTCGATACAATAGACCTTTCCGTGCGGAATCATTCGACCAGACGCGAAATCCTCCAGGGTGTGGCAGTTCTGTGCGGCGTTCGCTTTGCCCGTGGTCAGGACACGCCGATTTTTTCCACCGATGTGAAAGTCGTAAATGTTCTGGCGACGGTGCGCAACAAAACCGGAGCGCTGGTCGGCAATCTCAGCCAGGACGATTTTTCGCTGGCTGAAGATGGCCGCCCGCAAACCATCCGTTATTTCGCTCGCGAGACCGACTTGCCGCTGACGCTCGGCCTGATGGTGGACACCAGCGGCAGCCAGCGCCGCGTGCTGGACGCGGAGCGCGGCGCCAGCGTGCGCTTCCTCGATCGCGTGTTCCGCGAAAAACAGGACCACGTTTTCATCATGCAGTTTGACAGCACCGTGCAACTGCGCCAGGCGCTCACTTCCTCGGTCCGCGAATTAGACGATGCCATGGCCTACGTGGACACGGAGACCATGCGCCAGTTGCGCATGCAGGGCGGCGGCGGCACTCTGCTTTACGATGCCGTGGCCCAGGCTTCCGATGAGGTGATGAGAAAGCTCAGCGGCCGGAAAGCGCTGATCGTGCTTTCCGATGGCGTGGACGTGGGCAGCTACGGCACGCTGAAGGATGCCGTGGAGGCCGCGCAGCGGGCCGGCACGCTCATCTATTCCATCCTGTACGCCGACCCCGGCGCCTATGGAATTTTCGGCGGCGGCGATGGCAAGCGCGTCCTGGAGCGCATGTCGAACGATAGCGGCGGCAGTTTTTTCGAAGTTTCGAAGAAGCAAACCGTAGACCAGATTTTCGATATCCTGCAAGAGGAACTGCGCAACCAATACAATCTGGGCTACGTATCGGATAAGCCGGTGACCCTCTCCGCGTTTCGCACCATTCAACTGACCGCTAAGCAAAAGGGTCTGGTCGTGCAAGCTCGTCATCAATATTGGGCGCAGCGCTAAGGACTGTGCTCGAGGGCCGGGGACAGACAGGTCTGTCCACGTCGGCGCAAAGACGGCGCCTTGGGACAGATTGGTCTGTCCCCTCACGAGACACTTGTGGCGTGAGATTGGGATGGAAAGAGGGCGTTGCGGCGGCCGGGGCTCTCGGACTTGTCGCCGGGCGTTTCTCCGGATTCTCTCGGACCCAATTACGGGCGGCCGCCAATGATTTGAACCGCATC
>Ga0209039_10000650_pt1 | contig 33305 bp, 32 predicted proteins | sample BogFormECP12_OM1_FD_188238 | JGI IMG/M metagenome (GOLD analysis project Ga0209039, IMG submission 188238) | Bog forest soil microbial communities from Calvert Island, British Columbia, Canada - ECP12_OM1 (SPAdes) (version 2) | ecosystem: Environmental > Aquatic > Freshwater > Wetlands > Bog ... | reverse complement strand
CAGCGCGCGGCCATATTCGATCAGCTCGTCCTGATGCGCCAGCAACAACGCCAGCGTGTGATGCGTGCTCGTGCAGCGCAGCCCCGCTTTATCCATCGCTTTGCGGAAATCCGCCGCCGTGCGGTCGTAGTAGCCCGCGGCCTCAACTTCCGTGTACCCCGCCTCCCTCACCTTGCGCAGCGTCCCGTCAAAGTCCTTGGGAAGCAGCTCTCTTACGCTGTAGAGTTGCAGCCCGATGGGCAAGCGAAGCGGAGCGGCGTTTAGACGGCCGGCGCTCGCGCAGGTCCCGGCCACAGCCGCGCCCAGCCGCACAAAATCCCGGCGCGTGATGGAATGCATTTTCATAAGCTCCTCCGCGTGAAGCGCTATTCTCGCTCTCCGCCCTTTCTCGTGTCCACAAGCGCTGGAAGCGGCAAGAAACCACACAGCTGTGTGGGGCTTCCGATTCGCAACGGGATTCCTCCCGGGCTCGCCGTCCGCATCCCGTCTAACCTATGCGTGGGAAAAATAGGTATATGTCGAGTTTGCGGCCAACATAGCTTTAGATTCTCTGTCCCATGCGTGCAATGCGCGGAACCGCGATCAAAGTCACCGCGAAGAGGAAAATGGACGCGGCAATGAATTCGAGGTGCCCGTGGCGCAGGTCTTCAAACACCAGCTTGGCCGCAACCAGCACCAGCGTGGCATAGCCAACTCGAGTCAGTTCCATCCGGCGCCAGTGTGCGCCGCTGAAGGCAAGTGCGAGAGCCGCCATGCAGATGGTCAACGTGCGGATAAAAGCAAGGTGATGGGCTCCGGGATTCAGGCTCAATGCAGTCAGCCACATCAGACCTTGCACCAACAGCGCTGCCGCGGCGCCGATCGCCACAGTTGCGGAGACAGTATGAAGAAGCTGCAGCTTCCATGGCTCTCCCTGGCCAGGCTTCCCGGCTGCATAGCAGAGAACCGCGCCAGCCGAGATCAGGCAAACGCTCCACGTTGGCGCTCCAGGGAGTGTCCCTGCAAGCGCGCGGAAGGCATAATTCAGCAGGCCGGATGCGACTGTGGCCGCCAGCAGATACACCAGGCCGTGGAACTCAAGAATCGATCGGCTCAACCGGACGCCCAGGAACGTAGCCGCAATCGCAGCCGCGCCCAAACATGCCGCCATCCACAACGGCGGCAGGCACAACAAGCAGCCTGTCAAAAAGAGCGCTGCGCTCCAGACGGCAAACACACGATAATTGCGCCGTTCCGGAGCGCGGTCGAAGAAAACAAAGACTCCCACATAACTTGCCGTGGACAAGGCAAGGCAGAAGGCCCCCAGTACAGTTGCGCCCCAGCGTGGCTCGAAATAAAGCAAACTGCAAGCCGCCAGCAGGAACGCGATCATGGTCTGGATCGTCTCGAAGACTGTGATCTTCCGCTGGAAAACCGTAGTCTTGAGCGCCACGCTCACCCCATAGATCAGAAACAGTATGAAGCCGGGCGCAAGCAATGCCGCCGTCCCGAGGCTCGGGTAATCCGCGCGCGTGCTTTCTGGGCTGGAGTAGATAAAGATCAGCGCCCATACGCTTAGGTCGGCAGCCGCCGCCACCAGGAATCGCACTCCCAGCTCGTGATCGCGTCCAGCCGCGTACTCCGAGAGAAGAACCATCAGCAGGAGTGCCGCTATGAAGGGAGTCACCTCGTGCGTCGCGATCGATAAAGCCAAAGCAACCACAGCCGCGGTCACATTGGCCACCCAGAAGATCGATGCGAGATCGCGCTTCCATGCCAGGGCAGAGGCCGCGCATACGAATGCGACCAGCACGCCCGCGGTCACCGCCGCCGGCAATACCTTGAAGCGCAGTGTAAGTTCCCACAGCATGGGAGCCAGGATCAAGGCGGAGGTGCAGGCATAAGTCATGCTTGCAAACCATGCCCCGGCAGGTGCCCGCGTCGCCCAAACCAGCCACAAAATCGCGTAGGCAATGGCGATCGCCGCTACGCCCAGTTTGGGAAGCGAGGTGGATTCCGCAACCGCGCGCAACAGATAGGCCCCGGCAATTCCGAGCATCGCCTTACCCACGACGGGAAACGCTCCGCCGGCCAGCGCAGAAGGGAGCCTCTCCCCGGCTTGCGCCGCGTGCAATGGAATCGGCTCCGGCGCGGCAACTGCTATCGGAGCTCCGGAAGGATGTTCCAGCGCCTCGACACGCCTCTCCAATGTCTCCAGGCGTTTGGCAAGCCGATTTAAGGCGTCGGGAAGATCATCCATGATTTCCACCCGATTTCAAAAAGGATGGGTGCGTTTAGTCCGCGGCTGCGGCTTCGGGCACACTCTTTTCAGGCCACGGAGGCAGCAGCTTCACCAGCACCCATAAGAAGACCAGCGGAAGGATAGTCAGCGCGACAGCCACTATCAGTCCTTCCTTTGTCACCAGGCCCATCTTGTAAGTCGTGTACCCGAGAAAACTCTTGCTGAACAACTGTCCGCCGATCACCACATTCCAGCGCATGGCGAAGATCCCTATAAGCGTCAGGCAGCCAGCCACGGAGTAAATCCGCTTGCGCGCCATCTCCGGCAGCTTGACCACCTGGGTGATGCCCAGCAAGACGATGGGCGTCAGCGTGCCCAGGCAGATCTGGATCACGATGTGCGGGATGTAGAGCTGGGTGTGGACCAGGAAGTTCAAACTGCGGAACGATTCGTCGGCCTCATAGATGCGGTGAATCAGGTCCAGCATCTCCAGACTGAAGTCGATGATGAAGGTGTAGAACAGGTACATCGCGATGGTGTCCACGCAGGATATGTCGATCTTTTGCTTGCGCAGCTTCGCGATTGCCATATAGAGCAGCATCACCGCCGCAATCCCCGACACCATCGCCGAAAAGATGAACACTACCGGCATCAGCGGCGACGACCACCAGGGATTGGCCTTGACGGAGCCGAAAATGAACCCGACGTATCCGTGCAACAGAAAGGCGGAAGGGATGCCGATGAGCGTCACAATCCATCCCACCCGCTCGTCGATCGCCAGCGAATGCTCGCTGATGTTGCTGGAGCCCAGCGTCATCAGCCGGTAAATCCAACGCGTCCATTTCCCCGCGGACTGGGACCACAGAACGATCTCGCGCCGGTAGTCGAGCCATATCTCGAACACCAGCACGGCCATCAGGTACCACATGTACACATACCCGAACATGGCCATGGCCGAGGTGCTGTGCGGAGTGAAGTACATCTCCGGCGAGCGGAATGGGTGGCCCAGGTGCAAAATCAGCGGCAGCGGCGCAACCAGCAGGAAGGCCAGGGCCGTCAGCAGCGCCAGCCGGTAAGTCGGCTTCACCGCCTCCACTCGGAAAATACGCTCCAGCGACGCCAGAATGAACGCGCCCGCCACCAGCCCCGTGATGAAAGGGTACAAAACGATCAACACGCTCCATTGCAGCGCGATTTCGTTTGGATAAATGAAGCCTTCCACACCGTTCATAACGTCTCACCCACTTAGCTGTTCACTGTCCACTGTTCTTACCGCACCGAGCCGTCCAGGTCGTTGTAGAAGACCTTTGCGCCGGTGGCCATGTGCGGCTTCAACACCTGCACGCTGTGGGTCTTCAGGAATTCGTGGATCGGGTCCTTGGGGTCTTTCAAATCGGCCAGTTGGCGCGCCCCGGTCGGACAGGCCTCGCAGCACGCGGTCGTGAGCCCCTTGGTAATCCGGTGGTAGCAGAGCGTGCATTTATCCACGACCTTCTTCACCGGATGAATGTAGCGGCAGCCATACGGGCAGGCCTGCACGCAATAGGCGCAGCCCAGGCAGTAAGTCTGGTCCACCAGCACGGCGCCATCCGGGCTGATGAAGGTCGCGCCTACCGGGCACACCTGGGTGCAGGGCGAATCCGCGCACTGGTTGCACATCTTGGGAGCGAAGAAATACTTCTCTCCGTCTTCCTGGGCCACCGGGAATCCTTCTTTGCCGCCGTCGGGCGAGATGACATGAGGGTTGGTCATATCCTCGTCCGACACGTTATACCGTTCCACCCAGGTGCGGAAGTATCCGTCCGGCACGTCGTTCTCCGTTTGGCAGGCCCGCACGCAGTTGCCGCAACCGATGCACTTGGGGATGTCGATCAGCATGCTCCACCAATGCTCGGTCATCTTGTAGTTAGGCGAGGCTTCCGGCGTTCCGGCAAGCACGTACTTCCATGCAACTGCCGCCGCCGGCAATAGAACGATCATTTGGCGCCGGGTTATCTTCATTTCGCGCCTCCTGCATCCATGCCAGGGCTGTGCGGCTTGTGGCAGGTCTCGCACGGAAGACCCGTCGAGTGCTCTTCCGGCACAACCTGCGGAAAGCCCTTGGGTTTGGCGGCGCTGGCCGTATGACATTGGGCGCAGATCACTGCCGTGTCCGGCTTCACCGGTGTCACCGTCGATGGATCGTCGGCATGTTTGGCCAGTGCCCCGTGACAGGCCTCGCAGTTCACGTTTGCATGCTTGCCCTTGGCCTTCACGTCCAGAACGTCCGTGTGACAGCTCTCGCAAGCCTGGTGGCCGGCAAATTTGATCGGATGCGCGGCAATTTCGCCGATGGCATTGCCGCGGTAATGCCCATACTGCCCAAAGCTTTTGGGGACCACGTCGTGGCGTACCACCAGAAACACCAGAAAGGCGAAGACGAAAAGTCCCGCAAACCGGAAAAGATGCCGCGCATCCTTGAAGACACTCATCGAGCCCTCTCCTTAACGCCACTGCCAGGAGGTTCCGCGAGGCTGTTCCATTTAAACTGGAAAACTCCTCATAATCCGGACTTTACGGGAGAGTATGGCGCGGCTGTATGTGAGTCAGATCACACGCAAACGTGACACAGATCGCTCGCCGGGCATAGGCATTCTCGCGAAACCATCGCCGCGCTGCACATCGCCGCGAAGGTTATAGCAAAACCAGGGATGATGTACCCCAAGCCAATGCAACACGGATGCGGTCTGGCAAGGGCATGCGAGTTGGAGAACCTCTCTAATTGGAGGGGGACAAACGGCCCACAAGCGTGAGATCGATCCCCACCTCTTTGGCCACTTTCATCATGAACATGCTCGGATCTTTCAGGCCCCATTGGACATAGGGAACCGTAAAGTGTGTCTTGGCCGCCAGATTCGCTCCCTCGATATGAATCTGCACGGGGACCGTCAGCTCATGCGGAGTGCCGTGGAGGGTGAAGATGCCGGCAACTTGAATGGTGGAATCGCCCGAGGCCGCGATGCTCCCTTCATAGCTCCTGGGCACGAAGGACACTTCGGCAAAGTGCGCCGCTTCCAGAACCTCCGTGGTCATCTTGCGGTCGCGGCTCCCGTTGCCGCTCGTGCCGCTGCCGGCCGCCACAACCACAAAGCCCGATATATTCGGCGCGCCGCGATCGAAGTCGATCGATCCGCTTTGTACATGAAACGTGCCATGGACGCCGTGGTCGGAGCCGCCCAGAGTGAAGGCGACTTGGCTTGAATCCGGGTTTATGTTGAAGGTTTGATGCTGGGCGAACGCAACGGGCGCAAGCAACAGCGTGAACGCGGGGAAGAGGTACTTGGCGAGAGTCTTCATTGCTTTCCTCCAGTGATCGTATTTTATTGGATTCGCCTCGATCTGCGACGGTTTCGGTCTTCACATCGACGTCGACCTCGCGGCTGGGGCATCTGCACGGCTGCTGTTGCTTGCCATCGTTGCTCTTTTCAGATATTGAAGGTTGCAGTGCGCCGGCTATTCCGCGAGTATAAAATACCCGCGGGACTCCATATTCCCAACCTCTCTTTCGGGGATCATCGACGTGCCCAGGCAAGCCATAGACGGCCTCGCGCCACAGATCGACGAGAGCAAGATGCGCGACGCGCAATTCGCCATGCATCTCTCCTTGGTCGTTGGCGTGGCCATGCTGCTAGGCAAGACGGCGGCTTATTTTATGACCCACTCGGCTGCCATCTTCTCCGATGCGGCCGAGTCGGTGATTCACGTGATCGCCGTGGGCTTTGCCGGTTTCAGCCTTCGGCTCAGCACGCGTCCCGCTTCCCATCACTTCCTCTACGGTTATGAACGCATCACCTTCTTCTCTGCCGGATTCGAGGGCGCCTTGATCGTCGTGGCCGCGATCGCGATTATCACGGAGTCGCTCCGCGATTGGATGGCCGGACTCCAACTGCAGCGTCTGGGATCGGGAGTCGTGCTGATCCTGGTGGCTGCAATCGTAAATGCGGGCCTCGGCTACTACCTCCTCCGCACCGGCCGCCGGACGAATTCCATCATCCTTGAGGCCAACGGCAAACACGTCCTGACCGACAGTTGGACCAGCTTCGGCGTCGTGGGGGGATTGGGACTGGTGCTGATGACGCACTGGAAGCCATTCGATCCCCTGGTGGCCATCGTTGTCGCTGCAAATATTCTCTGGTCGGGAGGCCGCCTGGTCTGGCATTCCGCGGCCGGGCTGCTGGACTATTCCGATCCCGAGACCGGCCGCAGAATTCGCGAGCGGCTGGATGCCATCTGCTCCGAACTGCACATTGAATATCACGGCGTGCGTTTCCGGACGACAGGGTACCGGCAGATCATCGAAGTGCACCTGCTGTTCCCGCGTCAGACATCGGTGAGCGAGGCCCATTCCCTGGCCACCGTTTTGGAAGAGCGCCTGCCCAGTGAACTGCATGTGCCCGCCGAGGTCATTACGCACCTGGAGTCGGCTGAAGACCACGCTTCAGTCCACCACCACCAGCACTACACGGGAAAACCGGATTAAGCCCTTTGCCGCTCTTCGGACCGGAGTGTAGCGCCGGTCTCCTGACTGGAGTGTAGCGCCGGTCTCCTGACCGGCTGTAGTGCGGGCGTCCACGCCCGCGCTTGTTCAGCAGCATTTACCAAATCACATGGTCTAAACACTAGAGGGTGACGAAACGCGGTTCGCAACATGCCTTGCAGAGTCTCGCCAAATCCGACTGCATCTCGCGGTCTTGTTTGAAGGACTCCAGCGTGGCATCCAGAATTGCGGCCGCCCCGGCATCCTCAGGCCGCTTCATGCTGTAGTGCATCCATTTCCCTTCGCGGCGCGCGCTCACAATCCCGGCATTGCGCAGATAGGCCAGATGCCTGGAAATCTTGGGCTGGCTTTGCTTCAGAACCTCAACGAAGTAGCAGACGCACACCTCCCGGCCGTCCATCAGGTTGAGCAGCCTGAGGCGCGTGGGGTCTGAAAGAGCGGCGAACAAACGAGCCTGGTCGACCGATTTGGAGTTTCGGCCCATGCCTCATAATATACGCCTTGACAAATGTGTCGAGAAAAGAATATATTCGCCTTGACGTATACGAAAGGAGGCGGAATGGAAACCGCCGCTCAGGTAAAAGAGGAAGTAAAGCAGAAATACGGCAGCGCTGCCCGCGCCATCGCGGGCGCAGGAAGCCTGGCCGCCTGTTGCGACCCGGCCCTTCGCTGTTGCGACCCGGTGACCACGAATCTCTACAGCGCCGATGAGAAGGGTTTGATTCCAGAGGGTGCCGTGCTGGCCTCGCTGGGATGCGGCAATCCCACCGCGCTGATCGAACTGAAGTCGGGCCAGGTTGTGCTCGATCTCGGTTCGGGCGGCGGCATCGACGTGCTGCTCTCCGCGCGGCGCGTCGGCCCCGCGGGCAAAGCTTATGGCCTGGACATGACCGACGAGATGCTGGCGCTGGCGCGCGAAAACCAGCGCCAGGCTGGAGTCGATAACGTGGAGTTCCTGAAGGGCGAGATGGAAAACATTCCTCTGCCGGACAACTCCGTCGATGTGGTCATCTCGAACTGCGTCATCAATCTCTCCGCGGACAAGGACCGCGTGCTGAAGGAAGCATTTCGCGTGCTCCGGCCCGGTGGCCGCTTCGCGGTCTCGGACGTTGTGGTGCGCGGCCAGGTCCCCGATGCCGTGCGGCAAAGCATGTTGCTTTGGGTCGGCTGCATTGCCGGGGCGCTGGAAGAGCAAGACTATCGCGCCAAGCTCCTCGGCGCCGGCTTTGTCGATGTCGATTTAGAGCCGACCCGAATCTACAACGTTGAAGATGCGCGCCAGTTTCTGGCTGAGGCCGGGATCGACGTGGACGGAATAGCCGCGCAGGTGGAAGGCAAGTTTAGGAGCGCCTTCATTCGCGCCACCAAACCGAATGCAGTTTAACGCGAGCCCGGTTGCCGCTCTCGGAACTTGTTGAAAAACTCTGGTTTTGTATCAGGGCACGACTTTAGTCGTGCCGTAAACGCTGCATAATCAATGCGGGCTTTAGCCCCTGAGGTCGAAACTCTCTGCTCAGGATTACTATTTCAACAAGTTCCCAGAGCGGCAGCAGCCCGGAAAGGCGAACCCTCTATGCCGAACCACTACAACGTCCTGTTTCTGTGCACCGGCAACTCCGCCCGCTCCATTATGGCGGAGTCCATCCTGAACCGTAAGGGGAAAGGTGTCTTCACCGCCTACAGCGCGGGCAGCCATCCCGCGGGGGCTGTAAGGCCGGAGGCTCTCAAGCAGATTGAGCTGGCGGGAATGCCAACTGCCGGACTGCGAAGCAAGTCCTGGGATGAGTTTGCCGCGCCCGGCGCCCCGCGGATGGATTTCGTCTTCACGGTTTGCGACAACGCCGCGAAAGAGGTCTGCCCTTACTGGCCCGGTCAACCGATGACCGCTCATTGGGGAATCCCCGATCCGGCAGCGGTCAAGGGCACGCCTGAGGAGATAGAGCGCGCCTTTCGCGACGCCTTCTCCATCCTCGACCGCCGCATCGGCCTGTTTCTTTGTTTGCCGCTTTCCACTTTGGAGCAACTCGCAATTCAGCGAGAACTCGACAACATCGGCCGGCAATAAAGCCCTCACTTCTTCGCCGCATCGTTGCGGATTTTAAGGCGAGGAATGCAGGCGTGAAGACTATGATTGAGAACTCTAACCCGGTTACGACACCAAAACGGCTCAATGTCTTTGAGCGATACCTGACGCTTTGGGTCGCACTATGCATGTGCGCTGGCCTCGCACTCGGCAAGTGGGCACCCTCTGCAGTACAGGCACTTCGGAGCCTGGAATTCGGAAAAGGTAGCCAGGTCAATGTCCCGATAGCCGTCCTGATCTGGCTGATGATCACACCCATGATGATGAAGGTGGACTTCAGTTCAATTTTGAATGTGCGCCAGCGCCCGCGGGGACTGCTTGTCACTCTGTTCGTGAACTGGCTGGTCAAGCCGTTTTCGATGGCGCTCATTGGCTGGGTGTTCTTTCGCCATGTTTTCAGTGCGTGGATCACACCAGCGGAGGCTGACCAATATATCGCAGGAGTAATTATTCTTGCTGCGGCCCCGTGTACCGCGATGGTCTTTGTATGGAGCTATCTCACTGACGGTGATCCGGCCTACACGCTGGTGCAAGTTTCCGTCAATGACTTGATCATGCTGTTCCTCTTTGCCCCGATTGTTCGATTCCTCGTGAGTGGCGCTTCATCCCTGAGTGTTCCTTTTATCGTCCTTGTGTACTCAGTGATTGCGTTCATTGTGATTCCGCTTGCTGTTGGAGTGGCTCTCCGTTTCTGGCTCACTCGCACCAAAGGCAAGAAATGGTTCGAGCAGGAGTTTCTTCCAAAGTTCAGTCCGGTCACAGTTGTCGCTCTCCTTGTGACGCTTGTTTTTATCTTTGCGTTCCAGTCGGAGAACATTACCGGCAAGTACGTGCATGTCGTGCTGATCGCAATCCCGATCCTGATCCAGGTGTACTTCAATTCGACCTTGACCTACGGGTTGATGAGGTTGCTCCGGGTCGAGCACTCTGTTGCCGCGCCCGGTGCGCTCATCGGCGCAAGTAACTTCTTCGAGCTTGCCGTTGCGACAGCAATCGCGCTTTTCGGTCCAGGATCGGGTGCGGCTCTAGCCACAGTGGTCGGAGTGTTGGTGGAAGTGCCGGTCATGTTGTCTGTGTGCAACGTGTGCAATCGCACTAAACACTGGTTTCCGGCAGCGGAACCCGTAACCTGCCGCAATTAGTTTGGAAAGAGGGGAATGCCATGGAATGCTATCAATGCCTGCAAGCAGGGATCACCCGTCAGGCTGCTGGCCTCTGCCATCACTGCTCCGCTGCACTCTGTGAAGAACACATCTGTACTGTGGAAGATCCGATTAGTCTCAGGCACGTCCTGACGCCCAGCGTGGTTCTCACCAAGAGAGCGCGGGTGCTTCTTTGTAGTATCTGTAAGGCGGCGCTAGAGCAGTTTCGTGCAGAAGAGGTTGTATTTGAAAACGCGGCGAGGTGATAACAACAGTTGTGAATCGCTTGCCGGATTCGTTGCCGCACAGTCAGCAGGCGCTTTGGCCGCAACTCTTCTATTCCGTTGGCTCAGGCCTTTGCTCAAAACGGATTCAACTGAAGTGCTTATGCCGCACGATCGGGAGTGATCACACCCGACAAGCCCACGCTATGGCTCAAAGGGTTTTGTTCAAAATGAAATGGGTTTGTCAAAGGCACAATTCCAGAAAAGTTCAGGAAGCAATACGGAGAAGTCCATCGATTCCGCCGCAGAAAATCTTTAATCAATCCCCTATCGTCAGTCGTCGCGGGCGTTGGCCAGATCGATTTCGGGTTGAATCTGAAGCCGGAGTAGCGCAGTCGGCCGCGTGGGCTAATACTCGTCCGATTCCCTGCGGTGCTTGCGGAAGACGTAGTGGCCGACGAGCCAGCCAACGGCGCTGCCTACGAGGACATCGGAGGGGAAATGCTGCTGGCCGAGAACCCGGGTAAGACTGACGGCGGTAGCCAGGCCGTAGGCGACGATCTTTGTCATGCGTCCGTGGTATTCAGAGGCGATGACGGTGGCCGAGGACCAGGCGATCATGCTGTGGGTAGAGGGGAAGGAGGAATCGAGGCCTACGCCGGACTGAAAGAATTTTCCCTTGGCGTTGTCCACGGTGGGCCGCTCGCGCATCGTGGCGGCCTTCAGCGCCTCATCCACGGCTAGGCTGTCGACCATGGCTTCGCCGGCCAGGATTCCGGTTTCCGTGGCGTGGTCGTCATCGTGGATGCGGCCCAGGCTGTAGATGATGACGGGGGCCGCGACAAAGCCGCCCAGCAGCCCGTTCGAGGCCTCCACGTTGCGGTTATTGAAGGAGGCGTTCTGCGAGACGACCGAGGACATCGCCTGGTGGTCCGCGCTGATGGCCAAGGTGGTGGCCAGGCCGAGAGGGACAAGGATGGCGAGGTCGTGTTCACGCACCCGAACGGGACTGGTCCAGATCGCGGCCTGGTCCTTGAGGATGTGGACTGGGGTGTTGCGCAGCGTCACGCGATCCTCGACCTTCGCCTGGGAAGGCTCTGAGGGCTGAGGCAAAGGGGCGTCCGGCAGGGCATCCGAGCTGCGCTCTGAAGACGGCTGCGGGTTTGGGCCGGAAGCGGTTTGCCCGCCTGCCCAAGGGCAGAAGGCAAGCAGCAGGGCCAAGGAGAGCGCGGCCAGCGAACTCCAGCGTCTCAAGCGCGCTAAGCCAGGGAGATGGAACACGATATCACCGGGCACGGACGACCTCATGATTCACATTCTATTCGCAGACGGCTCCCGTCGACGCCGCCCAGGTGGTGTTAGCAGGCCCTGGCTCGCCGGCTCCTTCAGGTAGATTTCGGAGTAGTCCAGGTAGTTCTGGGCTAATTCGAGGAGGAGGGCGCGGCTGTTGTCGTCCAGTTCGCGGCGGAGCTTGGCGGGAACGCCGGCCCAGAGGGTTTTTGGCGGGACGACGGTGTGCTCGGGGACCACGGCGCCGGCGGCGATGATGGAGCCTTCCCCGATGCGGCAGCCGTTCAGGACGACAGCGCCGATGCCGATCAGGACGGCGTCTGCAACCTCGCAGCCGTGGACCGTGGCGTTGTGGCCGATGGTGACCCAGTCGCCCACAACAACCGGATAAAGATGACGATGGCCGTGGAGGACGGCGCAGTCCTGGACGTTGGTGTTGGCGCCGAGGCGGATGGAGTTCACGTCGCCGCGCAGCACCGCGTTCATCCACACCGAAGAGCGCTCGCCGAGCGTCACGTCGCCGATGACCTGCGCGGAGAGATCGACGTAACAATTGGCTGGAATTTGGGGCAGCCGCCCCTGGTAGCCGCGGATCATCCTGTTGCAACCTCCTCTGGGGCCTGGCCGACCCCCTCAACTTAGAGTGTAAAAGAGTAGCCACGAGGGGCGCCGAAAGGGGAATTCGCGGGGTTTTGCACGAAGACGGCCACAAACCGGTGCCAAGCCCTTTTGGAACGGATCGCGAATCATTACCAATATCCGGGTATTTACAGTATCCTAAGAGAAGCCCCTTTGGCAGGTTTGGAGGTGGGACTTTTTGGCGGAGGTTCGCATTCAAGAAGGCGAGCCGCTGGAAAATGCGCTGCGCCGCTTCAAGCGGAAGGTTCAGCAGGAGGACATCATCAAGGAAGTCAAGCGTCACTCCTACTACCTGAAGCCCGGCGAAAAGAAACGCGTAAAGGCGGCTTTGGCGCGCAAGCGGAATCGCAAGAAGGCTCGTAAAGAGCAGGACTAGCTTTTAAACAAATCGTGACACGCGCCGCCCCCGGCGACTCCCGGTGAATGGGAGCCGCCAGGCAGCCCAGAGTAAGAGAGGGGCGGCCTGTCGCGATTCTTTCTTTCGGCTGAATCGTTCTGCACGCACGATGCGTGGTAGTGTGAATTTAGTCTTCCTGTTCTCCAGGCAGACTTGAACTTTCGCCGCAGAATTTGTTGCGGCCCGGGCCCTCGTTGCGGAAAGAAGCACGAAGACAGGGAAGCGGGACCGGCAAGTTTTCGGGGTCATGGCCGATTTCATCCTATTTCCCTTCTTTGGGGAAGCCGGCCATGGAGTTTACCGACAGAGTTTTGAAGTGCATCGATTGCGGCGCCGAGTTTGTATTTACTGCCGGCGAGCAGCTCTTCTTCCACGACAAGCAGTTCAAGAACGATCCCAAGCACTGCAAGCAGTGCAAGGCCAAGCGTGCCAGCGGAGCCTCCAGGGTGCGCCCGGAGACCCGGACCACCTGTTCGCAATGCGGGGCGGAGACGACGGTTCCCTTCAAGCCCACCCAGGGAAGACCGGTGCTGTGCCGCACCTGCTTCCAGCAGCGGAAGCCAGAGCAGGCGCCCGCTCCCGCGGCGGAGCCGATCCCCGAACCCAGTCCTGAGCCGGAGTCTATGCCAGAGCAGAACTGAGGAGCAGGTCTCCCTTGAATCCCGACGGGAATCCGGCCGCGCGGACCAGCGTGGCCAGTTGCGCCCAATGGCGCTGGCTGTGGAAGAGCGCATGGGCCGCTACCTTTCTGCGCGAGAAGGTCCGCGCCTGCGGCGGCAGCCAGTTGTAGTCCAGCGTCATCGTCTCATCCCAGTTCAGGGCCGGGTCGTCAAGCAGCGTGCGGAAGACCTGGACGGCCTTGACGTGCAGCTCAAAGAGGGCATCGAGAGAAAGGACGTGAACGTCTTCCCTGGTTAGTTGAGGCAGACCGGCGATGCGCTGGCCCCAGACCAGTTCGACGCCCCAAATATGGCCTGCGAACTCCAGCACGTTCGCGGTTCCGCCGATGTCACAGGGCAGTTCCAGCAGCGCGGGGTTGGCGTCCAGGTGTGCTTTCCAGAAGTTGGAGGATTCCTGGTTCCAGGCCAGGAGTTCTTCCAGCGTGATGGCAGGTGTCATGGTTTCCTCCTCAGGGCGCGATGGCCGATGTCGCGGCGATAGTACATTCCCTCAAAATGAATCTCAGCCATGGCCTGGTAGGCGCGGTCCAGGGCCTCTTCCAGCGAGGGCGCGGCGGCGGTGACGCCTAGCACGCGGCCTCCGCCAGTGACCAGTTGGTCGCCCAGGCGCGCGGAGCCGGAGTGGAAGATCTGGACTCCTGGAACGTGGGCGGCGGCGCCCAGGCCGGTGATGGGGAAGCCGGTCTTGTAGCTGCCGGGATAGCCGGAGGAGCTGGCGACGACGCAGGCCGAGGCGCCGGGGCTCCAGCGCAGGTCGGTCTCCGCCAGCCGTCCGTCAATGCAGGCTTCCAGTGCGTCCACCAGGTCGCTTTCCAGGCGCAGCAGGATGGCCTGGGTCTCGGGATCGCCGAAGCGGGCGTTGAACTCCAGCACCTCGGGCCCGCGCGCGGTCATCATCAGCCCGCAGTAGAGCACGCCCACGAAGGGCGTTTCCTCCTCGGCCATGCCACGGACGGTGGGCTCGGCGATGTGGTGCAGAATCCACTCCGTCATGCCGGACTCGATCATGGAATCGGTGGAGTAGACGCCCATGCCGCCTGTGTTGGGGCCGGTGTCGCCCTCCCCGATGCATTTGTGATCCTGGGCGGGAACCAGCGGGACCACGTGCTTGCCGTCGCTCAGGCAGAGGAAGCTGATCTCGTCGCCCTCCAGGAACTCCTCGATAACCACCTGCTGTTCCGCCGCGCCCAGCAGCGCGCCCGTGAACAGTCCCTGGGCGGCCTCGATGGCCGTCTGGCGCGATTCGCAGACGATCACCCCCTTGCCCGCGGCCAGCCCGTCGGCCTTGACCACGATAGGCGGGTGGAAGATGTGGATGGCTTTCTCAAGCTCGGCCGCGTGGGTGCAGACCACGTAGTTGGCGGTGGGAATGTTGTGCCGCTGCAGGAATCGCTTGGCGAAGCTCTTGCTGGTCTCCAGCATCGCCGCGGCCCGCGTAGGCCCAAAGACGCGCAGGCCGCGCTCCTGAAGCGCATCCACAATGCCCAGCGAGAGCGGCAGCTCCGGCCCCACGATGGTCAGCCCTGGCTGCTCGGCCTCGGCCACGCGAACCATCGCGTCCAGGTTCTTCAGGTCTACCGGAACGCAGCGCGCAATCTCGGCGATGCCGCCGTTGCCCGGCGCGCACACCACCTCCCTCACCCGCTCGCTCCGCTTCACTGCCCAGGCCAGCGCGTGCTCCCGGCCTCCCGAACCCAATATCAAGACTTTCATGGCTCGTTCCTGCTCTTTCTTGTCTTCCCAGAACCTGAAAGGTTATCTGAGCAAACCGGGATGGGGAAGTCAAACCGGGGCGGAGCCGGACGCAGCTTCGAAAGCTCCGCTAACCTTCCAGATGCGCGCGAAAGATGAGGATGCCGACGTAGCGATCCATCCACGCGGCCTTCTCCGGCGCAATCGTTCGCAACTCCTCCGTGACGTCGGGCTCGTCAACCGCCTCGATGCGCAAGCCGGCCGCCGCGATGGCGTTGGCGTAGTCCGAGACGCGCGGCATGGCGTGTTCCAGAAGCACATCTTCCTTCCACGGCGACGGATAACGATACGGCGCGGTCTTCTGGTAGGCGCAGCCGTGGCCCCACCCCTCCATCTCGTTCCTCAGAATCGCGAAACGGAAGGGATGCGGCACTGAAATCACCAGGTCTCCGCCGGGCGCCAGAAGATTGCGGAGTGTCTTGACTGCTTCCCTCAGGTTGGCCGCGTACATGAGCGCCTGAAAGCTGACGATCAGATCGAACTGCCGCGAGGCCACTGCCGGCAGCGCCACCAGGTCTTCAAAGCCGCCCATCGCAAAGGAGAGGTTCGAGCAGCCAGCGTGGCCCTTCCAGTTGCGGGCGAAGCCTTCACTGGGATCGACGCCGATCACGGATGCTGCGCCATGCTCGGCGAAGAACCGCGCCTTATCGCCCGTGCCGCAGCCTACGTCCAAAACGCGCTTGCCCTGAAATGCGCCGCATATTTTCAGTTGAGCCGGCCATTCGATGAGCTGATCGGCGGAGACCTGCCGGGAAGCCGCGTAGACCTGCGCCAACGAGTCCCAAAGCTGCGAGGCGTGAGATTCGGGGCGTTCGTCATGCATAAATTGAGTTTAGACCGGGCAACGGTTGGGAAGCCGTGGAGTTCCGCTCACCTATACTGAGGCGTGGCGCGCCGGCATACCCGGACGCAGGCCGGCAGGAGGGCCGAGCCATGGTTCAGACCCGGATCAAACCCTACTCTCAGGGAGCAGCCGAGAAGGCGAGGCGCCGGGAGCAGCAACGCGTCTTCCGGCGCAACCAGGTCTTCGGGATTCTGCTGGTGGCTGCGGCGATCCTGGTTTGGTGGCTCTTTCACACCAATCCCAAGTGGATCTTTCCGCCCGGCTGGTGGCGTCCATGAGCGCTGCGTACAGCAGCTCTTTGGATGAGAGCCTGTTTCCTCTCGCCGTCCTGCTGCTCGGCCCCACCGGCAGCGGCAAGACGGCGCTTGCGCTGGCGCTCGCGCAACGGTTTGGCGGCGAGATCGTCAGTTGCGACGCGGTGGCTGTCTATCGCGGCATGGACCTGGGCTCGGCCAAGCCAACTTTAGAAGAGCGGGCACGGCTGCCGCATCACCTCGTCGACGTGGCCGATCCCGATCAGCCTTTTACCGCGGGCGAATACAGCCGGCGCGCGCGCGCGGCCCTCCGGCAGATCGCCAGCCGCAATCGCCTGCCCATCGTGACCGGCGGAACCGGCCTCTACCTGCGCGCGCTCACTGACGGCCTCTTTGCCGGGCCGGGGAGGCAGCAGAAACTCCGTGCGCGCCTCGAAAGCAGCCGGGCAAAACATAAGGAAAACTGGCTGCACCTGCTGCTGGCGCGGCTGGACCCGCCCTCGGCCAGCCGCATCCATGCCAATGACACGCCCAAGCTGATTCGCGCGATTGAGGTCTGCCTGGCGGCGCGCAAGCCGCTCTCCGAAGTCCTGGGCGACAAGGTGTTGGCCCGCGACCCGCTCACTGGCTTCCGGCTGCTGCGCATCGGCCTCAACCCGCCGCGCCAGCAGCTTTACGAGCGCCTCAATCAACGCTGCGCCGCAATGTTCTCCGCCGGGCTCATCGAGGAGACGCGCGCCCTGCTCGCGCGCTATGGGCCGGTGAAGGCCCTCGACTCCCTCGGCTACCGTCAGGCGTTGGCCGTCCTCGCCGGCTCCATGACCGAACCCGAAGCGATAGCCGCCGCCCAGCAGGGCCATCGCAACTACGCCAAGCGCCAGTTGACCTGGTTCCGGCGCGAGCCGGAGGTGGTCTGGATCGAGGGCTTTGGCGACCAGCCGGAAACTTTGCGCAGGGCTATGGAGTTGGTTCAAGACAACCTGTAACAGCACGTTCCCAACTTCAGGCGCGCATTAGAGCGGAAGCGAAGCCGGGCCGGCGCGCATCCATTAGACTGAACGATGAAATCGGTGCGCTTTTCTCAGTTGCGCCCCGGAATGGTGCTTTTCGAGGAAAAAACCTTGGCAGAGACGATCTACGACGTCGCAATCATTGGCGGCGGGCCGGCCGGCTACACGGCGGCCATTCGCGGCGCGGAGTACGGCCTGAAGGTCGCGCTGATCGAGAAGTCCAACGCGCTGGGCGGAACCTGCCTGCACGTGGGTTGCATTCCCACCAAGGCTCTGCTCTTCAACGCCGAGATCTGGGACCACCTGAAGCATGCGGCGGAGTTCGGCATCGAGGGCATCGGAGCGCCCACTCTGAACTGGGCCGCGGTGCAGAAGCGCAAGAACGCCATCATCGCCAAGCACGTCAAGGGCCTGGATTTCCTTATGAAGAAACACAAGATCGCTGTCATCGCCGGCTCTGGCCGCCTGACCGGCCCGGCGCTGGACGGTGTGCATTCCATCGAGGTGACCACGGCGGGAGGCGGCGGCACGGCCGGCGAGACGAGCCAGGTGAAGGCAAAGAACGTGATCCTGGCCACGGGCTCCGAGGCCAAAATGCTGCCCGGCCTAGAGGCCGGTGACCGCATTCTGACCAACATCGAGATTCTGTCCATCGATCAGCCGCCCAAGTCGCTCATCGTCATCGGCGCGGGCGCGGTGGGCGTGGAGTTCGGCTCGCTCTTTCGCAGCTTCGGCACGGAGGTCACCATCGTCGAGTTTCTGCCGCGCATGGTTCCCGTCGAGGACGAGGAGATTTCAAGGGAGCTGACGCGCCTCTTCAAGAAACGCGGCATCGATGGCTACACCGGCGCCAAAGTCGAGAAAGTCGAAAAAACCGAAGCCGGCGTGAAGGTGAGCTATATCGATCAGAACGGAAACCCAAAAACGAAAGAGAGCGAGAAGCTCCTGATAGCCGTGGGCCGCTCGCCGCGGACGGACGGCGTTGGCGTGGAGAAGACGAAGATCGAACTGGACCGCGGCTTCATCAAGGTCAACGCCGCGCAGGAGACCGCCGAGCCGGGGGTTTTTGCCATCGGCGACATTGTGGCCGGGCTGCCGCAACTAGCCCACGTGGGCGCGATGAGCGGCATGGTGGCCGTAGCCAAAATCGCCGGGCGCGCATTCCGGCCGGTGCGCCGCGACCGCATTCCCGGCTGCACCTACACCGAGCCGCAAATCGGGTCGGTTGGCCTGACCGAGGCGCAGGCCAGGGAAAAGGGCTACCAAGTCAAGGTGGGCAAGTTCCCCTTCGCGGGCAACTCCAAGGCCACCATTCTTGGCAGCCACGACGGCTTTGTGAAGATCGTCTCCGACGCGAAGTACGGCGAGATTCTCGGCGTCCACATCATCGGTCCGCAGGCCACGGAACTGATCGCCGAGGCCGTCGCGGTGATGGAACTCGAAGGCACGGTGGAAGAGCTGATGTTCACCATCCACGCCCACCCCACTCTGGCCGAGTCGCTTCTGGATGCGTACGCCGCCGTCGAAGGCATGGCGATCAACGCGTAAACTGGTGCGTCAAGGCCAGCCTCGCTGTGCGGTGCCGGCCTCTCGTTGCCATTTTGCGTTTAGAGGAAATTCCTCGCTACAGTTCCGTTGACTGGCTGGTTACCAGCGCCTTGGCCTTGGCGATGAAATCGGCCAACGGCATGGAGCCCTGGTCGCCTTTGCCGCGTGTGCGGACGCTGACCGATCCAGCCGCTTCTTCCTTGTCGCCAAAAACGAGAATGTAGGGCATCTTCTGGTTGGCGAAGTCGCGAATCTTGCCGTTCATCTTTTCGTTGCGGTCGTCGATCTCTACCCTCAGGCCGGCAGCTTTGAGTTCGGCTTCCACCTTCTTCGCGTATCCATGGTGCCGCTCGCTGATGGGCACCAGGCCGGCCTGCACCGGCGCCAGCCACAGCGGGAAAGCCCCGGCGTAGTGCTCGATGAGCACGCCGAAGAAGCGCTCGACGGAGCCGAACAGGGCGCGGTGAACCATCACCGGCTGATGGCGCTCGCCGTCCTCGCCCACGTACTCCAGCTCGAAGCGGGCCGGCAGGTTGAAGTCGAACTGCACGGTGGACAACTGCCACAGGCGGCCCAGCACGTCCACAAGCTTGACATCGATCTTGGGTCCGTAGAAGGCGGCCTCGCCGGGGATGGTTTTGTAGGCAATTCCCTTGCGGTCGAGCGCGCGCTGCAAGGAGCTGAAGGCGAGGTCCCAGTTTTCGTCGGAGCCGGCGTAGTGGGCGCGGTCATTCGGGTCCCATGTGGACAGTTCGACCTGAAACTCGGCAAAGCCGAAGGTTTTCAGCACCGCCTCGGCAAAGTCGATGCAGGCGACCACTTCGTCCTCGATCTGGCCGGGAGTGCAGAAGATGTGAGCGTCGTCCTGCGTAAAGCCGCGCACGCGCAGCAGCCCGTGCATGGTGCCCGAGCGCTCATAGCGATACACGTTGCCTAACTCGGCCAGGCGCACGGGCAGGTCGCGATAACTCTTGGGCGAGTTTTTGTAAATGAGAATATGTCCGGGGCAGTTCATCGGCTTCAGCCGGTACTCCGCGTCATCCAGTTCCATGGGAGTGTACATGTTGCCCGCGTAAAAACCCTCATGGCCGCTGATCTTCCACAGCTCGCGGCGCATGACGTGGGGCGTAAAAACCAGCGAGTAGCCTCGCCGCAGGCATTCCTCGCGCATCCAGTCCTCCATCACTTTGCGAACGATGCCGCCCTTGGGATGCCAGAAGATAAGTCCCGCGCCGGCCAGTTCCTGAATGCTGAACAGGTCCAGTTGTTTGCCCAGCAGGCGATGGTCGCGTTTGGCCGCTTCTTCCAGGCGCGCAAAGTGGGCATCCAAATCCTTTTTCGAGAAGAACGCCGTGCCGTAGATGCGCTGCAACTGCGGATTCTTCTCGTCGCCCAGCCAGTAAGCGCCGGCCAGGCTGGTCACCTTCACTGCCTTGACGCGGCCGGTCGAGGGCACGTGCGGCCCGCGGCAAAAATCGACGAACTTGCCGTTCCGATAAAAACTGACCTCGTCGCCGGGCGCGGTGAACTTGGTCACGAAGTGGGTCTTCATGAAGTCGCCGTCGCGTTCAAATTCGGCGAGCGCCTGCTCGCGGGGCTCGAATTCGTGGACGAATTTTTCGTCGCGCGCCACGACCTCGGCCATTTTTGCCTCGATGGCTGCCAGGTCTTCGGGCGTGAAGGGTTTCTCGCGATAAAAATCGTAAAAGAAGCCGGCGTCCGTGGCCGGACCGTGGCCCAGCTTAGTCTCCGGAAAGAGCTCCAGCACGGCCGTGGCCAGCACGTGCGCGGCGGAGTGGCGCAGCACCTTGAGCGCCTCGGGGTCAGTCTCTTTAATCAGCTCCAGGCGCGTATCCGCGGCCAGCGGCGTCGCTAGGTCCACCAGGCGCGGCGCGGCGGCGTCTTCCGCTGCATACATGGACGCCTCCGAGGCGTGCTCATCATCGGCGGGGCCTTGCTTCACGGGAGCGCCGACCGGCGTCAGGCGCGCCGCCACGGCGGCCGCCCCCAGCCGCGGCGAGATGGAGTTGGCAATCTCCAGGGATGTCGTGCCGGCGGGCACTTCGCGAACGGCCCCGTCGGGCAGGTGTACGGCAATCATTTGCAAGCTCATCGTAGTTGGAGTCCTTCGATTTTTCGCCATGAAGAATCTGCGCAACTCATTAGAATAGTTGTCGCAGCCTCTTAAAGTCGAGCAAGTGAAGCCACATAATCGCGGAATGGTGCCATCCTGATTTTTGATGAGTCTTTCTCCCTCATGCGGAATCACTTTACATGCAGTGACAAGGAAGTGCGAGATGCGCTGGATTTCGTTGATTATCTGGATTGGAATTTGCTTTGCTGTGGCCGGAGTAAGCGGGCGCTGGACGGCGAGTGCGATCTCGGGCTGGTACCGCACGCTGGCCAGGCCATCGATCGCACCGCCGGATTGGCTCTTCGGCCCGGTCTGGACGCTGCTCTACGCGCTGATGGCCGTGGCCGCCTGGCGCGTGTGGCTGTCGGCCCCCTTACAACTCCGCAGTTGGGGTCTGATCCTCTTTCTCGCGCAGTTGGCGTTGAACTTTGCCTGGCCGCTCATTTTCTTTCGCTATCACGCCATCGGCGCAGCTTTGGCGGAAATCCTCGCGCTGTGGGTGGCCATCGGAGCCACCACTCTGGTCTTCCATCATGTGGAGCCCCTTGCGGCCTGGCTCATGGCGCCGTATTGGGCCTGGGTCAGTTTTGCCTCGGTGCTGAACGGCGCATTCTGGCGGCTCAACTGAGCCGGCGCCGGCTCTCGCGGGCTACTTCTCCGCCTTCTCCTCGTGGTACTCCATCTCCGTGTTGATGGCCCAGATGTTCTCCTTGGTCGTAACTCCGTTGACGATGTTTTCCACCGCGGTCATGGCGGTCAGCATGGAGTGGTCCTGGTTGTTGTATTTGTGCATGCCGTTGCGGCCTACGAGGAAGAGGTTCTCAATGCGGTCGGTGTAGTTGCGGATCACGTCGAAGCGGTCGTAGCTGCCGAAGTACGCCGGGTAGGTCTTGGGAACATGAACGACGTGGGAGTCTTCGACATCCTCCGCCTTGAGAATGCCGATCTTGGCCACTTCGCCAATGGCCAGCCTGGTCATCTCCTCATCGGAAAGTTTCCACAGCGGGTCGGCGTCGTTGCAAAAGTATTCCAGGCCGATCCAGACTTTGCCGGGATTGGCCACCAGCCAGGGGCTCCAGTTGTTGAAGATCTGGAGACGGCCGACGGCCACATCGGGCTCCTGAATATAGATCCAATTGTCTTTGAGCCCAGAGCCGTCCTTTTCCGTGACGGCAAGCCTGGACGCAAGCAGGCCGACAGTGATGAAGTCGCGATACATCAGGCCTTCGGCTACCTCGGCAACCTCTGCAGGGACAGGCGCGGAGAGGCCGCGCACAAGATCGCGGACCGGCATGGTGGAGAAGAAGTAGTCGCCGGCAAAGGCCGTGCGTTCACCGGCCCCATTGACGCCTTCGACGGAAACGACCCTGTTGCCCTCCACATAGATGCGGTCGATCTGGATGCCTAAGTGGATCTCGCCGCCCGCGCCACGGACAAGATCGGCTGCATGTTCCCAAAGCTGGCCGGGGCCAAGCTTGGGGTAGAGGAACTTCTCGATAAGTGAGGTTTCAGTCTTCTTTTGAGCGATGTCGCCCGAGTGTCTGGGGCCGAAGATCTTCTTGAGGAAGTGCGCCACCACGCCCTTGAGCGACAATCCCTTGATGCGCTGCGCGCCCCATTCGGCGCTGATCTTGTTGCACGGCACGCCCCAGACCTTCTCGGTATACGACTTGAAAAACGTCAGGTAAAGTTGTTTGCCAAAGCGGTTGACGATGAAATCCTCGAGCGAGTGCTCCTGGCGCTGAGGCAGCAGCGCCGAGCGCATGTAACTCACGCCGCAACGAAAGGTACGGACAATGCCCAGATTCCTGAAGGTTGCCGCGGTCAGGCTAATGGGATAGTCGAAGAAGCGGCGCAGGAAATAGATGCGGCTCTTACGCTGGCGGACCAGCATCACCAAGTCCTCAGTCTGCGGATCGTGCGCCTCGGTGGCCGCGGGAAGATCGCGCTGCTGGCCCTGATAGCGAAACTGGCCGTCCCCGCTTGTGCCGGCCTCAACCGGCATCAGCTCCAGCCACCAGCGCATGACGCGGTCTGACTTGGAAAAGAAGCGGTGGCCGCCGATGTCCATGCGATTGCCCTTGTAGCGGATGGTGCAAGAGATGCCGCCGATCCGCTGACTGGCCTCGATCAGGATGGGTTTGATGCCCGAGCGCCGCTGCAGTTCGATCGCGGCAGTCAGTCCGGCAGGGCCTGCTCCGATGATGATCGCTGTGCCTTGTTTCATGCGCTGAATTGATTCCTTGCTTTCTCGTCGCTGGCGTCGCAAACAGCGGCGGCTGCCGGCCGGCTGCCCAAAGCCGTCACATGGCGCCCTGTGGCGGCTCTTGACGCGGCATATCCTTGCCGCCTGACTGAGGCATATGATAGAAACTCCCCTTCAGGCTGCAGAGCAGATTATAGCGGAGTATGTAATATGCCGCCGCGATCCCGTCCCATGCGGTTATCTTCTTGCCTTCTTCGTAGGTGCGTCCATAGTAACTAATCGGCGTTTCGTAGATGGCGCACTTCAGCTTGGCCACCTTGGCGGTAACCTCGATTTCAAAACCAAACCCGTGCGAATGAATCTTCATCTGCCGGATAATATCGCCCCGGAAAGCCTTGTAACACGTTTCCACGTCGGTAAGGTTGATGTTGGTCGCAAGGTTCGATAAGAAAGTGAGAAGTTTATTGCCCAGGTAATGATTGAAGTACAAGACACGCGTGGCTTTCCTCACCAGAAAGCGGGAGCCGAAAACGACGTCCGCGTTCCCATTGAGAATCGGAGCGATCACTGCGGGGATCTCCTGGGGGTCGTATTCGAGATCGGCGTCCTGGACGATAACAACCTCGCCTCGCGTAAGGCGAAAGCCGGTCTTGAGCGCTTCTGTCTTCCCCCGGTTTCTCTCATGCCGCGCCACCTGAATCTCGCCGTGTTCCGATCTCAACCTCTCAAGAATCTCCGGTGTTTTATCGGTTGAGCAATCATCGACGATCACGATCTCAAGCAACTGCGGCAGCTCGAGCAGCTTGTCCACAATTGTGGCCAGCGTATTTTCCTCGTTGTAAACGGGAACGACTACGGATAAGCACCTCTCTTGCATAAGCTCTTCTCCGTTCACGCGGTTGGGGTAAGTACCGTTCAGAAAGCTATGCGCCTGCAGCCGCCTGAGCGATGAGTCGCTCCGCCACGGAAATGTTGCCGGCGCACATCTTCAACCCCGGGGCTCTGAAGTCGTTAACTGATGACCATACCATTGGCGGATTACTCTTGTCCAAGACAGCCTTCAAGAAGGAATTATATGCTTGGCCGCCTGGCGATCGGCCGGCTCAGCGCCCTCGTGTATGATCTTTGTGATCATCGATTTTGATCAATCGCTGGACTCTCAAATCGCTCCCCGGAGAGAAGTCAGCAAGAGGCTCAAGATGACAAGAGCGCGGCTCGATGGCCTGTATTTGCTGCTGCTGGGGAGCTTGGTGTTTCTCTTGCTGGGCGTCGCCATGGAGAACGCCGCTCCTGCCCCATTGGCCGATTTCAAAGCGCTTTACTATCCCGCGCGATGCCTTATTCAACATGCTGACCCGTACATGGAAGGTGAAGTACTGCGCATCTATCGGGCGGAGGGAGGAGACCGCCCATCGGATGCCGCGAAGATTCGCCAGATCGCGACGCAGAATGTATACCCGCCAACCGCATTTTCTTTCACGGTTCCCTTCGCGATGCTGCCCTGGGGGCCTGCGCACATGCTTTGGATAACGCTCACCCTTGGCAGCCTCATCTTTGCCTCGTTTCTGATTTGGAATCTCGGGGCAGATTACGCGCCAGTCCTCTCTGGCGCCCTGATCGGCTTCCTTCTCGCCAACAGCGAGCTGCTCGTTATTACAGGCAATGCCGCCGGAATTGTTATAAGCCTGTGCGCAGTGGCCGTGTGGTGCTTTCTTCGCCAGCGGTTTGTCCTCGCCGGCATCCTGTGTCTTGCGCTCAGTCTCGCTCTCAAGCCGCAGGATGCGGGACTGGTCTGGCTTTACTTCTTATTGGCCGGCGGAGTTTACCGCAAGCGCGCACTGCAGACCCTGCTTGCGTCGGTTGCCATCAGCCTGCCGGGCGTCTTGTGGGTCTGGCAGATAGCGCCACACTGGATGCGGGAACTGCACTTCAATATCCTGGCATTTTCAGCACCGGGCGGTATCAACGACCCTGGCCTCGCTTCAATAGGTGGCCACGGCCTCGATATGTTGATCAGCCTGCAAACGGCCGTCAGCTTCTTCCGCGACGACCCGCGCATCTACAATCCGGTCAGCTACCTTATATGCGGCTCGCTCCTGCTGCTGTGGGCCTTCGTCACTCTGCGATCCCGCCCCTCGCCAAAAAGAGCCTGGCTGGCGCTCGCGGCCATCGCCGCTCTTTCCCTGCTGCCCGTCTATCATCGGCAGGTTGACGCCAAGCTTATACTGCTCACGGTTCCCGCTTGCGCCATGCTGTGGGCCGAGGGCGGCTTAATCGGGCGGCTCGCGCTCCTGGTGAATACCGCTGGGTTCGTGTTGACCGGAGATATCCCGTGGGCCATCGTCCTTGGTCTCATCGGCAAGCTGCACCCGTCCCCGGCAGGGCTCTCCGGGCAGATACTGATAGCTGTGCAGGTCTTTCCAGCCCCGCTCATCCTGCTGCTCATGAGTGTCTTTTATCTGTGGATCTACGCGCGGCGCTGTTCCGCCGCCCACCCCCAGCCGTTGTAGAGCCATGCTGAGGGTCCAAAATCCAAGGGAGCCAAGTATGGATTTTCCATATTGTGCGAAACAATATTCATGGCTGCCTGGCAATCGGCCGGCGCCGTCTCCTCGCGTGCGATCATAGACTACGATCAACGGCTGGACCTTAAACCGCTCCCCGGAGAGAAAACAGAGAGAGGCTCAAGATGACAAGAGCGCGGCTTGATGGGCTGTATCTGTTCCTGCTGGGAAGCATCTTGTTTTTGTTGCTGAGCGCTGTCCTGCAAAATGACTCTCCGGCAGTTGATTTCAGAATCAGGTACTACCCCGCGCGATGCCTGCTTCAGCACGGTGACCCCTATAGGGAAGCCGAGGTCTTGCGCATCTACCGGGCAGAGGGGGCCGACCGCTCGGCAGATGGCGCCCAGGCTGCCCATATCGCCGCGCATTATATTTATTTGCCACCCGCATTTTCTTTTACCGTTCCCTTCGCCATGCTGCCCTGGGAGCCTGCCTACAGGCTGTGGATGGCGCTCACCGTCGCAAGCCTCATCTTCGCCTCGTTCCTGGCTTTCAATCTCGGGGCGGATGATGCGCCGGTCCTTTCCGGCGCGCTGACCGGCTTCCTCCTCGCCAACATCCAAGCAATTATTATTCTCGGCAATCCCGCCGGAATTGTAATAAGCCTGTGCGTGGTAGCCGTCTGGTGCTTTCTTCGGGAGCGGTTTGTCCCCGCCGGCATACTTTGCCTGGCTCTCAGCCTCGCGCTCAAGCCGCAGGATGCGGGCCTGGTCTGGCTCTACTTCTTCTTGGCCGGCGGGGTTTACCGCAAGCGCTCATTGCAGACCCTGCTCGCGGCGGTTGCCATCAGCCTGCCGTGCGTCCTGTGGGTCTGGCGCGTCGCGCCGCACTGGATAGAGGAATGGCGCTCCGATGCTTTGACGGCCTTGAATCTCGGAGGACTGGCAGATCCTGGACTCGCCCAAACGGGCTACCATGGCCCCTTCATCCTAGTGGATTTGCAAGCCGTCTTCAGCTTCTTCCGCGACGACCCGCGCATCTACAATTCGGCTGCCTATCTCGTCTGCGCCCCGCTCCTGCTCGTCTGGGCGTTTGTCACCCTGCGCTCCCGCCCCTCGCCCGCCAAAGCCCGCTTGGCGCTGGCGGCCATCGTGCCCCTCTCCTTACTGCCTGTCTATCATCATCTCTATGATGCCAAGCTCCTGCTGCTCACGGTTCCCGCCTGCGCCATGCTGTGGGCTCGGGGCGGCCTCGCCGGGCGGCTCGCGCTCCTGGTGAATGCCGCGGCCTTCGTGTTGACCGGAGACCTTCTGTGGTCGGTCTTCTATGCTTTCATCACCACCCTGCACCTGCCCGCGGCAGGGCTATCGGAGCGGATGCTGATGGCCGCGCAGCTCTTTCCGGCTCCGCTCATCCTGCTGGTCATGACCATCTTCTATCTGTGGGTCTACGCGCGGCGCTGCTCCGCCACCCACCCCCAACCGCTGTAGAGCCATGCTGAGGCTCCCATTCTCATCGGTGATGCTCCAGCCGTCATCCTGTTTTCTGAAACAGGATGACCCTCCCCCACGCAAACACAAACGAGGGCTAGGATTGCTCCCAGCCCTCGTTTGTGTTTGCTAGATTCTGCCGGAATCCGGCCTTCGGGTTCAGAGCGGCTGCACGTCGGCAGCCTGCCAGCCCTTGGGCCCCTTCACCACGTTGAACTGCACGGCTTGACCTTCCTGCAAGCTCTTGAAACCACTGGAGTTGATCGCAGAATAGTGCACAAAGACATCTTCGCCGTTCTGGCGCGAGATAAAGCCGAAGCCCTTCGCGTCATTGAACCACTTCACGGTACCTTGTTCCATTTGATCGTATTTCCTGGATTGAATTGCGCTGGATGAATCGGAGCGACACTGGCAGAATCTTGCTGGTAGGGCGAGTGCTGCTCACGCCCGCTTCGGTCTAACGCTGAAAGCAGTGTAGCATCCCTTTTCATAAAATAGTGCTAAAAAATGTATCGTCTAGCTACATATCTCTCGCTTTCAACTTTGGAACTTGTTGAATTGGAAAGCCTTAACGTCGTACTCTTGTTGTGTTACCGTGGGAGGTTACCATGCTCCAGGATCAAGTCCCCGGCCTGCTTTCCCGCGCCACCGAGTTGCTTGAGGCGGAGTTCAGCTCTCTTCCGCCCTTTGAAACCGCCGTCGATCCAGGGGCGATGGCCCAGGTTTTGCAGGCGACGGCGCGCCGGCTGGGGGACAACTATCCCTATTTCCATCCTCTTTATGCCGGGCAGATGCTCAAGCCGCCACATCCGGTGGCGCGGGCGGCCTACGCGCTGGCCATGAACCTCAATCCCAACAACCATGCGCGCGACGGCGGCCGGGCCAGCTCGGAGATGGAGATTGAGGCCGTCCAGGGCATCGCCGCGATCTTCGGCTGGACGGAGTTTCTGGGCCACCTGGCTTCGAGCGGAACGCTGGCCAACCTGGAGGCGCTATGGGTGGCCGGGCAGTTGGCGCCGGGGAGGCGGATTGTGGGGTCGGAGCAGGCGCACTACACCCATAAACGCATCTCCGCCGTGCTCAAGCTGGAGTACGCGAGCATCCCTGCGGACAGCAGCGGGCGCATGAGTCTGGACGCGCTGGAGACTGAGCTGCGCCGGGGCGATGTTGGCACGGTGGTTGTCACGCTGGGCACAACGGGCATCGGCGCAGTCGATCCGTTGCCTGAAATCCTGGCGCTCCGGCAAAAGTACGGCTTCCGGGTCCATGTGGACGCGGCCTACGGCGGCTACTTCCGGCTGATCCCTCTAGCCGAGCCCGCGCGGCGAGCCTTCGCGGCCATGGACCAGGCCGACTCCATCGTCGTTGATCCGCACAAGCACGGTTTGCAACCTTACGGCTGCGGCTGCGTGCTCTTCCGGGACCCGTCGTTGGGCCGCTTCTACAAGCACGATTCGCCCTATACCTACTTCACTTCAAAGCAGTTGCACCTGGGAGAGATCAGCCTGGAGTGCTCGCGGGCGGGAGCCGCGGCTGTGGCTTTGTGGGCCACGCAGCGGCTTTTGCCGCTCGTGCCGGGAGGCGAGTTTGCCCGTGGGCTGGCTCGCGGCCGCGCGGCGGCCCTGGAACTGGACCGGCGGTTGCGTCAGGATGACCGCTTCCTGCCGCTGGCCGCAGGCGCGCCGGAGCTGGATATTGTGGTGTGGAAGGTGAAGGCGGAAACCCCGCAGCGGGCCTCGGAGTTGGCGCAAAGCATCTTTGTTGCGTGCGCCACAAGGGATTTGCACTTGGCCCTTGTACAATTGCCGGTGGCCTGGTTCGAAGTCAAGGGGCTTCAGTGCGCGGACGGCGGCGCAGACGCAACCGGGTTTGTCACCTGCCTGCGTTCGGTGTTGATGAAGCCCGAGCACCAGGCGTGGCTGGACAGGATCTGGGAAAGACTGACTGCGGCGAGCGCGGAAGTCATGGGAGGGTAGGCGGATGGCAGAGACAGACGGGATTGGGCGCCAGGAAGAAAACGTTCTCATTCGGGCGGGAAGTTGCGCGGTGACCATCCTGCCCCACCTGGGCGGCAAGATCGCGTCGATTCGTGTTGGCGATCGCGAGTTGCTGCAAGCCCCGCTCGCCCCCTGCGGCCCGCGCACCCGGACCATGAGTTTCGATGCCGGGGACGCCAGCGGTTGGGACGAGTGCCTGCCTTCGGTAGCCGGTTGCACGGTGGAAACCGCGGCGGGCCAGGCCTCGGTTCCCGATCACGGCGACTTGTGGCGCGTAGAGTGGCAGCAGGTTGCAGCCAACGCAACTTCGGCAACCCTCCGCGGAAAGTGCTTTTCTCTGCCGCTCGGGCTGGAGCGGACGGTCGCGCTGACCGAGACAGCGGAAAAGGGCTGGCAACTGAACCTGGATTACACCCTGACCAACACCGGCGATTACCCGGCGCCATGGTCCTGGGCCGCGCATCCTTTATTTGTGGCCGGGGCGGGAGACCATATCGTGCTGCCGAACTCCATTCGCGAGCTGCTCCTGGAGGGTTCCGGCGGGGGCCGTCTGGGAAAGAACGGTGACAAGGTGCGCTGGCCCGTCGCCACGCTGGCCACCGGCAGCCAGACCGACCTGAGCTTGGCGCAATCGCCCGAGTCGGGCATCGGTGACAAGCTCTTTGCCGGACCGCTGTCCGCATCCCAGAACTGGTGTGCGCTGGAGCGGCCTCAAGCCGGCGTGCGCATCAAGGTCAGCTTCGATCCCGCGGCCACGCCCTACTTAGGGTTATGGATCTGTTACGGCGGTTGGCCGGACCGCCCCGGACCGAAGCAGGTCTGTGTCGCTCTGGAGCCGGCTACCGCGCCCGTGGATTCATTGGCGAAGACGGGATCGTGGTCCCGTGCGCTGTCTCCCGGCGAATCCTTTTCCTGGCCCATGATTGTTGAGTTTGAATCCATCTAGGGAGTGACCCGAAATGCACGATCCTGCCGTTTTCCGTTCCATGCACCTGGCCCGCTTTCAGGCCGAACCGGCGATCTTTGTCGCTCCCGGCCGCGTCAACCTGATCGGCGAGCATACCGATTATGCCGAGGGTTTTGTGATGCCCGCGGCTATCGACTTTGCCACTCTGGCAGGCATCTCGCCGCGCTCCGACGGCAAGATCGTCCTCTACTCTGAGAATTACAGCCAGGAGCGGGCCTTTGAGGCAGCGGCGCTGCCCGTCAAAGGTAGCCGCCACTGGACCGACTACCCGCTCGGGGTAGTTGCGATCCTGGCCGGGGAGGGCCATGCCATTCCCGGCTTCAGCCTGAGCCTGTGGGGCGACGTTCCGCTGGGTTCGGGGCTGTCGAGTTCCGCGGCCCTCGAGGTAGCCACGGCGCTGGCCGTGCTGTCGCTCATCGGCGCCAGCTATCCGGGGCCTGTGCTGGCCCGGCTCTGCCAGCGCGCGGAGAACGAGTTTGTGGGCGCCAATTGCGGCATCATGGACCAGTTCATCTCCGTCCACGGCAAAGAGAACCACGCCCTGCTGCTGGATTGCCGCGACCTGAGCTTCAAGCTGGCGCCGATTCCGGCCAACGTGGCGCTGGTGATCGCCAACACCATGGTCAAGCACTCCGTTGCCGGGGGCGATTATCCAACGCGCCGCCGCGAGTCCGAGGCTGCCTGCGCCGTCATTGCCAGCCACCGTCCCGGCGTGCCCTTTCTGCGCGATGCCACGCTGGAGGATCTGGAAAAGTGGGGCCACGAGATGGCGCCTAAATCGCTCCTGCGCGCCCGCCACGTGATCAGCGAAAACCTGCGCACCGTGGCGGCTGAAAAGGCCCTGGAAAAGGGCGATATGGCTGAACTGGGCCGGCTGATGGCCGAGGCGCACACCAGTTATAGCCGGGACTTCGAGGGCAGTTGCGTGGAGGCCGACGCCATGGTGGCCCTGGCCCAGGATTTGCCGGGGCTGATCGGCGCCCGGCTCACCGGCGGAGGCTTTGGCGGATGCACCATCAACCTGGTGGAACAGAGCCACGCCGCGGCCTTTGTCGAAGCGCTCGCCGGCCGTTACGCGGCCCAAACCGGCATCGTCCCGCAGATTCATATCTGCCACGCTTCGGGAGGCGCTCACCAGGTCAAATAGCCTGCCTTCGCATCGAGGATGCCCCTGAACCTCCGCGAGTCCCCGGGGACCGCGCTTTGTCAACATCGGTTTCAAATGGCGCAAATGTGTTACCGGCCTTCACGGAACTGGGATCGTCGGGCACGTCCTGCATGGTCTAAATTAGCCACTTGAAAACCGGCTCCCTTGCTAAAATGGACGGAGTTTGACTCAATTCAGGACCGTGCCGGGCACTGCGCGCGGAATGCCTCTCCGGATCCCGGATGCGCTGAACGTCGCTTTGCAGATTTTATAGCTCGGCACGGAGACAATGAGAGACATGCAATCGACATCGTCCAAGCCGTTTTCGTACGAAACCTTCCCCGTTGCGGGCCAGGTCGCCTACTTCTCCATGGAGATCGCGATCAACCCCGCCATGCCCACCTACTCCGGCGGCCTGGGAGTGCTGGCCGGAGATACCATGCGTTCCGCGGCCGACGTTGGAATTCCCCTGGTGGCCTTCACGCTACTCCACCGCAAGGGATACTTCCAGCAGCATCTTGACAGCAAGGGCGTGCAGAGCGAGGATATTCAGCCCTGGAATCCCTCCGACTTCTGCGTCGAGGAGCCGGCCCGGGTTACCGTCTCCGTGGAAGGCCGCATTGTGACGGTGCGCGCCTGGCGCTATGAGATGGTGGGCCGCTACGGACACGTGCTGCCGATCTACCTCCTGGACACGGATCTGGAAGAAAATTCGGGATGGGATCGCGGGCTCACCGATCATCTCTACGGCGGCGACACCAACTACCGCTTGCAGCAGGAGGTCGTGCTGGGCATGGGTGGCGCGCGCATGGCCAGCGCCCTCGGTCACGACGTGAATGTCTATCACATGAACGAGGGCCATGCCGCCCTGCTGACCCTGGCGCTGCTGGAGAGCCAGCTAGCCGGCGGACCCCTCGGCGCGGTCACTGAAGCCGACATCGAGCAAGTCCGCCGCAAGTGCGTCTTCACCACCCACACTCCGGTTCCCGCCGGCCACGATCGCTTCTCCACCGAGCAGACCATTCGCATTCTCGGTGGCGAGAGGACCGCGCGCCTGGAAAAGCTGGGTTGTTTTCGCGACGGCATACTGAACATGACGCTGCTGGCGCTGCGCTTCTCCCGCTATGCCAACGGCGTCACCATCCAACATGCCAAGGTCACCCGCGGCATGTTCCCGGAGTTTGCCATCGACTCCATCACCAACGGCGTTCACGCGCCCACTTGGATTTCCGAGCCCATCCAGCAGTTGCTCGACGCCAACTTTTCCTCCTGGCGCCGCGACACTCTCTACCTGCGCAACGCCATCGACTTGCCCGACAACGACATTCTTGCCGCGCACGCCCGCGCCAAAGGGGAGTTGCTCGCCGAGGTTGCCACGCGCACCGGCCTGGTGCTCAATCCCGAGGTGCTCACGCTGGGCTTTGCACGCCGCGTGGCCACTTACAAGCGCGCCACCCTGCTCTTCACTGATCCCGCGCGGCTGGCCAGGATTGCCGCCGCCGCCGGCGGCTTGCAGATTATCTACGCCGGCAAGGCTCATCCACAGGACGATCCCGGCAAGGCGCTCATCCAGCAGGTCTTCGCAGATGCCGCCAGCTTCTCCAGCGACGTGCTCAGAATCGTTTATCTCGAAAACTACGACTGGGACCTGGGCGCGCTGATGACCGCCGGCGTGGATGTGTGGGTCAACACGCCCCGCCGCCCCTATGAAGCCTCCGGGACCAGCGGCATGAAGGCCGCCCTCAACGGCGTCCCCAGCCTCTCCATTCTCGATGGCTGGTGGATCGAGGGCTGCATCGAGGGCTACACAGGCTGGGCCATCGAGGACGGCGCCAACGATGCCGAGGAAGCCAACTCCCTCTACAACAAGCTGGAGACCGCCGTCGTTCCGCTCTTCCTTCAGGCGCCCCACAAGTGGGCCCGCCTCATGCGCAATACCCTGGCCTTCAACGGCTCCTACTTCAACACCAACCGCATGGTCAAGCAGTACACGCGCAATGCCTACTATCCGGTCAAGCTCATCGAGCGCGCCAAGGTCGAAGAAGAAGTCTTCGCCGACGGAGTCGGCGAGTCCGCAGGTTAGCCAGCCGGCAAGTCGGGGTTAACGGGTGCCCCATCTTCGGCGCGGGTGCCCCAGGTTCGCCGGGTGCCCCACCTTCGCGGCGTTTTTGTATTTGCCGTTAAGGTGGGATACCCACAACTACAGTTTTTTATGGTTCTTTACAGCCTTCCCTCCAAC
>Ga0209039_10000647_pt1 | contig 33473 bp, 24 predicted proteins | sample BogFormECP12_OM1_FD_188238 | JGI IMG/M metagenome (GOLD analysis project Ga0209039, IMG submission 188238) | Bog forest soil microbial communities from Calvert Island, British Columbia, Canada - ECP12_OM1 (SPAdes) (version 2) | ecosystem: Environmental > Aquatic > Freshwater > Wetlands > Bog ... | reverse complement strand
AAGAGGAAAGACATGGCCTTGTCACTTCGATCCGTGTCCCACAAAATCTGGCAGACCCTGAGTTCGATCAAGACCGGCGTCATTCTGATCATTTTGGTCGTGATTTTTTCGGTGGCCGGCACGGTCATTCTGCAGCGTCCCATTACCGATCCCGATGACATGCAGCGGGCCTATTCGCCTGCCATGTTGCGCTTCCTTGACGTTACGGGTCTCACCGACGTATTCCACGCGCCCTGGTTTCTAGCCCTTGTGGTCCTGGTGAGCCTGAGCATCATCGCCGCTTCGGTGCAGCGGTTCCCGAATGCCTGGCGATTCTACGCGCGTCCCTATAAGAGTCCCGACGAGCATTTCCGCAAGGCGCTGCCCACGCAGGCGCAGATTCCAATCGCCGACGAAGAGGAGGGGCTCAGCGCGGCAGAGCGCGCTTTGAGACACGTGGGCATGAGGTCGGAGCGGATCGTGCGTACCAACAGTTTCTCGTTGTTCTCCGAGCGCAACCGCATCTCCGAGATGGCGGTCTACATGGTTCATGCTAGCCTGCTCCTGATTTTGTTGGGCTACTTCATCGTGGACGCACTTTACGGCTGGAAAGGATTCCTGGTGCTGAACCCTGGGAGCCAGAGCGATCAAATTGAAGTCCGCAACGGCCTTACGCGCACTCTTCCCTTCTCGATCCGCTGCGACGGAACCGGCGAAGAAACTTATACCGACGGCACACCGAAGCGCTGGTGGTCGAAGCTCGCCGTCGTGGAGAACGGACGCGAGATCCAGCGCAAAGAGATTGTCGTCAACGATCCCTTGGTCTACCAGGGAGTACGCTTCTACCAGGCAAGCTGGGGCCGCACTGGAAAGCTAGATGAGTTAATCCTCAGCGCCAAGCCGGCAGCGGACACAACCCGCCCACCGCAGGAGATCTCCCTGGCCTTAAACCAGACTGTCGCCCTTGATGCTGATATCAGCGTGCAATTGGCGGAGTTCATCCCGGACTACGTGGTGCAGGACGGTCACGTCTACGCCCGCAGCAATGACGTAACCAACCCCGCCGTCCACATGATCGTGACTTCGAAGAAGGCGAACCGCAGCGTGAACGTGTGGCTGCCTAAGATCCCCGACATCGCCGAGAACGCGTCTTCCCCCTACGTTTTTGAACCGAAGGATCTCAAGACGGGCGTTTACACCGGGCTGCAGGTTTCGCACGAACCGGGGCAGTGGTCAGTCTGGGCGGGCGTCGTGCTGCTGGCGATCGGCCTGACCTTCGTCTTCTACGTTTCTCACGTGCGCTTCTGGGTGGTCCCGGTGACCGACGGCCGCGGACAGTTGGCCCTCTGGGTCGGCGGTACGGCCAATCGCAATCGTGACGCATTCGAACAGAAGTTCAAGCAGTTGGTGGAACAGATTCAGAAGGAGTTGAAACCTACAACGGTGGCCCCTGCCCCAGCGCAGGCCACAACCACAGCCGGAAGGTGAGTCTGGTTACGGAGGATTGGTACATGGCACAAGCACGAGCTGAGCAGCAACCCGCAACCGGCACGACCCTGATTGTCCTGGTCGGGCTGAGCATTGCATTCCTGCTGTTCATGGCGTTTTTGAATGTGGTGAAGTCCGGCAACATCCTGAGTGAGTCCAACCTGCTCTATGCGGCCCTGATCTTCTATGCGGGCGCAGGAGCCTTATATCTGGGCTTCGGCGTTACCGCGACCGACTCCTACATCAAATTTGCCTCGTTAGCCACCTGGGCCGGACTGGTGGCCAACACGGGAGCGGTGGCGCACCGCTGGTACGAGGCGGGACACCCGCCCTTCGCCAGCATCTATGAAATGCTGCTGAGTTTCGTCTGGACCCTGGCCGCACTCACCCTGATCGCGGAGAAACGCTATGGTGTGAAGGTGATCGGCACGGTGACCATGCCGGTGGCCATTGTCGGCGTAGTGCTGATGCAACTTCTGCGCACCGAAGTGCACCCGCTGGTTCCGGCGCTGCAATCCACCTGGCTGCATGTGCATGTGACGCTGGCCATGCTGGCCTACGCGGCCTGCGCCCTCAGCTTTGCCCTCGCCATGATGTTTCTGATTCAGGACAAGATGAAAACCGAGAGCTTTCTGGCGGGGACCAGCGTGTTTACCGTCGGAATCTACACCGCCATCCTGACCCGCTTCCAAGGATGGGGTGGGTTCAGCGTGATTGCCTGGGACCCTGAAAACAAAACCGAGGTATTCATCGCGCGCAATGTGCGGTTGTTCGTCACCATCCCCGACCTCGGTTGGATGATGCTGCTGGTCTTTGCCGCGGTGGCGGCGCCGCTGGTGCTGTACGCTGTTTCCCGTTGGGCCAAGATCAGGTGGGGAGTAGCCTACGCGGCTCGGCGGGTCCCGGATGCGATCAAGAACCTCTGGAACCGCATCATTCTGCGAAAAGAGGATTACCTCAGTCAGAGTGCCGCGCTGTGGAAGGCTAAGAATCCTCTCCCCGAGAATAGAGAATCGCTGATGCTGGTCGCCAACCGCGCGGTCTTCATCAGTATTCTGCTGCAAATTCTGGCGCTGGTTTTCTTCCTGCTGCGCGCGAGTAGCGGACTGTATCCCTCGCTCGATGCCGAGGGCACATATGCGACGAACCTGGCCGCCAGTCCATTCATCCTATCGGCGTTGGTCGGCGGCATTTTCGCCAACCTGTTGTATCTGTTGCTGCTGTGGCGGCGCGAGGATCTGGAGCGGCATTTGCCCGACGCCGACGCGCTCGACCGTATCACCTACAAAACGGTTTGCATTGGCTTCCCCCTGCTCACCCTGATGATTGCCGCCGGTGCCTACTGGGCCAACCGGGCCTGGGGTTCCTACTGGAACTGGGACCCCAAAGAGACGTGGGCGGCGATTACCTGGCTGGTCTATGCCGGCTATCTGCACATGCGGATCACACGCGGCTGGCGCGGACGGCGTGCCGCCTACTTTGCAATCCTGGGATTTGCCGTCGTGATGTTCACCTTTTTCGGTGTGACTTACCTGCTGCCAGGATTACACGCCTATGCCTGAGCCGGCCAGACAAATGACGAAGCCGGGGGCGGAGCCTGAGGCGGCTGCGACCCCCTCCGTGCGTCGACGGGCCAGCTTCTTCAGCACCGGCTACTCAAACGATATGTCCTCTGCGTTGGTCGCTCCTGCCTTGGTCACGCTTGACCCCCCGTCGCAGGACACCGCGGAAGATCCCGAACTGCCCTGGCTGCGCATTAACTGGGAGATCAAGGCGCTGGTTCCGATCGCCTGCGTGTTGCTGGGCGGAATGATGCTGTTTCTGCTGGCCACGCTGTCCTGGCGCGACCCCGAGCGGCACACGGTCCTGCTGGTGGCGGGCGCCGGCGCCGTTGCGATTTGCGGCGCGCTGCTGGTGGTGCTCACCTACCTCATTCAGCGGCCGATGGTCGAACTGCAGCAGAAGATCGCGCAACTCGGTGGGGGCGACCTCGGTGTGTCGGTGAGTTTCGCCCAGCGCAACGATGAGATCGGAGACCTGGGCCGCAACTTCAATCACATGGTGCAGCAACTCCGCGAAACGCAGCAGGAAATCGAACGTCTGCACCACACCCAGATGTCACGCGCCGAGCACCTGGCAACTCTCGGGGAACTGGCCACCGGGCTGGCGCACGAAATTCGCAATCCCCTGGCCGGCATTGCCGGCGTGATCGAAATCATCGGCCGCGATCTTCCCCCTTCCAGCCCGGCCCGCAGCGTAGTCAAAGAAGCGCGGCAGGAGATCACGCGCATCAATCACATCGTCACCGATCTTCTGCAGACGGCGCGGCCTCATCCGCCGCAGGTGCGCAAAAGCGATCTCAACACCACGGTGGAACATGCCGTCATGCTCGGCCGCCAGCAGGCCCTGGCAAAGTCCATCGAGATCCTGCTGCAGAAAGATCCGTCCCTGCCCCAGGTGGAGCACGACAGCGATCAGATCCACCAGGTGATGCTGAACCTGCTGCTCAATGCATTGCAGGCCATCGAGCACGATGGCAAGGTTCGGGTGACTGTGAAGGCGCAGGGAACGATGGCGGCGGTAGAAGTAACCGACGATGGCCGCGGCATCGCGCCCGAGCATCTCCCCAACATTTTCCGGCCTTTCTACACCACGAAAGGAGACGGTACCGGCCTGGGCCTGTCGCTGGCGCGCCGCATCGTCGAAGACCACCACGGCCGCATTGACGTCACCAGCGCCGTGGGTAAAGGCACCACGTTCACCGTGGTTCTGCCTCTGCAAGAGGCTGCCACTCCGGGCTCGGCTTCGTAGAAGCTGTTTTGCGGATATCTAGTTCTTTCACCACAGAGTCACAGAGACACAGAGAAACCCAACTGCTGGGCAACCCCTCGGTTCTGGTTTTTACAGGTTCAACCCCCTTCTCTGTGCCTCTGTGACTCTGTGATGAAAAGAGGCAAACTAGAACACTACCCCAAGCCTGGTAGTGGTGCTGTTTGGCATCCACAGGCTTCCTGTTGGCTAATCGCTGCTTTCTGGGCAGTTGCATTTCTTCTTGTACCAATGAATAGTGCCGTCCTTGTGGAGGCTCAAAGCGTCAATCGGTCCGCCAAGGGCTCCGCTTTTATCCTCAGTAATGCTCAATTCGGCAAGCCTCACGACCCTAAGCAACGGATCACCGCACTGTTTCAACATCTCGGCAGAAGCAGTCATATAATCTTTCCCCGATCTGACGTATCTGTCTTCTGTCTCAGCATGCCCCCAAGCGCAAGGGTGATTAAAGCAAAGGCTTCGCAGGTCACTTGGCTGCGTCGAGATTTGGTCACCCGAGAGGCGCAACTTGACTCCAATGAGATCAATCTGACCGCCGAGTACCACGCCAAATATTCCCGTGGCCAAATCACCCCCACGCTCATTCGCAATCTTTCGAGTGGTGTCTGGATAGAGGGAGAGCATGCGCCCCCAAGCAGTCACAGCCTTCTGCGCCCAAGTCTTGCCGACCGCAATAAGATGTGTGCGAACATTCTCCGTGCTCAAAGCAGTATTTCCAATAATAAAAGACTGCTTGGCATCCGAGATGGCATCCCATCCAAGTTTGTCCATAACAACTATGGCAGCTCCAGTAACAGCGAAGACAGCACGATGAGATTTAAATGCGGCGATTTTACACTGCGTATCCTCTGGGGTGTTTACTTTGGTAGTTCCTCGGCTGTCCGCCGCTATCACGACTTCATCGTCAGTGATCTCAAAGACTATAACAGTACCGCTGCTGGCGTTGATTTGGGCGTGTGCCGCATTGACGACAACAAAAAGCATAGCCATAACGAAAAAGAATTGTTTCACGCTGTTCTTCATAGCGGTGAAAACTCCTTCGCATCCGGCGTGTCGGGGAAAGAACTTGATTGTGGGGCATGTTGGCTTGCCATCAGTTACGGACGGCAAGAATTGGTATAGAGTCGTCAAATTGGCTCAGGGGCGTCAGTCCATGTTCGGCTTTCAATTTGGCTTGCCGCTTATCAAGAGTACGACTTGTCCCTCTCTAAGAGTTGGAAGCATAAACCCGCCTACTACGATGCCGCTTTCTATCAATGCCTTTCGTAGTGTTTGGGCACTTTTAGGCTCGCCTGTGGGGCCTTTATTTAGAAGCGCGACGCCCTGCGTCTCCCCACCTATTGGCATAAGTTGCTGGTTTCCAACCTTCCACCCCGCGCTTTCAATGGTCGTGACGAAATCGTATCCAAATCGCACTCCATCTTCCGCTCCGATGAAAATCCATACATCTACTGTTTCGGGTGGGGACTTCGCTAGATATGCGCGTATTTTTTCTTTTTGTTGTGGGGATAGATGGCGAGACTTTACACGTTCTTGTAGCTCTAGCAATGAACGTTCCGCATTAGCGGCTCTTTCTTGCTGCTTTGACATCTGGGTCTTCGCACGGGCTACGTCTTTTTCCAAGCCGACAACCTTAGAAGTTGCGATGGCTGCTGTCACACCAGCCGCATCGGCTGAATTATTTGCGCGAAATGCAGCATCAGCAGCACTATTGGCGGAAGTCTTCGCGTCGCCCGCCTCTCTAGTAAGGACGGCAATCTCTTGGTCAGCAATTGTTTGGAGATGCCTAGACGACAGGAAAATACCGCCGTCTCCTAGTAACTCTCCGGCCACCCCAATAATCACCAGCATCTCTCCGAATTTCATCCATCGGCTACCATGCTCAGCGTGGTACTCGATAATGAGTCCAACGACTAAGACTGCGCCAAATATGAGGAGTGCCCATTCTGAGACATCGAGAATGATCAAAGTCGCCGATTTTGATAGCGAGAAAAGCGTACCGATCTCCGCATCTGACCTAGCAGGAGCATTAGGTTTTGCTCTGCAGGGAATTGGCCTGGCGTACTTACTTTATCACAGGCTACATAAAAGGCGTAAAGAAACATTAAACAGGCCAAATAAAGCTTGACATCTGCCGTTATAGTGCTATCATAAAGGCAGTTTAGAGGATAGCATGAATCGGCTAAGCACAGCGAAACGGACTCAGATCATAGGGGCACTAGTTGAGGGCAATTCGATTAACGCGACGTGCCGAATGCTAGGAGTAGGAAAACATACCGTGTTGCGGCTCTTGGAAGATGCCGGATGCGCCTGTGCCGCATATCACAATGCAATGGTGCGTGATCTTCGTGTAAGGCGAGTGCAGTGCGATGAGATTTGGGCATTCGTTTATGGTAAGGACAAGAACCTTACGACAGAGCAAGTTCAGGCGGGCGCAGGTTCCGTGTGGACCTGGACAGCAATTGACGCCGATTCCAAGTTAATCATTACGTACATGCTCGGAGATCGTGGGGCAGGCACGGCGATGGCCTTCATGCAGGACATGGCTTCGCGCATCAGTAGCCGGATTCAGCTAACCACAGATGGCCATCGCGTCTATGCGGAGGCGGTAGAGAACGCCTTCGGCTCTGAGATTGATTACGCAATGCTAGTGAAACTGTACGGCGCATCGAGTGATAATCCTGAATCTCGGTACAGCCCTGCGACCTGCATTGGATGCCGCACGGGGGTTCTGGCGGGTGATCCTGATCCGAAGTACATCTCTACCAGTTACGTGGAACGGCAGAATCTTTCGATGCGAATGGGGATGCGTCGTTTCACGCGGCTGACAAACGGATTCAGTAAGAAATTTGGAAACCACGCGCACCAAGTTGCGCTCTATTTCTTTCACTACAACTTCTGCCGCGTTCACAAGACTCTGCGTGTAACTCCCGCGATGGAAGCGGGCCTTACGGATCACGTCTGGAGTCTTGAGGAACTGTGCAGCTTGCTCCCTGAAAGGAAGCCGAACGCACGAACTGACAAGGAATTAGTTTTCAAGGCACTGCAAAAAGCAGTCTAGAGGGAATCATGGCGAAAACAAATCAGGTCTCCATTCCGTATCTTGACCCAAGCGTGCAGCATGTGGGAATCAGCAAGCTGCGGGCGTTAAATGTCACTCAACTGCGGGAACTCGATAAGACGCTGGTGATTCAAGACAACGATAAACCGCTGGCTGTGCTCTTGAAGTACGAGCATTTTCTGGCGATGCAAGAGAAGATATTGCAAGAACGGATATCGAAAAGCCCGACGCAATGACATCAAGCAATCCGCTATTTGCTTTCCGTAGATTCCCGCACGATCCGCAGCGCGTTCTGGCTGCTGTCTACGGGCTTGCACTTGTGGGCGTCAAAATGGTCGCTAATACTAGCCAAGGCCGCGTCAGGGTCCGTCAACGCCTCGACTGCCACAGTGAACTGAGCGTTGCAGCACTCGCAGATTCCAAGCATCGGAATCCGCCCGGCACGTTTTACGATTCGAAGATTGCGCTTGGCCATGTTCAAAGTCTAGCGCATCTGGCAGGGAGGGCGTAACGCCTGTGGAAATCAAATGGCACCACTACCCCAAGCCTGGCAGAGTATCCCTCGGCCCTACCTGCGCGTATAATCTCTAGAAGTGTGCATTCCAAGGCCGATCCGGCGCTCCTAGCCGAGGGGCGCGCGTGCTTGGGTGTGTTGCTAGCCTCGCCGGAAGGTACCAAATAAACTACGTTACGCATGCCGACTGAGAAGATTCTGGTGGTGGATGACGAGCGCCTGGTGCGCTGGTCACTGCAACAGAAGTGCGAAGAATGGGGATACGAGGTGGTCGAAGCGGCCGCCGGCGATCCCGGCCTGCGCCTGGCGCAGCACGAGTCTCCCGACCTGGTTCTGCTCGACGTCCGCCTGCCCGATCTGAGCGGCCTGCAGGTTCTCGAACAGCTCAAGAAAACTCCCGGAGCGCCGGCTGTCATCATGATCACGGCTGACCCGCAACTGGATGACGTCAAGAGCGCGCTCAAGCTGGGGGCGTACGATTTCGTCGGCAAGCCTCTCGACTTCGACGAGTTGCACGTCACCATCCAGAACGCGCTGGAAGCGAACCGCCTGCGCAGCGAAGTTCAGTCCCTGCGCGGCGAGGTGCGCCGCCGCACCGGCTATCACGAAGTGGTCGCGGTGTCGCCGAAAATGACGGAGTTGATGAGCTTCGTGCAGAAGGTTGCCGCCAGCGAGGCCACCACCATTCTGATCCAGGGCGAGAGCGGCACGGGCAAAGATCTGGTCGCCAAGACCATTCACTACGAGAGCTCGCGCCAGAACGGTCCCTTTGTTGCCATCAATTGCTCGGCCATCCCCGAAACCTTGATGGAAGCCGAACTGTTCGGCCACGAAAAAGGCGCGTTCACCGACGCCAAGCAGATGAAGAAGGGCTTGTTCGAAACGGCGGATAGGGGCACGCTGTTCCTGGACGAGATCGGCGAACTTTCGCCTCTGTTGCAGGCCAAGCTGCTGCGCGTGCTCGAAGACCAGGTCATTCGCCGCGTGGGCGGACTGCGCGACCTGCAGGTGGACGTGCGCGTGGTCGCAGCCTCGAATCGCGACCTGGAGAAGGCGGTGCGCGAGGGGCACTTCCGCCAGGATCTTTATTACCGGCTGGCCATCATTGCCATCTTCATTCCGCCGCTGCGCGAGCGCACGGAAGACATTCTCCCGCTGGTGGATTTCTTCATCGACTGGTACAACCGCAAGTTCAAGAAATCCATTCGCGGCATCGGCCCCGAGACCCGCCGTTTGCTGCTGGCGCATAACTGGCCAGGAAATGTGCGCGAGCTTAAGAATTCCATCGAGCGCGCCATGATCCTCGAAGACGAGCCCATCTTGCGCCCGGTGTACATGCCGTTCGCAGTGGGAGACGCCGCCCGCAGCGGCTTGACCGCGTTCGAGCACAGCAGCGCATCCGCCGATGGCGGAGGCAAACAACTGGCCAGCGGACGCGTGCTGCCCCGGCTCTACATCCCGGAAGAAGGAACGTCGCTGGAGGAAGTCGAGCGCGCCATGGTGGAACTGGCCATGCGCCAGGCCAACGGTAATCAAACCCACGCTGCGCGCCTGCTCGATATCAGCCGCGACGCCCTGCGCTACAAGCTGAAGAAATTTGACCTGGTCCCGGCGGGCGATGACGAAACCGCCGACTCGGTTCCCGCCGAAGGTTAGAGCAAAATGCTCAGGCGCTAAAGCCGTGCTATTTGCCGTCAGGATCAGCACAGCTAAGACAGGCCACGGAGAAAATCAGAATTGGGGTGGCGCAGCGCCCTTCGGCTACGCTCAGGGCAGGCTTTCAGCGCTGCGATAAGAGATTTATTCTCACTAGCGGCTTCCAGCCGCTGAGGTACCTCTGGGGCTAAAGCCCGTTCCTTCTGCTAGCTTTATCGCAGGCCTGGAAGGCCTGCGCTACCCAAAATCAAGTGCACCACCGAGTTTTTCCTCAGCCTGCTGAAGCCCACATTCTCTGCCCGGCCAGGTCCATCCCCGCGACCTCAAGGAGAAAGGCGATGGACACGCCATCACTTCTTCGGTGGACGGAGGCGGCAGGTAGCTGGGGTTCCATATTCCTCGTATCTCGGCTTCATCCGACGATAACTGCAGTCCGCAGGATGGGCTTAGACTCGTTTGTCCCCGGGCAGCTTCCCCGATTGGCTCTGGGTTCAAGACGGAACGTCTGGAGTTTGGTTTCCGATTGGAAGCCCTCTTGTACCGGCGATGAACTCAGATCTTCCCGAGATCATGGATACGTATATTATTGTACGTATAATGCAGTACATAAATGGGGCGGCGCGCATCCCTGTCGTCCACAATCACGCTCCGGACACCACCCAGAATGCCCTTCCTTGCGCCGGAAACGGCCCTGCCAGCGACGATCGTTGCGACGGTCAAGGAAACCTTCGCCGCGAAAGGAATTGTGCGTCCAGCGGCTTCTAAACAGCCTCTACGACTTTTCAACAACTTACACGAAGGATCAACGACTTACGTAAAACAGACCGAAAGTGCGGGCTGGAAACCACTCCTAAAAAAACAGGGCCTCCTTGCGGAAGCCCCGTGGCGCCAAGCTATGAAATTATGAACTGCGCCAGTTGTAAAACTCTTTAGCCGCGGGCGGAATGTTCCTTCGCCTTGGCAATGTCCTGTTCGACCTGCTGCCGCTGCGGGTAGTCGGGATTCGTTTTGAGCAACTTTTCCCAGGCCTCGACCGCGCCCTTGGGATCAGCCTTGCCCTGCCAGCGTATCCAGCCCAGGTTGAACAGCGTCTGCGGATGTCCGGGTCGATACTTGAGGGAAGTCTGCATCGCGGCGATCGCCTTGTCTGCATCGCCCGTATACCAGTAGGCCGTGCCCATGTCGGTGCGGACGTCGGGATTCTCCGGATGGATCGCCAGCGCCCGCTCGTAGTACTGGATCGCGCCGGGGTACTGTTTCGCGTCGTAGAAAAGATCCCCCAGCTGTACCAGGGAGTCGTAGTCTTTGGGATTCTGATTCACCGCGTCGAGCAGCGGAGCTGCGGCCTGAGCCAGGGCGGCTTGCATATTCGCGTCGGATGGCTGAGCTTGCGTCTGCGGGACGGTTGTGGCGGCCGCTTGAGCTGTCGGCGAGGCCGATCCCCGAAACAGGTAACCCAGGGCCACTCCCAGCAGCAAGCAGAATACGGCCAGTACGTAGGCCTGTGTGTTCGTCCACGCGGCGCTAGGAGTTGATTGCGATTGCTCGTTTTGTTGGCTCATGCTTCTCCGTCTCCAATCTCGTGCCGGCCATCCCTGGTGGGGAATTGAGGCGGAACAACCGAGCGACGGCGGCAGCCATCTTCTCCTGTTCCTCCTTTTCCGGAAGTTCCTTGAGTTCGCGCGCCAGCGAACCGGCGATCCCTTGCGTGACCTGCGCGATGAGGGCACGCAGCAACTGATCCTGCTCCCGGGTAAACGGGCCACGCTCTTGGGCAAAAGAGTCGAATTCTTTCCGGCAAATCTCTTCCAGGCGCTGACTCACTGCGACGCTGGTCGGCACCACTGATTGCGTCTTGAGCCGGTTGCGGAAAGCCTCTATCTCCGCCATCACCGTCTTCTCGGCCTCCGTGGGGACAGTGCCCGGCTCGACCACAGGATTTCGGGCGGCGCGATCGAGGCCTTCGTAGTCATAAAGGAGAATGCCATCCACGCGGCGCACTTCGGGATCTACATTGCGGGGGATGCAGATGTCGAAAATAACCAGGGGGACCCGGTTGCGCTCGGCGGCGATGCGCTCGGCTTCCTCGCGGGTCAGAACGAAATGCTGGATGCCGGTCGCGCTGATCACGATGTCAGCCTGCAGCAGGAAACTCCAGCGCTCGGTCTGCGTGGCCGCAGTGCCACTCAGCTTCGCGGCCAGTTCCTGTGCCCGCGCCGGAGACTGATCAATGACCACCACCGGCCCGGCTCCGTTTTGGCACATCAACCGGGCGCAGGGTTCGCTCCTCTCCGTGCCCAGCAGCAGCAGCTTGCGGCCCTCGAGCGATCCGAAAATCCGGCGCGCCAGTTCAAGGGCCACGGAGGGAACCGTGACCCCCTTTTTCGCGCTTCTGGTCTGGTCGCTGACTCGCTCTGATACGCTGATGGCTCTTTCCAGCAGGGGGTTCAGAAAGCACGCGGAAGCGCCCACCGTCCGGGCCTGCTCCCACGCGATTCTCATGCAACCGGACACGTCGGCCTCGCACAATCTCTGGCAATCAAGGCCGCAGGTGACCCGGAAGATATGGGTCAGCGCTGCATCATCGAGCCGGCGGTAGAAGTGTTCCCACTCGCTCAGCTTCAAGCCATGCTCGGCATTCAGGTAGTGGATCAACGAATTAGCAGCCAGGGTCGGTTCGCTGGCCCACAGCAGGAATTCCGTCCGGCAGCAAGTGGAGAGGACGACCAGTTCCTCGATGCCCTCCGCCGTCTTCAACTGGCGAAGAACCTCATAGCGGCGGTCCTTGGGGATAAAAAAACGTTCTCTCATGGCCAGCGGCGCAGTGCGGTGGTTCAGGCCGACCACCATGAGCGTAGGTTCCACAACACACCTCGGGCGCAAGTCGCAATCGGATAGAGGCACGCTCTTTGCCAAAGGACGAAGGCCGCTTATCGCTCCAACCGTCTTTTTTTCAGTGAGTTGTGGATGAGGAAAAAGACAACAGGGCATTGCAAGTGGCAGCAGTGTGGCATATGGCGCGGGATGCGCGTGCTTTGGCGCGTCTGGCTCCTCCGCAAAGAGTTGAACTCGGACTTTAATCACTATCGCAAGTGACCGTAATCACAGACCAATTCCCTGGCTAACCTTGAAACTGCAATACGATTCGGACGCACTTATCGAGTCTCGGGCTTCGCCAGCAGATGCAACTTGCAGGAAAAGTGAAGCGGCGAGACAGGCTGGTTCTCAGGAGGAAAAGCAATTATGAAGATGATGAAGCTGGTCATTCTGATCGTGATGCTCGCTCTCGCATTGTTTCTGATTTTGCCCAATCTGTCCTGGGCTGCAGACGACGGCGCGACGGTTTACAAAGCGAAATGCGCCATGTGTCATGGCGCCGACCTGGCTGGAAAACCGGCAGCCAAGATTCCCAGCCTGGTCTCGGATGATGCCAAGAAGACCTCCGATGCCGATCTGACCGATATGATCGCCAACGGCGGCAAGGACAAGAAGGCGATGCACGCGTTCGCCAACAAGGGCGTAACTCCGGATCAGGTTAAGATGCTGGTCGCCTACATTCGCGACGCGCAAAAGAAGTAGTCACTCAACAAGCAGTCTGAAACAGCAAGATCGCTGTTCCAAAAACGGCGAACCCGCGCTGCCGTGGCAAAGACTCGGCCAGCGCGACTCCGGGTAAGGGTGAGTGATCCGCTCACCGGCAGGCTCTAGCCTCGAAGCCGGGCAGCCGGATGCCCCCTCCCGATCGCCACCTCAGGGAACAGCCAGCCCGGGTCTCGGTGCTCACCCCCAGACCCGGGCATTTGTTTGTGCGGGCTTCTGACATTCTGCAGGAACACGATTTCCTGCATTGTTCATTCAGCTGCTTTGAAAGGGCGCGGCTTCCAGCCGCGCCGCCGTGGCGCGCCCGAAAATTGGGCTTCAGCCCCCGGGGGACAACCGCGGTCAGCTCCCCTTCTAGCACCAAAGGATGCTTCCAAGCAGCTCACCCCAGCGGCTAAAGCCGGATGTGTTCTTCGCTCCTCTTGGCGCGGCTGGAAGCCGCGCCCTTTCAAAACCGCAGCAATTCTTCTAGTTTGCCGCTAGCTTTGGCTCTGGCGCGGAACTGGCCACGCGACCGTACTGGTTGATATGTTCCAGCTCCTTTAAGTGGTCGTACCAAGTGAACTTCAGGATGAGTGAAGTGATGGCAACGACGGCCAGGGCAATCGCGGCGCGCGTGAGTTCCCAGGTCACCACGTACATGGGCAGGACCACCAAGGTTACCTGCCAGATCATGCCGATCACGATATTGAACATGTCGCGGTAAAAATCCCGGTTGCGCTGGAACGAAGGATCTTCCTGCTGCACTTTCTTCAGAATTGGTCCCCAGAAGCCCCAGGGCCGCACCCGCCGGTAGAAATCCTTCAGCACTTCTTCGTCCTCCGGCGCGGTGAGCCAAGTGCCCAGGAAGCAGCCGATGAGCGAGAGAAGAAACACGACGCCAAAGCCAAGCGAAACCTCCAGATTCATCGAATGGGCATGGGCAAAATTCTGTAGCGGTTCGATCTTCGCAAGCAGCGTCGGAATGGTCAGCGCGGAAGAAATTCCCGCCACCATGCCCCAGAAATAACCGTAGCCGTTGAACCGCCACCAGTACCATTTCAGCACGTTGGAGGCGGTGTAGCCGCCCCAGAGCGCGGTCACAATCCAGATGACCACGTTGTTTACGCTGGTGACGTACCAGCCCAGGAGCACGCCCAGCACGACCACCGCGAACGAACTCAGATAACTCAGGCGCACGTAGGTTTTCGGGCTCGCGTTGGGATTGATAAAGCGCTTGTAAATGTCGTTCACGAAGTAGGGCGGCGCGGCGTTTACCGTCGCCGCGAAGTTGCTCATGTAGGCTGCCAGCAAGCCTGCGATGAGCACGCCCAGCAAGCCGGCGGGCACAAACAGCGCCAGCGCCGAAGGCAGAATCCGCTCGAAATCCATATTGGTGCCCATGGCGCGGATCTGGTCGCCGAAGAACTTGAGCGCGAGCACGGTCAGTCCCGTAATCAGGAAATAGCGCGGGAAGGTCAGCACCACGTTCACCCACCCGCTCATCATGGAAGCCTCGCGGGGATTCTTGCAGGAAAGAACACGCTGCATGTCGTAATTCGGCGCTGGTCCGGCCGCGCTGATCAGGACGCCTTTGAAGAGCAGCATCATCACGAAAAATCCGAATAGCCCGTAGCCGTCTTGCGCGATGCGCGCGTTGGCCGACGGTATCAGGCTGGACCAGTCCAGATTCAAATGCCACCCGAAGAAAACGTTGTCCCAACCCGCGGGGATGAAGTGCTGCAGGGTTCCAGGCGCAACCTTGGCCATGGCGATGATCCCCACCGCGAATGACGCCACCGACAGGATGCAGAACTGCAACACTTCCGTGACCACAACGCTGAACATCCCGCCCTTGATCACGTAAATCGCCGTGATGGCAATCAGCAGGAGGGCATACTCATTCACGCTGAGGTGCCAGGGCAGAAACGTGGCCGCAAATTTGCCGATGCCCTTGAACCCGTACGTGAAGAATCCGATGATGCTGATGAAGGCATAGATCACCACGATGATGTGGGCCAGTTGCGCCCCGCGGCCCTTCCCGAAACGCGTCTGAATCCACTCCGCGCCGGTCATCACGTTCGATCGCCGCAGCCAGGTCGAGAGGTAGACCATCAGAAAAACCTGGTTGAACGTCGGCCAGAGCCACGGGATCCATACGCTTTTGACGCCATACACGAACATCCAATAGACCAGCAGCATGGTGCCGCTGATATCGAACATCCCGGAGGCATTGGAGACGCCGAGGATGTACCAGGGCATCACGTTGCCGCCCAGGAAATACGCCTTGATATCGCTCGAAGCGCGATGCGAGACCCAATAACCGATCCCCACCGACAGCGCCAGGTAGGCAATGATGATTGCTATATCTATGACATGAAGATGCACAGTACGCCTCCGTTGGGACGGCCTGCCGCACAATCCGTTTCCTTTGCGCGGTCAGTTGGTCGTTCGTCTGGGCACAGTCTGTTTTTCTAACGGGCTGCTGAAGAACTCTCTTCGCTGACCGACCACTCCCTCAGCGACTAAAGTCGCTGTTGAATTTACAGCGTTTATGGCGCGGCTGGAAGCCGCGCCCTTTCAAAGCAAGTCAAGCTCTTAAGCACCCTGCTAAAACGTACAGCGGCTGCAAGGGTTGGAGCGCGCACGCCGCGCGCACTCGTCACTCACCATTTGTCACACGTCCGTCGTCATGCGTCCGTCGTCGCTCGCCTGTCGTCGTTCGTCAATCGTCATTCGTCAATCAAGGAAGCGTTCCGGCCAGCAGGAACACGAGAGCGGCCTGCCAATTGATGCAAATCTCGTTGCTCGCGTACGAGCCCTGATCGTCGGCGTACACTTTCGCCGGCGGCAATCCTGCCGGCAACTGCTTCAGCACATTGTCCTGCCGCGCTGCATTCGGTCCGCCGGATAACAATCCCGGCCACGGCTCGGCGTTTTTGTCTGCGCCGCTCGGCCGGTGGTGAGGATGACGGTAGGGATTGGCTCCCACCTGCGTCACCCAGGAAAGAGAAAAAGTATTGCGCCCCAGCAGGTAGTGCAGATTGTCCAGGGCGCTCTCCACGAAGGCGGGATCGGGCGACAGCGTGTTGGCCACCAGCAATTCCATTCCGTAATTCGCCACCACGCCGTTCGAACCCCACACGTAGTCTTTGGCCAGCAGGCTCACGCGATACGGAGACTTCCGCGTGCGCTCGGCAATCGCCAGCGCCGCCTGGGCGGTGCGCTGGCGAATGTCCGCTACCAGAGCGGCGTCTGAGCCCTTGCGCGCGCCCAGCGCATAGGTCCACAGGCCCATCGGGGCTACGTTCCGCCAGCCTTCCGGCGCCGGCGCATCCAGGGTCGAGCGGAAATCCGGATAGAGTTTCGCAAAGTATTCGTTGTAGGTCGCTTCTCCGGTGGTGCGCCACAGCTCAGCCGCCGCCCACAGCCTTTCGTCGGCGCAAGACGGATCCCCGTACTCACCGGTATTGACTCCCGGCGGGTTCCGGAATGTCACATTGGGAAACTTCTCGGTCCAGAGCCAGGCCTTGCGTGCCGCGTCGAGGTTTTGCGCTGCGAATTTCGCATCGAAGGGCGCGTATACGCGCGCGGCAATGGCCGCCACCGCCGCCAGGTCGGCTGTAGCGCAAGTGCTCTTGTAAGGCGCCTGGCCGGTGCCAATCACTTCGCTTGTCAGATGGTCGTCTTCCGGCATCACGAATCCTGGAAAATGCTCGCTGGCCTGCTTGTGCCAGACACCGCCATCCTCATCCTGCATCTTGAGCATCCATTCCAGATTCCATCGCGCTTCGTTCAGGATGTCGGGGGTGCCGTTCCCGCTCTCGGGAAGATTCAGCTTGATGCCTTGAAGTTTGGAGCCGAAAATTTCCCATGTCCACAGCACGGTCCCGGTCGTGATTCCGGAGTTGACGATATAGCGTCCGTAATCGCCCGCGTCGTGCCATCCGCCGATATTGTCGCGTTCTCCTGACTTCCCCGAAGACGGGTGGAATTCTCCCTTCAAGTGACATGCCGGGTGCGTGTACCCGGGGAACTCCGGCCCGAGGTCCACAGCCGTGCCGCAGCGCTGGCCGTAGAAAGCGCGCATGGCGAGATAGTATGTGCGGGAGAAAACATCCGGCCGGATCGAGAACGGCCAGCTCTGCCCCACTCCCGGCACGTCGAGGTAGTAAGTTCCCGCTTCGCGCAGCTTCGAGAAGTCGGCAATCTGAACGGAGTCGCCGGTGTCCGCGTCCAGGCTGGCTGGTCCGAGTTCGTCCTTGAAAACCGTGGCCTTGTCTGACGCTCGCTTCACTTCGAAGGTCTTAGCCGGGGCCGCAACTACGGCTATCTTCACGCTCTCGGGCAGGTAGCCGACCTGATCCAGCTTGATCTGGTTCAGCTTGATCTGGACGCTTGCACTCTCCGCTGTCTGAGCGGTTCCCCGCGTGCCGATGAACAAAACCGACAGGAGGACCAGTCCCAGGGGCAGCACTGACAGGCGATTCCTTGACCGGCGCATAAATTGGGCCATGCGTTTCCTTCCGCTTCCGCGCGTTAGTCCGAGGCTGCAAGCCTCTCATTGCGCGGCAGATTTCGACCGTGATTGTCCTCACGTGAGGGCGTGAATGCCAACACAGGCCTGTCCCTGGAAGTGAATTTCGTCACTTCCGGGCTCCCTACATGTCTACACCCGAAAGTTGTTCAACGCTAGTAGAAAATCGTTATACTAGCCCCGGTTACCAATTTATACAGGTGCCGTTCGGGGGCCGCTTTCATGAAATACGGGTACTTCGACGATCAGAATCGTGAATATGTAGTCACGCAACCGGATACGCCTCTGCCGTGGATCAACTATCTCGGCTGCCAAGCCTATTTCGGCATCATCTCCAATACCGCGGGCGGTTATTCCTTTTATCGCGACGCGCGATTGCGCCGCATCACGCGTTACCGCTACAACAACGCGCCCTTTGACTTGGGCGGACGGTACATCTATGTCCGGGATGACAACTCAGGCGAATTCTGGTCTCCCTCCTGGCAGCCCACCCGGCGGAAGCTGGAGAATTATTTCTGCCGCCATGGCATGGGCTACACCACGATCGGCTCGCAATTTGGAGGGATCGAGGCCAGCACGCGCTATTTCGTGCCGCTCGACGAGAACCTTGAGATCTGGCAATTGACCGTCACCAATCGCCGCCAGCGCGCCGCGGAACTTTCCATCTTCTCGGTGATCGAGTTTTGCTTGTGGGACGCTCAGGACGATTCCACCAACTTCCAGCGCAATTTCAGTATCGGGGAAGTCGAAGTCGAGGACGGCATCATTTACCACAAGACCGAATATCGCGAACGCCGCAACCATTTTTCCTTCTTTGCCTGCTCGGAGAAAATCGCCGGGTTCGATACCCAGCGCGATGTTTTCCTCGGTCCTTATCGGGGGTGGGACAATCCCTCGGTCGTCGAGGTAGGCCGGTCTACAAATTCCGTCGCTCATGGCTGGGCGCCCGTCGGATCGCACCAGATCAAGTTGTTTCTGCAGCCGGGCGAATCGCGGCAGATCGTTTTCCTGCTGGGATATCAGGAGAATCCGCGGGACCAGAAGTTCGATCCGCCAGATTCGCAAGTCCTCAACAAGAAGCGGGCAAAATGCGTCGTTTCCCGGTATCTGGTTCCGGGAAAGACCGACGCCGCGTTTGAGAAGCTGCGTCTTTATTGGGATGAATTGCTCAGCCTCTGTCAGGTGGATACCCCCGACGTGCACACCAATCGCATGGTGAACATCTGGAATGCGTACCAGTGCATGGCCACGTTTAATATGTCCCGCTCCGCGTCTTTCTACGAATCCGGCATTGGCCGCGGGCTCGGCTTCCGCGATTCGAACCAGGATTTACTGGGCTTTGTGCACATGGTTCCGGAACGCGCCCGCGAGCGCATCCTCGACCTTGCGGCCACGCAACTGCCCACAGGCGGCGCCTATCACCAGTACCAGCCGCTCACCAAGCGCGGGAATAATGACGTCGGCAGCGGCTTCAATGACGATCCCCACTGGCTGATTATCGGCGTCGGCGCTTATCTGAAGGAAACCGGGGACTGGAGCATCCTGGACGAACCCGTGCCCTACGACAACGTGCCGGGCTCGGAAACGCCGCTGTATGAACACTTGCAGCGCAGTTTCCGCTACACGCTCGACCGCCTTGGCCCGCATGGCCTGCCCCTGATCGGCCGCGCCGATTGGAACGACTGCCTCAACCTGAACTGCTTTTCCGATTCGCCGGGGCAGTCTTTCCAGACGACCACGAACAAGGACGGGACGGTTGCCGAATCGGTTTTCATCGCCGGGCTGTTTGTGCTGGCTGGCGGCGAACTGGCGGATATCACCAAACATCGCGGCTTGGAAGCTGAGGCCTGCCTGTATCTGGCCGAGGTCACTAAGATGAAGGCCACCATCCGAAAGCACGGCTGGGATGGCGAGTGGTTTCTCCGGGCCTACGATGATTTCGGCCGCAAGGTCGGCTCCAAGGAAAACGCGGAAGGCAAGATCTTCATTGAGACACAGGGATTCTGCACCCTGGCCGGTATTGGCCTCGACGACGGCCGAGCGCAGCGAGCTCTCGAATCTACGCGCAACCTGCTGGCCACCAAGCACGGCATCATCCTGCAGCAGCCCGCCTACTCGAAGTATTACCTCGAACTCGGCGAAATTTCCTCCTATCCCCCGGGCTACAAGGAAAACGCCGGAATCTTCTGCCATAACAATCCCTGGGTCATCATCGGGGAGACGCGGGTCGGCAATGGCGACGCCGCGCACGACTATTACACGCGGATCAATCCTTCGGCCCGCGAGGAAATCAGCGACGTTCACCGCTGCGAGCCTTACGTATATGCGCAAATGATCGCCGGCCGCGACGCGTGCACCCACGGCGAAGCCAAGAATTCGTGGCTGACCGGCACGGCTGCATGGAACTATTACGCCATCACGCAGTGGATTCTGGGAATCCGCACCGGCTATGACGGGCTGGTGATCGCGCCGGTCATTCCGGGCAACTGGCGCGGCTTTCACGCCACGCGCAAGTTCCGCGGCGTGACCTATCACATCGCCGTCGAGCGCGCGGGGAACGGCAATCAGGTTTCCCTCGAAGTAGATGGCGCGCTCATCCCGGGCAACGTTGTGCCGCTGCCGCCGGAGGGGACCAAGAGCGTCGCTGTGAAAGCGACTTTGCGGTAGCAGGCCGTGCGAAACTCGAAATGGCAAATTCAGCGTTCGAACAGGTTGCGGAAAAAAGCCAGATCTTGGGTGGCGCAGCGCCCTTCGGCTACGCTCAGGGCAGGCTTTCAGCGCTGCGATAAGGGGCCGGTTTTCAGTAGCGGCTTCAGCCGCTGAGGTACCTCCGGGGCTGAAGCCCATTCCTTCTACCAGCTTAGTCGTAAGCCTAGAAGGACCTGCGCCACCCAAAATCAGATGCGACATTGAGCTTCTCAGCAGCTTGTGAGGCGCGCAATGATAACGTAGTACTTACGGTATGAGCTTCGACTCCGCTCAGGGCAGGCTCTGAAGGCATACCCTGGTACGAATCGTACTTTCACTACGGGTTGCTATGACCTACATTCCGAACAGTTCGCGTTACGACAGCATGCAATATCGCCGCAGCGGCCGGAGCGGCCTGCTGCTCCCGGCCATCTCGCTCGGACTTTGGCACAACTTTGGCGGGGTCGATTCGCTCGAAAACAGCCGGGCGATGCTGCGCCGCGCCTTTGATCTCGGGATCACTCACTTCGATCTGGCGAACAATTACGGCCCTCCGCCCGGCTCCGCCGAGGAGAATTTCGGGCGCATCCTGCACGCTGACTTCGCCGCTCATCGCGACGAGCTGATCATCAGCACCAAAGCCGGCTGGGATATGTGGCCCGGCCCTTACGGCGACTGGGGCTCGCGCAAATACCTGCTAGCCAGCCTGGACCAGAGCCTGCGGCGTATGCAGCTTGATTACGTGGATATTTTCTATTCCCACCGTCCGGACCCGCAGACGCCGGTGGAAGAGACAATGTCGGCGCTCGATCATGCGGTGCGCTCCGGCAAGGCGCTCTACGCCGGCATTTCCAGCTACGACGCGGCGCAAACCGCGGCTGCCGCCAAAGTGCTCCGCGATCTGGGCACGCCCTGCCTGATTCACCAGCCCAAGTATTCCATGTTCGATAGGAACATCGAGAGCGGGTTGCTCGATGTGCTGGAAAAAGAAGGGATCGGCTGCATCGCGTTCTGCCCGCTGGCCCAGGGACTGCTCACGGATCGCTACCTCAACGGCATCCCGGCTGATTCGCGGGCCGGCAAGCCCGATACATTCCTGAAGAAAAACGACGTTACGGAGCATGCCGTGGCACAGGTTCGCGCGCTCAGCGAAGTGGCTCGGTCACGCGGCCAATCCGTCGCGCAGTTGGCGCTCGCCTGGGTTCTGCGCGATCCGCGCATGACCAGCGCGCTCATCGGAGCGAGCCGCGTCGAACAAGTCGAGCAAAACGTCGCGGCGCTCGCCAATCTCCGCTTTTCTTCCGCGGAACTCGAGCAGATTGAAACCATCTTGTCGCGGTAAAGCCCGGCGGGCGCTAGAGCAGTTCCACAACCCGTGTGTCCCTCAGCGCCTGAGCAGGCTGCGGAAAGATTCAGAATTGGGGTGGCGCAGCGCTTCAGCGCTGCGATAAGGGGATCTATTTTCAATAGCGGCTTCAGCCGCTGAGGTACCTCTGGGGCTTAAAGCCCATCCCTTCTGCCAGGTTGGTCGCAGGACTGGAAGGCCTGCGCCACCCAAAATCAGCGTCCGGGACGCCTCGCATTCTTCTTTGCTTTCTCTTTCTTTTTCTCTTGCGCTTTCTCTTGCGGCCGGCCGGGAAGCTTGTGGTATGTCTTCAGCACGCTCAGATTCTTGCGGATCAGGGCATTTCTTTGTTCCACGCACCGAAAGCTGCGCAGCGGATCTTCCGGCGTGCTCAGCACGTAATCGAGCAACTTCTCGACCGTGCTGGTGGCCACGTGCAGCCGGGTATCGGACGAAGCATAGTAGATGAACACCGTGCCGTCGTTGCGAGCGACCCATCCATTGGCAAAAGTCACATTGGAAACATCGCCGACTCTTTCTTCTCCCTGTGGCGCGATGAAGTAGCCCGCCGGACGATGCGTGATGACCTGCGGCCGCTCCCGTTCCGACAGAAACATGTAGAGCACGTAGCGCAAGCCGGCTACTGTGTTACGCACGCCATGCGCCAGGTGCAGCCAGCCGCGCGGCGTCTTGATGGGTGCGGGCCCCTGGCCGTTCTTCACTTCTTTGATGGTGTGGTACTCACGATTGTCGATGATGATCTCTTCGTCAATGACTGGGTTCTCGATGCTCGAAGCGAGCCCCCAGCCAATGCCGCCGCCCTTGCCCGCCTGAATAAACTCATCCTGCGGCCGGGTGTAGAAGGCATACTTCCCGTTCACGAATTCGGGGTGCAGCACTACGTTGCGTTGCTGCGGTGACGTGGATTTCACATCGGGCAGGCGCTCCCACTTTTTCAGGTCTTTGGTACGGGCCAGGCCACACTGGGCGACCGCCGATGAGGTATCCCAGGTTGGGGCTTTCGGGTCTTTGCGCTCGGTGCAGAACAGACCATAGATCCAGCCGTCTTCGTGACGCACGACGCGAATGTCGTAGACGTTGATATCCGGGTCTTCGGTCTCAGGCATGAGGATCGGATAATCCCAGAAGCGGAAGTTGTCGATGCCATTGGGACTCTCGGCGACCGCCAGAAAGGACTTGCGGTCCACGCCTTCGACTCGCGCCAGAACGACGATCTTTCCTTCGAACTCCATGGCGCCCGCATTGAAGGTCGCATTGATGCCCATGCGCTCCAGGAGATGGGGATTGGTCTTGAAATCGAAATCGTAGCGCCAGAACAGCGGCGTGTGCTCGGCCGTCAGCACGGGGTTAGCGTACCGGTCGTAAACGCCGTTTCCGGCTTTGACCATCACGTTCTTGCGGGTGATCAGCTTCTCGTGCTGCCGGAACATCTCCTCGACTTTTCTTTGGTACTCAGCTTCTTTCATTGCTTCTCACATTCCGGTTAGAATCGCAAATGCAGCGCCTGAAGGCATACCCTGATACGAATCCTGCTTTCACCACTGGCTGCTAATCATTTTCACTCGCGATTCTTCGCCATTTTGTCCAGGCGCTCCATTACTTCAAAGCAGGTGCGGCTGTTGTGATAGGGACACTTCCAAGGATCTACCTTGTACTTGTCTTGGCTCGGAGTTCCGTCGCGCGACACTTTCCAATACCACTCACCGTGTTTGCGATCCACGATGCAGTTCTCGATGAACGCCCAACTCCGCTCTGAGGCCTTCAGGAAATGGTCCTTGCCCGAGAGTTCGTAGGCGTTTAGAAATCCCACGACTGCTTCTGCCTGCGGCCACCAATGCTTGTCCGAGTCGATGATTTCCTTGCCTGTTCCCTCGTAGAGCAGGCCGCCATCGGGATCGAGCGCCTGGTCGTAGACCGCCTGGGCCATCTTCACGGCCTTTTCCCGCGCCTCTCTCAGGATGTCCGGGTCGCCAAGAATTTCAGCTGCTTCGCAAATCAGCCAACTTCCCTCGATGTCATGGCCGAACGACAGGCACTTCGAGCGGTCGTGCCATTCTTCGTCGAAAAACATCCGGAAGTGGTTCGTCTTGGGATCGATAATGCGGTCGAGGAAAATCCGCACCAGTTCCCGCAAGCGCTCTCTCAATCCACCATCGTTCCATTCCCTGAGGAGATTGGCGTAGGCTTCCAGCATGTGCAGGTGCGTGTTCATGGATTTTTTTTCATCCATGTCCACCTCGCTCAGACGCTGCTCCGCCGCCAGTTTCCAATCCCGCTCGTGGGTCTCGAAGTACCCGCCATTCTTCGCGTCATGACTTGCGTGTTCGATCAAACGATGCAGCGCGATGGCCTTCTCGAGCGGTTCGTTTTCTGCGCTCGCCGAGGCGTACTCGGCCAGAGCGTATACGGTGAATGCCTGCCCATAGATCCTTTTTTTTGTTTCCACCGGCTGGCCAAGGTGGTCCAACATCCAGTAGACGCCGCCGAAGTCCGCGTCCCAGAAATAGCGCAGCAGATAGTCGTGTGCCCGCCGCGCCGTCCGCAGGTAGACTTCGTCCCCATAAACCTTGTAAGCCTTGGAAAATGTCCAGAGAATGCGTGCGTTCAGGATCAGCCCTTTGTGGGCCAGCGGATCAATCGTGAGATCGTTGGCGATTTGGCCGCGAAACCCGCCATATTCCTCGTCGATCGCGTACTTCAGCCAGAACGGCAGAATGTCGCTGCGCAGTTCTTTCTCGACTCGCTCTCGCAGTTCTTCCACGGGGCTTCGACCTTTTTCGTAATGCTGAGTCTGGAACGCGTCTCGCCGCTTCCGGTTCGGATAAACGTTATTGTAAAGGGAAATCGCTTCCCAGCTGTGACATACGGCCAGTTCGCGCAGGATGCGGGAAATGCGGCTCTGCGAAGGCCATCACGAGCCAATGTGATTCTAATCACAGTCTTTTTGGGGACCAGAAAATACCCTGATACTTGCTTGTGGGGGCTGTTTTGAGGGTGTTCGCCGGAAGGGGGAAATCATGGTGGTTGCCAGCACTACTCCGAATATGGGCCGCATGGCTCGTGACTTTTCCAAGAATCCGATGTTGGTGTACTGGGAGATGACCCAGGCCTGCGGCTTGGCCTGCAAACACTGCCGCGCCGAGGCCATGCCCAATCCGCATCCTCTGGAACTCAATACCGAGGAGAGCAAGCGCTTCCTGCAACAGTTGGTGGATTTTGGCGATCCCTTGCCGCACCTGATCCTGACGGGAGGTGATCCGCTTAGCCGTAAGGATATTTTGCCGCTGATTGACTATGCCACGGGGCTGGGGCTGGAAGTTTCGATCACGCCCAGCGCCACTCCGGAACTGACGAACGATGCCATCACGCGTTTGAAGGAGCATGGCATTCAGAGCCTGGGACTCAGTCTCGACGGCTCCTGTGCCGAGAAGCACGACAACATCCGCGCTGTACCCGGAACGTTTGAACGCACTATGGAAGCGGCGCGGCATTGCGGACGCCTCGGACTTCCGATCCAGGTCAACACGCTGGTGGCGGAGGAGACTGCGGACGATCTGCCCGCCATCTACAATCTGTTGCGCACCAGTTTCCCGGTGATGCGCTGGAGCCTGTTCTTTCTGATTTCTGTCGGACGCGGTAAGGCTCTTAACGAAGTCACTCCGGAAGAAGGCGAGGCCATCATGCGCTGGGTGTTCGACCTCTCCATGCGCTCGCCGTTTGCGGTCAAGACGACGGAAGCGCCGTCCTACCGCCGCATTGCGATCGAAAAGATGCGATCCTCCGGCATATCTACGCCGGAGATGAAGACGACCTCGGTGTACAAGGGCTTTCAGATTCGGGACGGGCACGGCATCGTCTTCGTCTCGAACCTGGGAGACATCTATCCGTCCGGATTCCTGCCGTTGCGTTGCGGCAATGTGCGCACCGGTTCGCTGGTAGAGGTATACCGGAACTCGGAAATCTTCCGGGGATTGCATTCTCCCGACCAGTTTCACGGCAATTGCGGCGCGTGCGAATACAGCCACATCTGCGGCGGATCGCGGGCCCGGGCCTACGCCTACACGGGCGACCCGTTGGGCACAGACCCGTTCTGCCCGTATCAGCCGGGGAGTTCGGCGCCAGGCAGGGCTTAGCGAATTCAGCGCCTGAAGGCGCAGCGACGGCGCAGTAGTTGCGGTATGCCCTTCGACTCCGCTCAGGGCAGGCTCTGAAGGCATACCCTGATACGGATCTTGCCATTCAGGCCATGGCCTTGCGGGCAAACGAAAAGTCCCGTCCATTACCTCCGTAACGTTTGAGGCCTTACCTTTTCGCTTTACCCTTGAGGTCGAAGCTTGCGCTTCCCGAGGAGTTTGCCATTTCTGACGCCAACACATCACAGGGCGCCCGTTCCGCCTCAGCACGCGCGTTTGTTCACAGCCTGAACATTCTGATCAAGTACGCGCGCATGTATGGCTACGATCACAAGCGTACGGAGGGGCAGTTTGAAACTGCCTGGAATGAATTGCAGAATGCTCTGCCTGCAAGTGGAGAAGGCGGCTTTCTGCTGGGAGTCTCCGACAACAAGTTGCTCCTCGATGGCATTCCGCTCGAAGCCGGTCAAGCCGAGAAAAGCTTCGCGCAACTGTTGAACACCGCCGGACTGGCCAGCCTGAACTTCTGCAAAGATGTCACGGTGGAAGACTTCACCCGCCTGGTGCGCGCCTTCACGGTGGCGGGATCGAAGGCTACGGACGTGGCCAAGCAGATCAAAGAGGCATTGGGCAGCGGCAAGGAAGGCAGCACCATCAAGATTAACGAAGTGAAGTTCGTGGCTGCCGATCCGCTCACCGGAGATGTGAGCATCGCGGCCCAGATCGCGGCGCAGAGCCTGGGACCCGAGTTCCGGCAGTGGCTGAACGATCCGCAAAAGCTGTTGCAGTTGATCGCGGCCGCGGAAGGAGCGACTTCGGGTGGAGGAGCAACTAACGCGAACGGCGTTCCCATGGTGCCTTTGGGCAGCGTGCCGAACGGTCCCTACGGCGGTGGCGGTGGTGGGACCGGAGGCGGTGGTGGCGGGGGAACTGGAAGTGGAGGTCCCGGAACTGGGACTGGAACCGGCGTGGCCCCGGCATGGACCGGTGGAATGGTTCCGCTGCAGGAACAGGAAGTCATTCAGGCCATCCGGCTGCTGACGCGGTTTGGGCAGGTGCAGCAGGATCCGGCCATCAAAGAAGAAGACCTGCAGAAGGAACTGACCCAGACTGATCCGAATACGCGGTTGAATCTGCAGCAGTTGCTGGGGAGCCTGGCAGCCAAAGCCTCGGCGGAGGAGGAAGACACGCCACTGCTGATGAAGGCGGCCGAGCACATGGCGATCCGCTTCGCCCTGGAGCGCTACCAGAAGGGCGAAATCAAGGTCAATGCCGTGCACCAGATGATGGAGCACATGAGCCGCCAGATGGACTCGTTGCGCCAGATTCTGAAGATGCAGGAAGACAAGATGAGCAAGGCCGGGATTCTGGTGGAATCACACGCCGACATCCTGGACCGCATGTTCTGGGCGGAAGTGCCGGAGTCGGGAAAAAAGAGCGTGCTGCTCTCGCACGAGGCGCCCTGCGTGCCGCCGCGCAACGTGCGCCAATTTGTGGAAGTGCTGCTCGACCGCGCGGATAACCAGACCGCAGCCGAGATTCTGGACAATTATTCGAGCTGTCTGGCGGCTAAGGACGGGGAATCGCGCCGCAAGACCGCGACCGGTCTGAGCCAACTGGCCGATCTTTACTCGCGCCTGGGGGGAAAATCGCTGGGACTGGCCATTCGCAGGTTGAGCGAGGGGCTGATTGCCGACAAGGATCCGGAATCACAAAGTATGTTCAGCGCCGCTTTCGTGCGCATGAGCCAGGAATCGAGCGCTTCGAAGAACTATGCGGCGGTAAGCGAGGTTTGCGCCGCTATGGAACAGGTGGGCATACAGCGCCCGGTTCTGATGAACGACCTGCGTCCACGGGTAGGTGTGGAGAACCGGCTGCCGGAATTTATCGAGGAAGCGCTGCGCCTGAGCCCGGTGCCCGAAGACCTGCTGGCTGTCCTTCGACGGACCTGCCAGTCTGGCGCCGAGCATCTGGCCGACCGCTTCTTCCGCTGCATGCGCCGCGACGAGTGCGACCGCATGATCGAACTGGTGACACAATTGGGATCACCGGCACTGACCCAACTGCGGGAAATCCTGCGCACCGGTCAGCCGCGGCAGGCTTCGACTGCGGTTGGTCTGGTGAGCCGGCTGGATGTGCGAACTCTGCTGGAGCTGCTGCCCGTCCGTCTGCCGGAGTGGAACCGCTTTTATCACGACGTGGTGGTGAGGCAGGTCGCCTACGGCAACGCGCCCGACCGCGGACGAACCCTGCTGGAGCTGGCGGAAGTTCTCGATCCTCTGGTGCTGCCCGAAGCGGTGGACGAGATCGGCATGAGCGGCGACGTCACGGCCGTCCCACCGCTGATTGCCATGGCCCGGCCTGGAGATGCGGCTTCGCGGTCTCCGTTCGTGCAATTGAAAGCCGTCGAGTCATTGGGGCGGCTGCGCGATCCTGAGGCGGTGCAGACGCTCCGGGAAATCCTGGAAGCGAAGAAGACTTTTGGCTGGCTGCATCATCGTGAATTGCGGATTGCTGCGGCGCAAGCCTTGTCGAAGACTGATCCCCGTTACAGTTCGCAAGTACTGTCCGATAGCGGGCTGGAACCGGCGGAACTGGCGATCGCGGCGCTGGACATGGCGCCCGCCTGCCCGTGGGTGCGGCAGCGCCGCTACGAGCGCATGGTGTTGTCCAAGACCGTTCCGGCGACGATTGGCAGTTCGTGGGGAAAATCGAGAATCATGATCCGCGAACTGAGTCTGGGCGGCGGCATGGCCACCAAGGAAGACAACCTGCGCATCGGCAGCGAGGCCGATTTGGAGATTTCGATGGGCATGCGGTCGAAGATTCGAGCCCACGTGCTGCTGCGCCGGGCCCGCGTGAATGAAGTGGGATTTGAGATTGTGGACAGCGACCTGGAAAGCCGCTATCGCCTGCGCCGGCTGCTGGTGGATGCGTTGAACAACGCTCCCCAGAACAAGGGGCAGGAGTGGAGCGGAGAGCGGAAGGTGTAGGAAGAGAGTTTCAAAGTTTCAAGGTTTCAAGGTTTCAGAGTTTCAAGGTTTGCGCAGAGTAATCGAGTCTTGCCGGGAAATGCAAAAAGCCTCCGCACGTGCGGAGGCTTTTCGATTTAGGTCAGCAGTCTTTTGCGACCCTTTGAAAGCTCGCAACTTTGAAACCTCGAAACCTTGTTCCTACTTCACCTTGGCGAAGATAATGACCAAGGTGTAGAGCGCCAGCGACTCGATCAGTGCCAGGCCCAGAATCAGCGCGAGCTGAATGCCGGGACGAGCAGCGGGATTGCGCGCCAGTCCTTCAGCAGCAGCAGCGGTTGCCCTGCCCTGTGCCAGAGCGCAGATGCCGGAGGCAAAGGCCATGGAGAATCCAGCTGCGATTGCAACCCAGTTGACCACCCCGCCCGAAGTTCCGCCCTGCGCGAAGGCGGGGACGGCGAACGAGAGTGCGGACAGCACCATGAACAACTTGCTTAGCTTACCCATCGTGTTTTCTCCTCGTATGAAATACCGCCAGTGGGTGGTTGACGTCATCCCGTGCAGACGCCCTCACGCTCGCGGCACAGTTGCTAGTTCCCAGTTGTCAGTTCCCAGTTGTTCATCGCGCTTTCCACTCACAAACTGGCAACTGACATCTGGCAGCTGGCAACTGCCTTCTAGTGCTCCTCGGCAACCGCGCCCGAGAGATACACGGTGGTCAACAGAACGAAAATATAGGTCTGCAGAAGCGACACACCGATGTGGAGACCGAGGAACAAGATCGGAACACCCAGGGGCACCAGAGAAAAGAAAACCAGCGTGACCATGTCGCCCGCGAACATGTTGGCATAAAGACGAATGGTCAGTGAAAGCATGCGCGCGAGGTGGCTGATGAGTTCAATCGGCAGCATCAACAAGGCCAAAGGGAGCCGCATGAAAATCGGCATCGTTGGATCCGATGGTCCCAAGAAGTGCTTCAGGTAGCTGATTCCGGCGTGCTTGAATCCCTGCGTCTGGTAATAGGCGAAAGCACACAGGGCACATCCCAACGGGACGACCGGCGAAGCAGTGGGCGACTCGAAGCCGGGTATCACTCCAATGAGATTACAAAAAAGAATGAAAAACAAGAGTGCGGCCAGGAATGGCGTATAACCTTCGCTGTGATGGCCGATGATTTCGTGGCTTTGGCCCTGGATGAATCCCTCAACGCTCTCGAACACATGCTGTAACCCGCCGGGATCGTCCACGGACAGGCGCGAACGAACCAGCAGGAAGAGCACCAGCAGAACCACGAATACCAGAAACTCCATCGCAAAAGCATCGGTGATGGGCGCTTGTGGATACTTGGGTTCGATATGCAGGGCTCGCAGGAGCGCCCCAACAGGCCCGGCGAACAGGCGGTTCAGGATTTCGGTAAACCAGAGTTGTTCAGGCATATAAAAACTTCTGGCTGCCAGTTCCTGGCTGGCTTTCCGGTCTACAATCCGCGAGCCACAGCCACATAAAGTTCGTAGATGGCTTCGCAGGCGATGGCGGCTACGGGTAAGAATAAGCCCGCAAGAAGGCCATTCAGGCTCGCGGGAGAAACAGTCAATATAACATAGGCACCGACGGCCATCAAAACGTAGCGCAGAAGAAATCGGGAGACGATTCCCTGCCCAGATTGCGTGTTAGTGGCTCCGGTCGCCCGATCCGCGAAGCCACTGATGACCCGCTTCAACCAATAGAAATTGACGTAGGCAATGACGCATCCACAGACAAATCCGACCGCCGGGCGCGCGCCAAACTTCCACCCGGCAGCCGCGGTCAACAGAGGAGCGATGGCGGCCATGAAATGGCGGATGCGGCCTAGCGCTCCGGAGTAGAAGCGGTCGGCGGCGGCGTGTTCAGGGGCGGGATCCGTCTGTTTCAGATAGAGATTCATTTCGTATCGCGAAGGACGGTACGGATCAATTCGACAAAACCGGCAGCGATGCCCACCAGGATCCCCGCCAGATACAACCATGTCGTGTGCAGCCAGCGGTCGAGAGCGGCACCGATGAGCCATCCGACGACGAGAGCCGCGGGAAGCATGAAGGCCAGCTGACTGTAGCGGGCAAACTGCAGCCAGAAGTTATTCTTGTTATCCGGATTTTGGTCTGGCGTGGGGGACATTGGCTGCCGGATCGAAATGGCGAAGGACGATTCTACGCCAGTCCGTGGGGGAAATAGGAAAGCAGCCCGGCTTCGCCGGGCCTGGACGGGTCAAAGACCCGTCCCCACACGGGCAACGAAGGCCGAGCTTCGCTCGGCTGGACAGCCGGGAGCCTGCCCTGAGCCTGTCAAAGGGGCGGCTGTCCCCACATGATCAGCCCCGCGTCAGCATCTTCAGTGGATCAGCTTCGCTACGCTGGGGTTCTGCACGATGCCCAGGGCCCAGTTCACCATTTCGATGAAGCGGTTGGGCAGAATTCCGATGAAGAGCGTGGCGAAGCCGGCCAGGCCCAGGGCGGCGCGCATGGCATAGCTGATGGGCAGCTTTTCTTCGCCCGCCTCGGCCTCGCGCATGAACATGGCGTTGGCAATCTTGAGGTAGTAGTAGAGTCCGAAGACCGAGTAGAGCACGCCGAGCGCGGCCAGCACGTAGTGGCCGGTCGAGATCAGGCTGAGGAAGATGAAGTACTTGCCCCAGAATCCGGCGAGCGGCGGGATGCCGGCCAGCGACAGCATAAAGACCAGCATGAGGACGGCTTCGACCGGAGCACGCGAGTAGAGACCGTTCAAGTCGTCGAGTTCGTCGCCAATCACTTTCTTGTGGCGCAGCGAGGTGATCACGCCGAAGGCGCCAAGATTCATGAAGGTGTAAACCAGCAGGTAGATCAGGATGCCCTTGATGCCGTCGGCGCTGAGTTCGGTGGCCGTGCCGGCGATCAGGCCGAGCAGCATGTAGCCGACATGGGCGATGGAGGAGTAGGCCAGCAGGCGCTTGGTGTTGGTTTGCGTGAGCGCGGCGAAATTCGCGCCGGTCATGGTGGCGATGGAAACGAAAACCACAACCGGAACCCACATGGGCCTCAAGTAGACCAATCCGCCCAGATGAAATGGGCTGCCAATCAGGATGCGCAGCAGCATGGCCCATCCGGCAGCCTTGACGGCCACGGACATAAACCCGGTGATGCTGGTGGGCGCGCCCTCGTAGGCGTCGGGCGCCCACTGGTGGAAGGGGACGGCGGCGATCTTGAAGAAAAGGCCGGTCATGGTGGTGAGCAGCGCGATCACCAGGATCGGTTTGTACTCGCTCCTCTGCAAAAGATCGAACAAGCGATTGCTGATGTCCCCGAGGTTGGTGCTGCCGGTCAGGCCGTAGAACAGGGACAGACCGTAAGCGAAGATGCCCGAGGAAAACGCGCCCAGCAGCAGATATTTCAGCGCGGCTTCATTGGAGCGGCGGTCGCGGCGGAGGAATCCGACGAGCACGTAGGTGGAGATGGCCATCAGTTCCAGTCCGATGAAGATCAGCACGATGTCGTAGCCAGCGGCCATGCACATCATGCCGACGACGGAAAGCAGCATCAGGGCGTAATACTCGCCATGATTTTCATTTTCGATTTCGAGATAGCGCACCGACATCAGGATGGCGACCGCGGTAGCGGCCAGGAACAGGTAGAAAAAATAAATGGCGAAGCGGTCCACCAGCAGGGTGCGCATCATGCCCTGGTAGCCAGGCGCATTACCGAGCCAGTGCTGGATGTTGTACACGGCCTTGGCTGAGAACAGCAGCCCGATAAAGGCGGTGATCGCGTTGAGCCACTTCTGTTCCCGCGGGAGCATGAGGTCAATCAAAAGAATGCCCAGCGCGAACAGCGTGAGCAGAATCATGGGCAGGGCCAGCACGTAATCGGTCGGCGAGAATCCGAGAGACGGGCCCACTAGTTTTTCCCTTTCGGAGATGCGGTTGCTGCCTTGGGAGCATGGGCCGCGGAACGGGCCGGAGCTGTAGCCAGCGCAGACGGCGCAGCCGGTATGGCAGGCTGAGCGGCGGCATTCATCGTGCCAGCGTCCTGCCCAGTCTGCATGACGGAGACCAGGTGATTCACGGGCTGGTCGAGAATCTGGAAAAACGGCTTGGGATAGAGGCCGATCCAGAAGGCCATGATGATGAGCGGCACGAACATCGCCACTTCGCGCGGGGTCAGATCGTGCAATTTCTCGTTCTTCGGATTGGTCACTTGCCCGAAGAAAACGCGCTGGTAGAGCCAGAGCAGATACGCTGCGGCGAGCACGACGCCGGGGACGGCCCAGGCCGTCCAGAACCACCCAGCATGGCCGGCGATCTCCTTCTGCATGAAGGTTCCCCACAAGATGGTGTATTCGCCGATGAAGCCGTTCAGCAGCGGCAGTCCCATCGAGGAGAGGAACATGATCATGGTGATGGTGGCGTAGACGGGCATCACGTTGGAGATGCCGCCGTATTCGGAGATCTCACGCGTGTGGCGGCGTTCGTAGAGAATTCCGACGATCAAGAACAGCGCGCCGGTTGAGATGCCGTGGTTGACCTGCTGCAGCACGGACCCGCTCAGGCCGAGGGGAGAGAGCGCAAAAATTCCCAGCGTGCAGAAGCCGAGGTGGCTCACCGAAGAGTAGGCCACCAGCTTCTTCATGTCCTTTTGCATGAGCGAGACCAGAGCGCCG
>Ga0209039_10000646_pt1 | contig 33525 bp, 24 predicted proteins | sample BogFormECP12_OM1_FD_188238 | JGI IMG/M metagenome (GOLD analysis project Ga0209039, IMG submission 188238) | Bog forest soil microbial communities from Calvert Island, British Columbia, Canada - ECP12_OM1 (SPAdes) (version 2) | ecosystem: Environmental > Aquatic > Freshwater > Wetlands > Bog ... | reverse complement strand
ATCAGGACCAGTTGAACCAGGAACCAGAAGAAGGTGGAGACATGGAAATAGAATGGCTCGGGGCCCCCGGCGAGCCAAAAGTCGACAGCCAACGAGACGGACGTAAGGGGGCGATAACTCTGATTCGTGGTATGTATGCTGAAGAGCCGGGAATTGGTAAAGAACCGGGGGATGTTACTCAGGTCGGTGATGGCGGGGTTATCGACGATGGTGTGATAGTCGTCAAACTGGAACTCGTTATCGAAGTGATCGGCGTAGGCACCGAGCACGGCCAGCGAAAGACCCAGACAGAGGAGCAAGGTAGTGCGCTGGGAGGGCGATATTCGCGGGACTCGAAAAACAACCTCTCGAGGGGTCACGGGGCTCCGGCCAGCCAGGCCCCTTTCGCGCCGGCATTCGCTCCGCCCGGTCATTTCTCCGCTCCGGCTTGCAGGGACAAGGCACGGGCCAGGTCTTGCCGCGCTTCCTCGGATTCCGGACTGATCCGCAGGGCTTCCCTGAACTGCGCGATGGCTTCGTCCAGGCGCCCCAGGTTAGCCAGGGCCTTTCCCAGGTCCACGTGAACGCCCGCGTCGTCGGGCCTCACGCGCAATACCGCGCGAAACTGCTCCTCGGCCTCGCGGAGCCTCCCTTCCACTCCCAGGGCGATTCCCAGCGCGTGACGTTGGCCGATGTTCTCGGGCTGCAGCCGCACCGCTTCGGAAAGCTCGGCGGTGGCCTCCTGGGCGCGCCCCAGCTTGCCCAGTTGCAAGCCCAGGTTGTAGTGCGTCAGAGCGGAGTCGGGCCGCATCCTGACGGCTTCGTACAAATTGTCCAGGGCCTCGCTAGTCTGCCCCTGGTCCGCCAGCATGGAGCCCCACATGGAAAGCGCTTCCGCGTCGTTCCGGTCAAGCTGGACCGCCCGTTGAAACTCCGCGATGGCTTCTCCTTTTCTCCCCAGTACCTTGAGAGCAGACCCCAATCCCTTGTGCGCCACCCCGTAGTCAGGCCAGATGCGAACTGCTTCCTTGAACAGGGTAAGCGCCTCCGTCGTGCGGCCCTGTTCCAGGCGAATCATCCCCAGGTTGACCCGGGCCGGATTGTATCGGGGATGAATCCTGAGGGCTTGCTGATAATCCAGAACTGCCTCGTCCGCTCGGCCCGCGTCTCGCGTGTCGTCGCCCAGGTTGGTATAAGCAATGTAGTTGCCGTCGGTGACTTCAATGGCATGCCGGAACAGCGACGCGCTGTTCTGCCAGTAACCGGTCTGCGCCGCTGTCAGGCGCATGCACGCCAGGCACGCGGCGCCCGCCGCGCACACCCAAGCGGACCTCAGCCTGGGCCATCGCCGCCACGCTTCCGCGGCGCTCCATGCCAGCATGATGGATAGGCCGATCATCGGTAGATAGGTGTATCGGTCGGCGTGAGCCTGGTCGCCCACCTGCACTAACCCGATCACCGGAAGGATCGTAACCAGGTACCAGAACCATCCAACCGCCAGATAAGGACGACTTGCCCTCAACCACACTGCCAGCGCCGTAATCCCCGCAATCGCCAGGCCAGCCGTCATAATCAGCCATAAGGGTTGCTCCGCCGGGCGGGGATAAAAAAGAGCCAGTCTGATGGGCCGGAACATCTGGACGACGTAGGCTGCCAGGGAAACCAGGGCGTTCCCGAGGCGAGCCTGAATCGGGACCGCCTCCAGAGATCGAACCTCTCCTCCCTGGCGTTGAACCGCGAAGGTCGCCACTGCCATGCCGATCGAAACCGCCAGGAACGGCAGCTTCTCCCACAGGGCCCTAAGGGCCAGCCCGGCGCTCGACACCCGCTCCAAGGGCCACACATCCAACAACAGCAGCACGAGCGGCAGAGTGATCACCATAGCCTTCGACATCAGGCCCAGACAGAAGAGCAGAAGCGTCAGTAAATAGGCTGCCGGCCTGGGCCGCGAGGCATAGCTCAAATAGGACCGCAGCGCTAACGTCCAGAAAAACGCGCTCAGCACGTCCTTTCGCTCCGATATCCACGCTACCGACTCCACGTGCAGGGGATGCAGCCCGAACAGAAACGCCACCAGCGCGCTGGGCCAGCGCGCGCCCGTCGCCCGCTTGAGCAGTGCAAACAGAAGCAGCGTGCTCGCGGCGTGGAGCATCACGTTCGTCAAATGATGCGCGCCGCCGCGAGTGTCGAAGAATTGGCAGACCGCCATGTGCGAAATCCAAGTCAGCGGAAACCAGTTCCCGCTTCGCGTGGTGGTAAACGCCCAGGACACGCCGTCCGCGCTCAAGCCCGCGCGAACCTGCGGGGTGCCCGTGACGTAGATGGGATCGTCGCAGTTGATAAAGCCAAAGTGCCAGACCTGGCCGTACGCCGCGGCGATCAGCAGCAGCAGCGCCGCATAAAACCATGCATCCCGCCCGCGGGCGCGCAAAGCTCGCGCCGCCGGCCGCGATCCGCCCTTCATTACCGCTCCAGAATTGCTATCACCCTACTTGCTTGGCAGCGCGCTCATCATCATGGCGTTCAGGCACGCACCCCTGCGTAACCCAAACACCGTTTTGCACCCGTTACAGCCGATGCCAAGCGTTACGATCATTATAATAAGCACGGCCGGGAGTTACAATCATATTTAGGAGATCCGCATGGCCACCCTGGCAGAACAACTCACCGGCCAGACCGCTCCCGCCGAGTTGTGGCGCCCGCTCGATCGCAACCGCGTGGAATGCTTCGCCTGCGGCCACCGCTGCCCGATTTCGCCGGGCTTCGCGGGCGTTTGCAAGGTCCGCTTCAATCGCGAGGGCACGCTGTATGCGCCCACGGGGTACGTCAATGCGGTGTTTTGCGATCCCATCGAGAAGAAACCCTTCTTCCACGCCCTGCCGGGCGCGCGCGCGTTGAGTTTCGGCATGCTGGGCTGCGACCTGCATTGCGGCTACTGCCAGAATTGGGTTTCCTCCCAGGCGCTGCGCGATTTCCGTTCCACCGTGGATTTCCAGGCGGTGCGCCCGGCGGAACTGGTCGACATGGCGGTGCGCCAGCGCGCAGCGGCGGTAATCAGCACGTATAATGAACCTCTGATCACGGCCGAGTGGGCCGTCACGGTCTTCCGCGAAGCCAAAGCCGCCGGCCTTACCACCGGCTTCGTCTCGAACGGCAACGCAACCCCCGAAGTGTTGGAATACATCCGGCCGTGGGTGGATCTATATAAGGTCGATCTCAAGAGCTTCGACGACCGCCGGTATCATGAGCTGGGCGGCCGGCTCGGGCCCATCCTGGATTCCATCGGCCGCATCCACCAAATGGGATTCTGGCTGGAGGTGGTCACGCTCGTGATCCCCGGCTTCAACGATTCCGAGGCCGAACTGCGCTCCATCGCCGAGTTCCTGGCCGGCATCTCTCGCGATATTCCCTGGCACGTTACGGCCTTCCATCCGAATTACAAAATGACCGGCCCCGCCCATACTCCGCCCGAAACCCTGTTCCGGGCCGCGGAGATCGGCTCGGCCGCCGGCCTCCGCTATGTTTACGCCGGCAATCTTCCCGGCTCGACCGGCAATCTGGAAGACACCCGTTGCCCGTCTTGCGGCCAAACTCTGATCGCCCGCCGCGGCTTCCAGGTGGTCCGCAACCGTCTCACCGCCGCCGGCGCGTGTCCCGGCTGCGGCACACCCATCCCCGGACGGTGGAACCCACCGTCCCGCCAGCAGGCCCCGGACGCCGGCCTGCTCCACATCCGCTGCGGGTGATGCATGTCCGCTGCCCACATTTCGCCTTACAGCGGCGCCTGGTATCCGGCGGACGCCGCTGAGCTCGCACGGCTGCTCGATGCCTGCTTCGAAGAATCGTGCCAGCGAACCGGCCCGCATCTCTTTCGCAACGGGCTGGCCTTCGTCGTGCCGCACGCCGGACCGGTCTATTCCGGGGCCGTCGCCGCGGCGGTCTATCGCTCGCTCTCGCCCGACCCGCCGGAGCGCGTCATCCTGCTGGCCTTCCCCCACCGCGGTGGATTGAGCGATGTCGCCGTGCCCGACGTCGCCTCCATCTCGACGCCTTTCGGCGATGTGCCCATTGACGCGGCCCCATTCCCGCGGGTTCCCGAAGCGCGGCTTTGCGATCACTCCTTTGAACTTCAATTGCCGTTCTTGCAGAAGGCCGCGCCGCAGGCCCGCATCATGCCGCTTTACGTGGGCCGCATGGACGCGGCCGCGCGCGAGCGGGCCGCCGGCAAGCTGGCCGCTCTGTGGCGGCCCGGAACGGTCTTCCTGGCCTCTTCCGATTTCACGCACTACGGCCGCAACTTCGGCCACGTTCCCTTCCCCGCCGATTCTCAAATCGCGGATCGGCTGCGCGCGCTCGACTACGAGTACATCGACGCCGCCGGCAGCCTGGATTCCACGCTCTTCCTCGAAACCCTGGCCCAGCACGACGCCACCGTCTGCGGCGCCGCCCCCATCGCTCTGCTGCTCGATACCCTGCGCCGCTTGCCGGGCGAACCGATTTACCAATTCACCCTCGATTACCAAACCTCCGGCGACCGCACCGGCGATTTCAAGCATTGCGTCAGCTACGCCGCTCTCGGCTACTTTCCCCGTTCGTCTTACGATCTGGACGCCGCCGATCGCGAAGTGCTTCTCGACATCGCCTGCGACACGCTGGCCCACCTGCGCGGCAGCGGTGAGCCCCGGCGCGCCGTCGCGCGCGGCGGCTCGTCCGCTCTGGCCGCACACCGCGGCGCGTTCGTCAGCCTTCACCAGGGCGACGAGCTGCTCGGCTGCATCGGCAATTGCGCCGGGCGTGTGCCGCTGGCGGAAGAGATCGCCGATCTCACACAGGCCGCGGCGCTCGAAGATCCGCGCTTCCGCCACGCCGCATCGGCCGAAGGCCCCATCGAGGTCGAACTATCGATCTTGACTCCGTTTCGCCGCATTCGCTCCACCAGCGAGTTCGAGGTGGGCCGTCACGGCGCGGTCCTGCGGCTGGGCCGGAACTCCGGACTGCTCTTGCCGCAAGTGGCCGAAGGGCATGGATGGACCGCCGACGAATTCTTCCGCGCGCTGGCGCGCAAGAGTTCACTCGGTCCGAACGCGGTCCGCGACCCCAAAGCCCGCGTGGAAATCTTCGAAGCGCAGATCTTTTCGCGCACGCAAGCATAGGGGCGTTCCGCCTTGATGCGTGGGTTGGCAGGCGAAAGCGCCTGCCCCACAATGAGACAAGGCCTTGTGCACAAAAGTGGGACAGACGCTTTCGTCTGTCAACCCAGCGATGATTGCGACGCATTACACTGGTTCCGGCCGCCCGATATGAACCGTAGGGACTTTCTCTCCACCACCGCCGCCTTTTTTCTGGACCCGCAAGCTACGGCCGACGTCACGCTCCAGATCGGGACCGTGGACATCGCCATCGCTCCCAAACGCACCATCCGCACCGTCGGCTATAACGGTTCGTTCCCCGGCCCGGTTCTGCGCTTTCCCGAAGGCCGTAGCGTGACGGTGGATGTGGTCAACGACACCGGCTCGGCGGAGCTGGTTCACTGGCACGGACTCTTCATTCCCACCGATGTCGACGGCTCCGCCGAAGAAGGCACGCCCATGGTGCCGGCCCACGGCCGGCGGCGTTATTCCTTTGTGCCGCGGCCCTCCGGCACGCGCTGGTATCACTCACACGTCTACGCCGGCCGCGACCTGCACCGCTCCACCTACACCGGCCAGTACGGCATTCTGATCCTCGAACCCCGCCAGAACCCAGCCCGCTACGATCAAGAGATCCCGCTCGCGCTGCATGGTTGGAATCCTTTTCTATCGACCCGCGGCGGCGGCGAAGGGGATGAAGGCTCGCTCGAAGTCCACTACGGCGCTTTCACCGTCAACAGCCACGCTTTGGGCGCGGGCGAACCGGTGCGCGTCCGCGAGCGGGAGCGCGTGCTCTTCCGCATCGTCAACTCGAACGCCACCACGGTGCACCGCCTCGCGCTGCCCGGGCACAAGTTCGTGGTGGTGGCGCTTGATGGCAACCCCGTGCCGAATCCCACCGCCGTCAACGTGCTGGAGATGGCCCCCGGCGAGCGCATCGACGCCGTGGTCGAAATGAATCAGCCCGGCATTACGATTCTGGGCGAAGCCAACGACCAGGTGCGCAACATGGGATTGGGCGTGGTGGTGGAATACGCCGGCCGCACGGGCAGCCCGCAATGGGCTGCGCCGCCCGACGAGCGCTGGGACTACACGCTCTTCGGCCGGCATGAAACTGCTCCCGCTCCCGAACCCGATGAGAGAATCCCCCTGGTCTTCAAGCAGAAGTGGGCCGGCAACCGCGCCGTGGACCACTGGACCATCAACGGCAAGGAGTATCCCAAGACCGCCCCGATCCGCGTCCGCTCGAACGGCCGCTACCGGTTGATCTTCGACAATCAGAGCGACGACATGCACCCCGTGCATTTGCACCGGCACTCTTTCGAACTGGTGAAGGTGGCCGGAAAAGCCACGCGCGGCGTGATCAAGGACGTAGTGGATGTGATGGCCCGTACGCAGGTAGAGGTGGATCTGGTGGCCGACAATCCCGGTGCGTCGTTGTTTCACTGCCACATGCAACTGCACATGGATTTCGGCTTCATGACCCTGCTGGAATACGAGGGGCAGCCGCCGCCACCCATGTCGCACGGGCATGGATAAGCGCCACGAAAATAATACGTTCGATCCCGTTACGAACCTGCCCGCGGCGATGCGCAACCGTAGCGAACTGGACAGCCGCCGATGGAAAGCGGCACCATGAAAGTTGCTCATGTCCACGGCGCTCCCGATTGCCCCGCGCTTCGTCCCAGCGCTCGATCCGGCCTTCGTGCCAGCTTTTCTGTGGAATCGCGCTTACCGCGCCCGCGTTGCCGAAACCGGCGGCCGGCCACTGGCCGTCGCCCTGGAACGCAGCGACGGCTCGGTGTCGGTTTTCCACACCGCCGTGCTGCCGCACGAAGGCGGCGCCATCGCGATCAACCATCGCTATGTCGAGCGGCTGCTGAAGTTCCTGCTCTGGCAAAAAGGCGGCTGGCGCGTAACCATCGCCGGCGAGCCGCGCATTGCCGATCACCTCCGCGGGGTCTACTCGCCCACCGGCGCCCGCGCCTTCGACTACGAGTTCATGGGCGAGCGCATCTACGGCCGGCCGATGACCGTCGAGAGCGCGGATTACGACGCCGCTCCGGCGGAACGCGAAACCGCCGCGCCGCTGGGACGCCACCTGGATGGCTGCCGCATCGGCTTCGATCTGGGCGCGAGCGACCGCAAATGCGCCGCCGTGCTGGATGGCCGCGTGGTGGCCAGCGAAGAAATCGCCTGGAACCCAGCGCCCCAGCAGGACCCGCAGTATCACTTCGACGGCATCCAGGATTCGCTCAAGCGCGCCGCCGCCCGTCTGCCGCGCGTCGACGCCATTGGCGGCAGCGCCGCGGGAGTTTATGTCGGCAACGAAGTGCGCGTGGGCTCGCTCTACCGCGGCGTGCCGCGCGAACTCTTCGACAGCCGCATCCGCCGCCTGTTTTTCGAGCTCCAGGCTGCCTGGGGCGGCATTCCCTTCGACGTGGTCAACGATGGCGAAGTCACCGCGCTGGCCGGCTCCATGGCGCTCCACGACAACGCCGTGCTGGGCGTCGCCATGGGCTCCAGCCTGGCCGCCGGCTTCGTCACGCCGCAGGGCAACATCACTTCCTGGCTGAACGAGCTGGCCTTCGTCCCCGTGGATTACCGCGAAGACGCGCCGGCCGACGAGTGGTCGGGCGACCGCGGCGTTGGCGTGCAATATTTTTCGCAGCAGGCCGTGGGACGCCTGCTCGAGCCCGCCGGCATCAGCCTGCCCGCCGGCATGCCGCTCGCCGTCAGGCTCGAACAAGTACAGAAACTCATGGCGGCGGACGACCCGCGCGCCCGCCGCATCTACGAAACCATCGGCGTCTGGTTCGGCTACGCCATCGCCACTTATGCCGATTTTTATGAGGTCCGCAATCTGCTGGTGCTGGGCCGCGTGCTCACCGGGGCCGGAGGCGACCTGATTCTCTCCACGGCCAGTGAGGTCCTGCGCGCCGAATTTCCCGAACTGGCCGAACGCCTGCGGTTCCACATCCCCGACGAAAAAGAAAAACGACACGGCCAGGCCATCGCCGCCGCCAGCTTACCCCGGATTCCCAAGGAACATCCAAATGCGATTTCATAATTCCACCGCCGACTTCTTCGTCCCCGATAACCTCGCGCCCGCCGAGGCGCTTGCGCGCACCACGCATCTTTCGATCGCGGCCCACCAGGACGACATCGAAATCATGGCCTACCACGGCATCGCCGAATGCTTCGGCCTGAAAGACAAGTGGTTCACCGGCGTGGTGGTCACCAATGGCGCCGGCAGCCCGCGCTCCGGCATCTATGGCGACTACACCGATGCGCAAATGCAGAAGGTGCGCCTGATCGAGCAGCGCAAGGCCGCCTGCGTCGGCGAGTACGCCTGCCAGATCCAGCTCGATTTCTCGAGCGCCGAGGTCAAGGACCGCGACAATCCCGCCGTGGTGGAAGATCTCGCCCAGATCCTGCGCGCCGCGCGGCCCGAGGTGGTCTACCTGCACAACCTGGCCGACAAGCACGACACGCACATCGGCGTCTCCCTGCGCGCCATCGCCGCGCTACGAGCCGTACGCGCCGAAACCAAACCGGCGAAGGTTTACGGCTGCGAAGTCTGGCGCGACCTGGACTGGCTGCAGGACGACGACAAGCAGCTCCTGCCCGCCTCCGCGCGGCCCAACATCGCCGCCTCGTTAGTGGGCGTTTTCGATTCGCAGGTCTCCGGCGGCAAGCGCTACGACCTGGCCACCGCCGGCCGCCGGCTCGCCCACGCCACTTACTACGCCAGTCACGGCACCGACCAGGAGACCGCGCTCAACTTCGCAATGGACCTGACGCCGCTGGTCGAAGACCCGAGCTTGCCGGTTGCCGGCTATGTGCTGGGCTTCGTGGACCGCTTCCGCGCCGACGTGGCAAGGCGCCTCGGGTAGTTTATACTACGCCAGCTCAATTTCTTCGATCGCCGCGTGCCCTTCGGGCCATCGTTTCTTGTGGCCTGTCATGCTTCGGCAAAGCGCGGCAGCCCGACAGACGACAAAAACCGATCGTCTGCCCCACTACGTCTCCAACCACGGCAAATACGCCGCTCCGAACAACCCCGCCTCATTCCCTAGCGTCGCCTTCTCAATCCGCGTCTTCGTGGCCCGGTAGGTGAACGATCTCCACTCCACCGTCTTCAACATCTCCGGCGCAAAAAACTCCCACGCCGGCAGCACGCCGCCGCTCAGCAGATACAAGGGAAAGTTGAACGTATTGACCAGCGTGGCCAGCGCGATCCCCAGCGCTTCTCCCATCGACCGCCAGATGGCGCGCGCCTTGTCGCCCACTTCCCCCGGCTGCCCGGCCAGGTCGCCGACATCTTTGGCCGTGAGGTTCTCCCCCAGGTGCATCATGTGCGCCATCGCCACCACGGCCGTGGCCGACGCGTGTTTCTCCAGGCATCCCCGATTGCCGCACCCGCACGGGTTCCCGTTAGGCACCACCGTGGTGTGTCCCAATTCTCCGGCCATCCCCACGCTTCCGCGCAGCACGCGGCCGCCCGAGATAATGCCGCCGCCGACGCCGGTACCCAGCGTCAGCAGCACCAGGTCGTCCACGTCTTTTCCGGCGCCCATCCATTTTTCGCCCAGCGCCGCGGCATTGGCGTCGTTCTCCAGAATCACCGGCGTACCCAGGCGCTTATTGAGTTCGTCGCGCACCGGAAAGTTTTCCAGGTACGGCAGGTTGTTGGAGTTGGTGATGAAGCCCTCCTTCATCCGGATGAAGCCCGGCACGCCCACTCCAATGCCGGCCAGATCGCCTGGCCCGCGCTTCCCGCGCAGCGTCGAGATGGCGGAGACGATATCGCCCAGCACCGCCTCGCGTCCCTTCTCGAAGTGAGTCGCGCTGTCGATCTTATCGAGCATCTTCCCGGAGCGGTCGATCGCCGCCGCCCGCAGATTGGTGCCGCCCAGATCTATTCCAATCGAGTATTCAGCCATATCGACCGGCATCATAGCACGCATGGCGCAGTCCATCGTGCGATCTTCCGCCGGCGGGCCGCTCAACGCTTCCCGAGCTCGAGCCCGACTCTTCGCAATCCTTCGCGGAACATCTCCGTATTCACGCCCATGCCCACTCGAAAATGGTCCGGCATCTCGAAGAACCGTCCCGGCGCGGCCGAAGTTTCTTGTTCCGCTCGCAGCCGCGCCAGAAACTCATCCGCATTGCCGCTGCGCAGCCGCACGAACGCCGTCGTTCCCCACGCCGTGCGCACCGCTGAGACTCCCGGTTGCGCGTCCAGAAACTCCGTCAGCAATACTCGATCCGCCTCCACAATCCTGCGCGCCCGCTCGCGGATGGCATCCAGATGCTGGAAGGCCGCCACGCTCAGCAATTCCGCCGGATGCACCCACGTGGCCGCGAACAGGTTATTCAACTGGTACATGGCGCGCGCCAGATCCGCCGGCGCCAGAATCCATCCGCAGCGCAGCCCGCTCAGCCCGTAAATCTTGGTGAGGCTGTTGGTCACGACCACCTCGGGCGCCAGGTGGAACGACGTGCGCGGCGTGTCTTCATACACCGCATCCAGATACACTTCGTCCACCAGTAGCCGCGCGCCTACGCTGCCGGCCAGGTCCGCCGCTTCGCGCAGCACGGCATCGGGCGTCAGCACGCTCGAAGGATTGTGCAGGTTCGTCACCACGATCAACCTGGTCCGCGGCGTCAGGGCACGCCGGATCGCCGCCGGGTCGACGGCCCAGCCGCTGGCTTCATCGCGCGGGAAGCGCTTCACCTCCGCGCCGATGTACCGCGCCGCATCCACCAGCAGCCCGTAAGCCGGATGCTCGATCAGCACTTCGTCGCCAGGTTCGAGGACCGTAGCCATGGCCAGGTAATTCGCCATGGAAGTGCCCTCGGCCGTCACCACGCAATCCACGTCGACGCCCGCGCGCTCCGCGATCGCTCGCTTCAACGGCTCATAGCCATATGGATTGTTGCCATTGATTTCGAGCTGCGCGTAATCGAACGGCAGCTCCCGCAGCGGAAATGCGCCCACTCCGCTGGTCGCCAGATTAAACCGCGCCCTGCTCGCGGTCTTGGCCCAATGCATGTACTCGGAGGATTTATGTTGCATGAACTTTCCTTCGCGCGCGCCGGCTCCAATACCAATACACCGGTATCCCCGTCAACAGAATTCCCAACCCGATCGCCGAATTCTCCGGATTGCTCCACACCGTGCTGGCCACAATCGCCACGCAACTCGCCGCGAACAGGCCCGTCGTATAAGGATGCCCCGGCACTTGGTAGATCCCTTCGCTCACCACCCCGCCTTCGCGCCGGCGCAAAACAAACAGCGCCATCCCGACCGCCGCGAACAAGATGAAATCCACCGAGACTTCGTAATTCAAAATCTGCTCGTACTTTCCGATCAGCGCGATCGCCGTGGCCGCCAGTCCCTGCAGCACGATCGCCAGCACCGGGACCGCGGTTCGCTCCGATAGCCGGCCCACGCTTTCGAAGAACAGGCCGTCGCGCGCCATGGCGTAGTATACGCGCGGCGCCGTCAGGATGCCCTGGCTCAGAAATCCCAGCGTCGATATCGCAATCCCCACCGCGATCCACAGCGCGCCCGAATCGCCCAGCGCCGCGCGCATCACCGCCGTGGCCGGCGTCTTCGTCGCGGCGAGCGAAGCCGGCCCCAGCACCTTCACGCACACGAAGTTCGCCGCCAGGTACAACGCCACCACGCCGCTCACGCCCAGCAGCAAACCCCGCGAAAGATCGCGCCGCGAATCGCGCATCTCTTCCGCCACAAAACTGGCCGTCTGCCAGCCGCCATACGCGAACGCCACCGGCGTCATGGCCGCGCCGATCGCCGCAATCAGTCCGAACGACACCGGCTGGTCCAGCAGCGGCAGCGGATGAATCCGTCCTCCGCCCAACAGCAGCCCCAGCACCACCATGCCTACGATGGCCGCCGACTTCATGAGCATCAGCGCGCTCTGTACGTTGCTGCCCGCGCGCACCCCGAAGCAGTTGATGGCCGTCAGCCCCAGCAGCGCCGTGGCGGCGATGGCGCTGTCGCTCCAGCCGCCGCCGGCGATTTCGCGCCAGTAGCGCGCAAACGTCACCGCTACCGCCGCCATCCCGCCGGTCTGCGTCACCAGTAACAGCACCCAGCCGTACAAAAACGCCACCGAGGGATGATAGGCCACTTTCAAATAAAGATAGTTGCCGCCTGCGCCCGCGAGGCGCGTGGCCAGCTCCGCCCAGATGAATGCGCCCATCATGGCCAGCACCCCGCCCGCGGACCACACCCCCAGGATCAGGAACGGCGTGTGTACGTGCTGCGCCACCACGTATGGATTGATGAAAATGCCGGAGCCCACGATGCCGCCCATCACGATCATGGTGGCGTCGAAAAGCCCGAGCCGGCGTCGCGGTTTGATTTCGGCCAAGCTGTCAGTCTAGCAGCCCATACTCTGAGCTATGCTGTACCCATGCAACAGATCGAAGCCGATCAAGCCCACTTCCTGCTCCATGGAGTTTATCTCCCGGAACTCAAGAACGAGTATCGCCTCACGAAGAGCATTATCGCGGCAATTCCGCCAGATAAAGGCGACTATCGTCCGGATGGAATCTCGAAAAGCGCCATGGATCTGGCCTGGCACATCGCGTCCACGGAAATGCGGTTCCTGGACGCCGTGGCGGCGGGCGAGTTCGACCTCAGCCCCAGGCCCCGCCCGGATTCCATCAGGAACTCGGCGGATCTGGCTGCTGGTACACACACAACTTCGAGCCGCGCTTCGAAAAGCTGGCGAAGCTGTCGAACGAGCAGCTACTCAAGATCATAGACTTCCGGGGCGTGTTCCAGTTGCCCGCGGTGATGTACCTGGGCTTCCTGTTGCATCACTCGGTGCACCATCGTGGACAATTGTCGATGTATCTGCGCCCGATGGGAGCGAAAGTGCCGGCGATCTATGGCGAGAGCTACGACTCCGCGGAGGCCCGCAAAGCCACGCAGCAGAATGCTTAGACCCTAACCATTGGCGAAGAATCGCTTTACCGGCGCAAGTACCCCGGCGCACCATTCATAATGGAATGAATGTCTGGATCGGCGCCGGCATTCGCGGCGCGCACCCACTCGCGCACGCGCACCGCCGCCGTGGTGCTGGCGGGCTTCTGCGCATTCCTCAGCCTGTTCGCGCCGCAGCCGCTCCTGCCGCTGCTGGCCAAGGCCTTCGGAGCCTCCGCCGGGACGGTTGGCTGGGTGGTCACCGTATCGACCATGGCCGTCGCCATCTCGGCGCCGCTCACGGGAGCCATCGCCGACCGCTTCGGCCGCAAGAGCGTGATCGTGGCGGCGGCCTTTCTGCTGGCCGTGCCCACGCTCCTCGCCGGCACTTCCGCCAGCCTGGCCCAGCTTCTGTTCTGGCGCTTCTGGCAGGGCGTCCTCACGCCCGGAATCTTTGCCGTCACCATCGCCTACATCACGGAGGAGTGGGAGCAGGGCGGCGGCGCGGCCATGGCGAGTTACGTGGGCGGCACGGTGATGGGCGGATTCGCGGGCCGCATGGTGGCTGCGCTGGCGGCGTCGGAGTTCTCGTGGCGCTGGGCGTTTTTCTCGCTCGGCTTGCTCAACTTGCTCGGCGGCGTGGCCATCTGGGCGTGGCTGCCGGCCAGCCGCCACCCGGTGCGCGCACGCCCCCACGCCTCCACCGCCGCCGCCATGTTGCGGCACCTGCGCAATCCGCGCCTGCTGGCCACTTTCACGGTGGGCTTCTGCGCCCTGTTCACGCTGCTCGCCACCTTCAACTACGTCAACTTCTACCTGGCCGCGCCGCCGTTCCGCCTGGGCACCGCCGCGCTGGGATTGCTGTTCACAGTCTACCTGGTGGGCGCCTTCGTCACCCCGGTGGCGGGCCGCTGGATCGACCGCATCGGCCACCGCTACACTCTGGCGCTGGCTTTCGCCTTCGGCATCCTCGGCATCTCGTTGACGCTCGCCCAGAGCCTGCCCGCCGTGATCCTGGGACTGGCGCTCTGTTCGACGGGCGTCTGGGTCGGCCACTCTTCGGCGTCGAGCTACATCGGAATCGCGGCTGCGGAATCGCGCGCCGCCGCCGTCGGCCTGTACGTGATGTTCTACTACGTCGGCGGCAGTGCGGGCTCGGCGCTCTCCGGAATTTTCTGGAACCGCGGCGGTTGGCCGGCCTGCGTCGCGCTGGTGGCCAGCGTGCAGGTGCTGACGATCGTCATCGCGCTGGTCGCCTGGAAGCCGGCGTTGAAGACGTGAGTGGCGGACGCCAGCCCGTCGCTAGCCGGCCTCAATACCGTTCACGGAATGGGCCGGGCATCGCGACGAGGAGCAGCACAGGTGCGGTCTTGGGGCCGTTACGTCTAAGATGAGTGTATCGGCATTTTGCCCGATTAAGGATAAACTAACAATATGGACTGGAGCCGTTGCAGCGCTGTTGATCGGAACCCAGGGAAGGTTGGCGGGGCCTGGTGCTTCCGAGGCACGCGCCTGACGGTTGCCACGCTATTCGAGCACCTCGACCAGGGCTCAACCATAGACGAGTTCTTGGAGTGGTTCCCGTCTGTCAGTCGAGAGCAGGTGCATCAAGTGCTTGCCTTCGCCCAGAGTTCCCTCGAACAGCCCACGGCTGCGGCGTGAAGATCCTGCTCGACGCCAACACCCCGGCACCGCTCGCCCGGTTTTTGCGAGGACATGACGTGGTGCGGGCGGATGAATTAGGATGGCAGGGACTGGAGAACGGCGCTTTGCTTGACGCGGCCGAGCAAGCGGGGTTCGACCTGCTGCTCACCTGCGATCAAAATGTCCCGGATCAGCAGAATTTTGCGAGCCGTAGGTTGGCTCTCGTCATCCTGTCCTCGAATCACTGGCCGACTCTGCGGCGAATTGCGGCGCGAATCGCCACAGCCGATTTCGTGCAAACTGGACACATCGTCAGGATCGATGTCGCGATGTTGTAGGCCGCCTGGCTCTGGCCAGTCTGGGGCGAAGCGAACGAGAGCCCATCCATTCCACAATTCTCACTGATTCCTCCAAAAAATGCGAAGAAGCGGAGCTTGGAGACAAACGCCGCTAGCCTTGTTCCGCCCACCGGCGCCGTTGCGCGTGGCCCATCGCAAACAGCGCCGCAAAGCCCGCCAGCAGCCCGAGTGAAGCGCCAATGCCCACCACTTGCGGCGCGTTCGAGCGCAGCCACAGCGTCAGCGTCACGTTGAACAAGACCGGGATCCAGGCTGCGATCACCGGCGGCCACGGACGGTCGAGTGCGAACAGCGAACGCGAATCGATCTCGATCAGGCTCCAGCCCACCAGGCTGGGGCCGAGGCCCAAAAAGACCGCCGAAACCATGCGCGTGGATTCCGCGGTGAATCTGCCGTGCTGGAAAAACAGGGAGATGGCGGGCCGGCGGAAAATCAGGGCGAAGGCGCAGCCGCCCACCGCCGCCAGGGCCACCAGCGCCGTCGTGCGGTCGATCAATCGGAAGGCATCGCGCACCCGGAACAGGCTGCGCAGCCGCGCGATCTCCGGCAGCAGCGAATTGGAAATGGGAGTCACCAGGATCGCCAGCGGTACGCCCACGCCCCGCATGCAGTAATCGAGCGCCGCCGCCACGCCCGGTCCGGCGTGGGTGGCGTAGGCTCGCGTGAAGGTGATGTTGAGGCCGAGGCCGGCGGCGTACACCACAAAGAACGATGGCTTGGCCAGAATCTCTCGCCAGTGGATGGTGCTGTGCGGCGCCGCGGCCGTGTCCAGACCGGAGCGCGCGGCAAACCGCACGATCGCCAGTTGCGCCCAGGCGCCGGCCGTATACCCGACGGCGAATGCGTAGACGCCCAGCAGCTTCCACAGGCTCAGGGCCCCGATGATAGTGAACACGTTGAGCGCGGCTTGATAGAACGCCGTGGGCAGAAAGCGGCGTTCGGTGTAGAGCAGCGCGCAGTGGACCGCGCCGGCGCCGCCGGCTATGCTGGAGAGCGAGAGGATGCGCAGGTTGGTGACGGCCGCGGGGAAAAACCGCGGATCGATGCCCGGCGCGAGCGCCCGCATCAGCCACGGCGCGCCCGCTATTACCGCCGCGGCCACTCCCGTGAACGCCCACACCAGGCAGCGGTTCAGTTTAAGGAACAGCGCCGTGCGTTCCGCGCCCGAACAGGCCGTGAGCATCGGCACGAAGGCGAAAACCACGCTGTTGATCATCACCGAATTCAGCGTGTCCATCGGGCCCATGGCCACTGCCAGCGAATCCGCCCCGCTCTGCGTCCCCAGGAAAGATGCCGTGAGCGCGACGCGGCCGAAACCCAGGAGGTTGCCGGTTAACACGCCCAGCACCAGCGTCAGGCCGCCGCGGACTATGGGACTCTCCACCGCGCGGGCGAGCGCCCCGTCGGCCGCCAGCGGAGATGGTCGGGTGGAACTCAGTCGAACCTCCGCCATTCAGGCCGCGGCTGCGCCGGCGTTCCGTGCGGCGGCGAGCGCCGCCTCGTAGTTCGGGAAATCCGCCACTTCCTTCACATATTCGGCATAGCGGATCTGGTTGTGCGTGTCCACCACGAAGATGGCGCGGCTTTCGATGCGCAGCTCCTTGATCAGCGTGCCGTAGTGGGAACCGAAAGATCCGTCCATGTGATCCGAGAGCATCTTGACCTTGTCGACGCCGAAGGCTCCGCACCAGCGCTTCTGCGCGAACGGAAGGTCCATGCTGACGGTGATGATATCGACGCTCGGAAGTCTGGCGGCCTCTTCATTGAAGCGCTTGGTCTGCGCGTCGCAGACGGGTGTATCGAGCGAGGGCACCACACTGATGATGCGCACGTGCGCGCCGGTGTCTTTCAAAGTGACTGGCTTGAGGCTGGTGTCCACAAGGTGGAAATCTGGCGCTGTGTCGCCGGCTTTGAGTTCCGGGCCGATCAGCGTGAACGGCTTGCCTTTCAGGGTTGTCGCTCCTGGTCTTTCCATGGTTCCTCCTGTTTTTGACGGTGAATTTAATATTGTACCAACTCCCCCAGACGCGCCGCCTCTGCAACGGGGAGTTGACAGGTGTAATCGCGGCACACGTAAGCGGCCGCGCGGCCGTCCAGCTTGTGCATCTCCGCGATGGCCGGGATACCGGCCTCGAGCGCGCTGCGGGTTTCGGCCGAATCCACCAGCAGCAGGATGCGATTGGGAATGAAGCGAGTGTACAGTTCGCGCAGCAGGGCGCGCGTATCTTCAGCGTCGCGGTCGCCCACCAGGATGATCTGGCGGGCGTCGCCCAGCATAAACTCGCAAGCCGCCAGCATCTGGGGCAGCGCCGCGGGCACGTTGGCCAGTCTCGGAATGAATGCCTTGACGGCCAGCTCGGCCGACTCGCGGAATTCGGCACGGTTCGTGATCTGCGCCAGCCGCAGCAGGTTGAGGATGGCCACCGAATTACCGGAGGGTTCGGCGCCGTCGTAATCCTCTTTCACGCGCAGCACCAAACTCGAGTCGCCCGCCGTGGTGCTGAAGAAACCTCCAACCGCGCGGTCTTCGAAGCGCTCGCGCATCTGTTCGGTGAGGCGGATGGCCAGCTCCAGGTGCCGGCGGTCGAACTGCGCTTCGTAGAGATCCAGCAGGGCTTGAGTGAAAAGCGCGTAGTCGTCGAGGAATCCGGGGATGGCCGATTCGCCCTGGCGGTAGCGGCGTAACAGAACGCCGGTCGCGGCGTCCCAGGCATTCGCGATCAGAAACTCTGCGGCGCGGCGCGCGGCGTCAGCGTAGCGCGGCTCGTCAAGCACCGCGCCTCCCAGCGCAAATGCCGAAATCATCAGCCCGTTCCAGGAAGTGAGAACCTTGTCGTCCAGATGCGGGCGCGGCCTCTTGGCTCGCGCTTCGAGCAGCGTCTGGACGGCTCCGTCGAGCGCCGCGCGCACTTCCTCCACCGGCCGCTCGAAGCGCAACGCGGTGTCTTCCACATCATTGGCCTGATAAAGAATATTGCGGCCTCCCAATTCGCCGTGCGGGTCGTTCGCCACGTTGCCGTCTTCGGCGACGCCGTACCGGTAGAAGAACCACTCGGCCGCCTGCGGATCGAGCAGCGCGCGGATCTCCGCGGCGCGCCAGATATAGAAGGCCCCTTCGCTCTTGACGTTGGGCTGGGCGGCGTCGGTGGCGCTGTCGGCGTCTTCCGCGGAGTAGAAGCCGCCCGCCGCGTCGGTCATGTCGCGCAGTACGTAATCGAAGATGCGCCGCGCCGTACCGCCGTACTGCGCGTCGCGCGTGACCTGGAAAGCTTCCAGGCAGGCGATCGAAAGCTGAGCTTGGTCGTACAGCATTTTCTCGAAGTGCGGAACGAACCAGCGGTCGTCTACCGAGTAGCGGTGAAATCCGCCGCCGAGTTGATCGTGGATGCCGCCCTTGGTCATTTCGCCCAGCGTGAGCAGCACCATTTCGCGCGCCTCTTCGCTATGCGTGCGGGCATGGTAGCGGAGAAGAAACTGGAACACCGACGGCCGCGGAAACTTAGGCGCGCCGCCGAAACCGCCCAGATGACTGTCAAAGGTCCGCCGGAACGCGAAATAGCCGGTGTCGAGGATGGCTTGGTCCATCTCGGCCGGACCAGTGCGGCCAGGCGCGACGGTCACGTGCTTCTCAAGCTGGGCGATGATATCGCGGGCGGAATCGACAATCTGGTCGTGCCTGGTTTGCCAGGCGCTCGACACCTGAGTAAGCACCGATGCGAAACCGGGATGGCCGTAGCGGTTCTCCGGTGGGAAGTAAGTGCCGCCGAAGAAGGGTTCCAGATCCGGAGTCAGCCAGACGGACATCGGCCACCCACCGCCGCCGGTGGTGGATTGCACGAAGGTCATATAGATACGGTCGACGTCGGGCCGTTCTTCGCGGTCAACCTTGATCGAGACGTAATCCCGGTTCAGCAGGGCGGCGATCTGTTCGTTCTCGAAAGATTCACGTTCCATAACGTGGCACCAGTGGCAGGTCGAATAACCGATCGAAAGAAAAATGGGCTTGTTCTCGAGCCGGGCCTTTTCAAAGGCCTCCGGGCCCCATGGGTACCAGTCCACTGGGTTGTGGGCGTGTTGCAGCAGATAGGGGCTCTTTTCGTGGGCCAGGCGGTTGGTGTGCATGAGGTGGGCGCCGCTTTCATGGTACACCGGACATCCGCTTGGCAAAACGGGGAGTGGAAGCTGTGAAGAAATCCGTTGGCAGGCGAAAGCGCCTGCCCCACAAGAACGGGAGTCCTGGCGCACCAAAGTGGGACAGACGCTTTCGTCTGTCATTTGCGGCGCCGGAAGCGCGTGAAAGGAATCGCGGCCCGGCGGCATATCACAAGCGTATAGGCGTTCGCGACCGGTCCTTCGGTTACGGGAACGCATGGCACAGTTGTGCATATTCGGCACTTGTAACCCGGCGCTTAGTCAGCGCGCCGTGAGTATCGACACGGAGGCACCTGATGAAAAGCCAACGCGGACTTAGTAAGTCCACTTACTTCTGGTTCTGCTTATTGATCGTTTCTGCAGTGATGCTACAATCCTTCCAGGGCACACAAGCGAATAGTGCAGCGTTGTCCGCGACTTACTCGCAGGGAGCTCTGCACGTCGCGATTCCTTATGCCGCTGGGCATGCCGGCGCGGGAACGCTGATCGTCGAAGTCCTGGATCCCGAAGAGCGGGTGGTGGGCCGAACGGAGCGGGCAGCCATCGCCAATGATGGAACAGGCACATGGCGCGCGGACGTCCAGTTGCCCAACGCACTGACACTCGACGACATCGTGTGGCAACGCGTGCGTTACCGATTCTCGTACGGCGACGCCAAGGAAGCCGCGATCGAAGGCACGGAATCGATCTCAAAAATCCTGCGGAGGCCGGCGGTCCACATCGTGGGCCAGCAATCGTACCTGGCCGGCGGGGCTGCCGCGGTGCGCGTAATCGTGACGGACGCCAGGAACGAGCCGATTGCCGGACCGGCATCGGTCAAGATCGACTTGGCAGCGCCCGGGCAACCGGCGCGCGTACTCTTCACGGGACGGCTCAACCAGCACGGGACTGCCGAGGCACAGTTCCGGCTGCCCGCAGGTCTGGTGGGGAATTATCCGCTGCACTATGTCGTCGAGACGCCCATTGGGACGGCCGAATACACCGAGCAGGTGCGCATCGAGGACAAGGTCTCCATCCTACTCACTGCCGAGAAGCCCATCTACCAGCCGGGTCAAACCATCCACGCGCGTGCCCTGGCGCTCGACCGGGCCAATCATGAAGCCACCTCGGACCGTAATCTGACCTTCGAGCTCGAAGATTCGAAGGGCAACAAGGTCTTCAAGAAAGTAGCCAAGACCGACCGCTTTGGAGTGGCGTCGGCCGAATTCGGGCTGGCCGATGAGGTGAACTTAGGGACGTACCATCTGCGCGTCGCGATGGCCGGCGGCGGCGACCGGGAACTGGCGCTGAACGTGGAGCGGTATGTGCTGCCTAAGTTCAAAGTGGCCGTCGACTTTGCCGGCCAGAATAACAAAGCCAGGCACGGTTATCGCCCGGGCGACCACGTCACCGGGACGGTCCGCGCCAATTACTTCTTTGGGAAGCCGGTGGATGAGGCCCAGATCACCATCAAGGCGACCGGAATGGACGTAGCGATGTTTGACGCTGGACACGCCGAGGGTAAGACCGATCGCGATGGCGCTTATCGTTTCGACATTGCGTTACCCACTTACTTCGCAGGACGGCCGCTCAGCCAGGGCGCCGCCAAGGTGCTGGTGGAGGCCACCGTGAAAGACTCGGCCGGCCACTCCGAGACGCGCGGCGAATCGATTGTGGTGAGCCAGGCGCCGCTGATTGTAACTGCCGTCCCCGAGGGCGGCTTAATGGTGCCGAATCTTGAGAACGAGGTTTTCATCCTGACTTCCTATCCCGATGGCCTGCCGGCTAAGACCGATATCAAAGTGCGGGCGGATGGCAATCCAGAACAGAAAGCGACTACCGACGACGGCGGCGTTGCGGTAATTCGCCTGCGCACCACCGGGCGAAACCAAATGCTCGAGATCGACGACGCTGACCGCGAAGGCAATCGCGCCGCCAGTTCTCTGACCCTCCAGTCCCGCGGGGGCGCCGACCAGATTCTGCTACGCACCGAACGCGCGGTCTATCGCTCAGGAGACCGCATGGACTTCCACGTGTTCTCCACTAAAGAGCGCGGCACGGCATATGTGGACGTGGTGAAAGACGGGCAGACCGTGCTGACGCGCGATGTGGACATCGTGAATGGCCAGGCGGAGTTGGCGCTCACGGCGACGCCCGATCTCGCGGGCACGCTCGACTGCGATGCGTATCTATTCGGTGGCGACGCGCGCCCCATCGCGGACCACCGCCTGGTCTTCGTGCAGCCAGCCGACGAGCTTAAGGTGGAAGCTACCGCGGACGCCGCGGTCTACAAGCCGGGCGACGATGCGCGCATCAGCTTCCGCGTCACTAACTCGCGCGGCGAAGGCGTGCAGGCCGCGCTGGGCGTGCAAGTGGTGGATGAGGCCGTGTTTGCGCTGGCGGAAAAGCAGCCCGGTTTCGCCAAGGTCTTCTTCTACCTGGAGCAGGAAGCCATGAAGCCGCGTTATGAAATCCACTCCATCGGAATGCCGCAGATCACCGAGCCTGTCCCTTTGCCGCAGGCGGCGCAGCGCGAGCGCGCGGCACGGGCTTTGTTCGCGGCTACCGAGATGGTCGACAACAACAAGTTTGAAACCGATTTCGGGCGATCGCTTCCGCAGACCAAATATTACGAATACCTCAGCCGCTATCGCACGCAGTTCGTGGCGCAGGTCAACCGGCTTTCGGCGGACGTGGGCCGTGCTTACATCGAGAGCGGCGGTGACCTGACGAAGGCTGCCGGGCCGGCGTTGCGCGACGCCTGGGGCAACAATTTGAAATTCGAGCGTGCCGGGTGGAATCCGGCCAACGTATACCTGGTCCGCAGCGCGGGCATCGACAAGCGCTTCAATACGCCGGACGATTTGACCACTTACGTGGAAGTTCGCGCGAGCAAGATAGTGGGACGGCCCAGCACCGGCCCCAGCGCCATCCACGTGAATCTGGAGCACGACCGTGGCCCTTACAACGGCAGCGCGGCGATCCTGGGAACGGTGGTGGATCAGCGCGGCGGAGCGGTGGAAGGAGCTACCGTCACAATTCGCGGGGCCGGGCAGACGCGCACGGCGCACGTGAACGCCGATGGACAGTTCAGCCTGGCAGCCTTACCGCCGGGCACATACCAGGTGGAAGTCCAAATGGGATCGGAGAGCGTGTCGAAAGAACTGGCGCTCGCGGTGCGTGACAGCGCAGTACTCTCGGTGGTGCTGAGGAGTACGCGGGAAGGCGCCGTAGCAGTGGCCGTATCGGCTGAAAACAAGCTCTTCCCACAATTGGCGATGGAGCCTAGGGCGATGGCGACTCTCCGAAAAGACGGAGCCGCCGACAAGGTTGAAGTCATGGCTGGCGCAGCGCCCATTTGGGGCCAAGCCTCCGGCGGCGGGATTGGTTCCGGCCACGGCGGCGGAGTTGGCGCCGGCGGCGGGATCGGCCCCGGCTCGGGCGGCGGGTTTGGCGGTGGGGTGTACAAGATGAGTGCCGGCGCACCCGCGCCCCACGTGCGCTCCTACTTCCCCGAAGCCCTCTACATCAACCCGGAAATCATCACCGACAGCAATGGGGCGGCCAGCATCTCCATCCCCATGGCCGATTCCATCACCACCTGGCGCATGGCCCTCGTCGCTTCCACGCCGCGCGGCGCGCTGGGCAGCGGCGCTTCCAGCATCAAGGTCTTCCAGGATTTCTTCACCGAACTCGATCTGCCCGTCACGCTCACCGAGGGCGACCGCGTCTCCATTCCGGTCGCAGTTTACAACTACTCGGACGCGAGCGGCGACGTCAGCCTGCAACTGAAAACCGAGGACTGGTTCCGTCTGGTGGAGGATGTCCCGGACAAGCGCCTCACCGTGGATTCCGGCCGCGTGGGCGGTTCGCAATTCACTCTGAAAGCTGCGCGCATCGGCAAATTCAAACTGACGCTGACCGCGCGCATGGCCGGCGGCAACCGCGCCGACATCGTAGTCCGCGAGATCGAAGTGGTGCCCAACGGGCGCGAGCAGAGCACCGTGTTCAACGGAAAGCTCGAAACCTCCGTGGAACACCAGGTCAGTTTCCCGGCGGCGGCTATCGCCGAGGCCAGCAAGATTTTCGTGCGCCTCTATCCGGGCCCGCTCAGCCAGGTGATCGAAGGCATGGACAGCATCCTGCGCATGCCCGGTGGCTGCTTCGAACAGACTTCCTCCAGCACTTACCCCAACGTCCTGGCGCTCGACTATATGAAGCGCACCAAGAAGCTGACCCCCGAAGTGCACGCCAAAGCCGAACGCTTCATCGCCAACGGCTACCAGCGCCTGCTGACTTTCGAGGTAGCGGGCGGCGGTTTCTCCTGGTTCGGCCAGGCGCCCGCCAACAAGATCCTGACTGCCTACGGGCTGATGGAATTCTCCGACATGAGCAAGGTCTATGACGTGGACCCGAGGTTGATCCAACGAACCCAGCAGTGGCTGGCCGCGCAACAGCAGGGCGACGGAAGCTGGAAACCCGACACGTCCTTTATCAATGAAGGCGCCACCAACCGCTACAATTCCGACGTGCTGCGCATTACCGCATACCTGGCCTGGTCGCTCGAAAACACCGGTTACCAGGGCCCCGCCGTCGAGAAGGCCCGCCAGTATGTGGAGAACCACATGAGCGGAAACGTGGACGCCTACACGCTGGCGGTGCTGGCTAATTTCGCCGCCGATTACGGCAAGGACCGGGAGTTCACCCATCGGGCCATCAACATGCTGCTCGATGCCCGCTCCGAAAAAGACGACCAGGCGTGGTGGGATGCGCAGGAGACCAGCGTGTACTCCACCGGCTCAAGCGCGGCCGTCGAAACCGCCGGGTTGGCCGTGCAGGCGCTACTGAAAGCCGGCGAAGCCTCGGTGATCGCCGGCAAGGCGCTCAATTACATTGCTGCGAAGAAAGACTCTACCGGCGCGTGGCGCACCACCCAGGCCACCATCATGGCGCTGCGGGCCCTGCTGCTCTCTACTGAAAAGGGATCGGCGGACGTGCGCGGCGCGGTGGAAATCTCGCTCAATGGCAAACCGGTAGAGCACTTGACGCTTACGCCAGACAACAACGACCTCTTCCACCAGTTCGTCTTTCCCGTAGCCGATGCCGGCAAAGCTACCAGCGTCTCGCTCCATTTTGATGGCAACGGCGGCCTGGCCTACCAGGTGGTGGGCCGCTACTTCACTCCCTGGAACGAGCGCCCCGCCAACGAGCCGCTCTCCATCGGCGTGGCCTACGACCGCACGCAACTCTCGCAGGACGATATCGCGACCGCAACCGCGACGGTGAAGAACAATCTGAACAAGTCCGCCAATATGGTGATGGTGGATCTCGGCATTCCGCCCGGCTTCGACCTGCTGAGCGAAGACTTGCAGGACATGATCGACAAAACCGCCGGCCGCAAAGGTGGGAAGCTCGAAAAATTCAACCTCACCGCGACGCAGGCGATTCTATATTTCGATTCCATCCCCGCCGGCGATACCGTCAAGGTGAAGTTTCGCCTGCGGGCGAAGTATCCGATCCGCACGCGGACCTTCGCATCGCGCGCCTATGAATACTACGATCCGGAGGTGAGCTCCGTGGCGCGGCCGCTGGAGCTAGAGGTGCGGAAAAAGTAGCGCCGCGGCGCGACGGCGTGCTGCCCATCACGCCTGCACGACCTTACCACCTGCCCTTACCGCCAGTGTCCGCGGCGGAAAGCATACCCGCGGCTCGATTGCACCCACACACCGGGAACCCACACCGCGCGCGGATGCGGCGGCCGCATCCAGCGGCCCGGCGCCCAAACGTAGTTGCCGCCGCGCCAATCGTAGTAGCCCTCGGCCCACACATAGCCGGGACCCGGCGCCACTCCGATGACGCCGTAACGCGGCGGCGGCGGCGCGAAGCGCACATACACGGCGCCGTTGGCGGCACAGGCGCTCAACAGCGTGCCAATCATCACAAATCCCGTGGCCAGCAATTTCCTTTTCATTGTTCCTGCCTCCTATGGCGTGAAACGCGCCTCCCGGACCCTGAGTTACGACTCTGAATCCAAGTTAATGTTAGAAAGCGTTCATCCAGAGATCCGATTTTGGGTCACAATAGGCGTATGGCAAAGGTCACCGAACTCCATGTAAACGGAACGCGCCGGCAGATCGATGCCGATGCGGACTGCACTCTATTGAGCGTCCTGCGCGACGATCTCGACCTCACGGGCACCAAGTATGGCTGCGGCGAAGGCCAATGCGCGGCCTGCACCGTCCTGATCGATGGCACGGCCACCAAGTCGTGCCTCACCAAAGTCGGTGCCGTGGGGGGCAAGCGCATCACCACCATCGAAGGCCTGGCGAACGGCAAGCTGCATGCCGTGCAGGAAGCATTTCTCGAGGCCGACGCCATGCAGTGCGGGTGGTGCACGCCCGGGATGATCCTCGGCGCCGTGGCTCTGCTCGAGCACACGCCGCACCCGAGCGATGCCGACATCGTCAGCGGTATGAACGGGCACATTTGCCGGTGCGGCACGTACGGTCGCGTGGTGCGCGCCATTCAAATGGCGTCGAAGAACGGAGGCCGGGCATGAGACGGCGCGATTTCTTCGCGGTGTTGGGCGGCGGCATCGTAGTGCTGATCGCCGACGATTCGGACGCGCAGGAAACCGGCGGCGGCCAGCGCCGCGGCATGCGCGAGGCCACGCCCCAGAATCTCAGCGCCTGGTTGCACATCGGCGAGACCGGACTGGTGACGGTCTACACCGGCAAGGTGGAAATGGGGCAGAATGCGCGCACCTCGCTCACCCAGGCGGTGGCCGAGGAGCTGCGCGCGCCGGTCGCCAACATCCGCATGGTGATGGGTGACACGGATCTCACGCCCTTCGACATGGGCACCTTCGGCAGCCAGACCACCCCGCAGATGTGGCCGGTGATCCGCCGCGCGGCCGCCGCGGCGCGTGAGACGCTGGTGGACCTGGCGTCGCAGAAGTGGATGGTGGAACGCGCCTCGGTGCAGGTGGCCGATGGCAAGGTCACCGCCGGCAGCCACTCCGCGGGCTTCGGCGAGATCACCAACGGGCAGAAGCTCACCAAGACCATCCCCGCGAACGTGGCCCTGGCGCCCGCCGCCGAATGGAAAGTGGCCGGCCATTCCATTCCGAAAGTCAACGGGCGCGACATTGTCACCGGCGCGCACAAGTACGCGTACGACGTGCGTCCCAAGGGGACGCTCTACGGCAAGGTGCTGTATCCGCCGTCGTTCGGCGCTACCCTGGCGTCGCTCGATAGCTCGGCGGCCGAGGCCATGCCCGGCGTGAAAGTGGTGCATGACGGCGATTTCGTCGGCGTCACGGCGCCCGATCCCTTCACCGCCGAAAAAGCCGTGGCCGCGTTGAAGGCCGAATGGAAATCGCTCGCCGCCGAAGCCTCCAGCAAAGACGTCTTCGCCTATTTCAAAAAGAACAGCCGCGACGCCGCCTCCACCCCCAACCTGACGGCCTACACTGTGGCCTACATCGCGCATGTGCCGCTCGAGCCTCGCGCGGCGGTGGCCCAATGGATCGATAACAAGCTCACCGTCTGGACCGGCACCCAGCGGCCCTTCGGAGTGCGCAGCGAGCTGGCCGGCCATTTCAATATGGCGGAAGACGATGTCCATGTGCTCATGCCGGACACCGGTTCCGGCTACGGCGGCAAACACAACGGCGAAGCCGCCTACGAAGCTGCGCGCCTCGCCAAGGCCGCGGGCGCGCCCGTGAAGCGCAACTGGACGCGTGAAGAGGAGATGACCTGGGCCTACTTCCGCCCCGGCGGGCTGATCGAAGTCAGCGGCAAAGTGAACCCTGACGGCACACTGCTCGAGTGGGAGTTCCACAACTACAACTCGGGGCCCTCCGCTTTGCAGACGCCCTATGACGTGCCCAGTAAGAAAGAGCAGGTGCACCAGACCAAGACGCCGCTGCGCCAGGGCTCCTACCGCGGCCTCGCCGGCACCGCCAATCATTTCGTGCGCGAATCCTACATGGATGAGCTGGCCCATTCCATTCCGATGGACCCGCTCGAGTTCCGGCTGAAGAACGCCAGCAATGAACGCCTGCGCAACGTGCTCGAAGCGGCCGCCGACAAGTTCGGTTGGAAGAGCCGCAAGAAAACTCCGGGGCGCGGCTTCGGCATCTCAGGCGGCTTCGAGAAAGGCTCCTACGTGGCCAACTGCTGCGAGGTGGGCGTCACCGCGGGCACCGTGAAAGTGGTGCGCGTGGTCCAAGCCTTCGAATGCGGCGCGGTCGTCAACCCCGACCATCTCCGCAACCAGGTGGAAGGCGCCGTAGCCATGGGGATCGGCGGAGCGCTCTTCGAACACATCGATTTCGCCGGCAACCAGATCCTCAACGACCGGCTCTCGCGTTACCGCGTGCCGCGCTTCGCCGACATGCCGTCGATCGAGATCGTGCTGCTCGACCGCAAGGACATTCCCTCGGCCGGAGCGGGTGAAACCCCCATCATGGGAATCGCCCCCGCCATCGGCAATGCCATTTTCGACGCGACCGGCCAGCGGATTCGTTCGCTCCCCATGGTGCCCGGCAAACTGGGTGACGCGACCGCGCCCAACCCGGCCGCCGGCTAAGAAAGTGGATGCGCTGCCGCCGAGTTCCGTTTCCGCCGCGCAATCGGTAAAATCAGATCATCCGAAGGTCATGCCGAATTTCCCGGACTCATTTTCGATCGGCCCGGTCAAGATCGCTCCCGCTACCGTGCTGGCACCCATGGCGGGCGTCACCGATACCGTCTTCCGCCGCTTCATCCGCGGACTGGGCGGCTGCGGGCTGATCATGACCGAATTCACCAGCTCGCATGGCGTCCGCGCTTCGCTCGGCGCGCGCAAGCCCAGCAAGACTTTGAAGTACCTGGCCTTCCAACCGGAAGAACATCCCATATCCGCCCAACTCTTCGGCAGCGATCCCGCCGTTATGGCCGATGCCGCCCGCGTCTGCCAGGATCTCGGCTTCGATATTCTCGACCTCAACTTCGGATGCCCGGTCAACAAAGTGGTGAAGTGCAACGGCGGCTCCGGCCTGCTCCGCGATCTTCCTCTGGTGGAACGCCTCCTGCGCGAAGTGCGCAAAGTCCTCGCCATCCCCTTCACCATGAAATACCGCGCCGGCTGGAATGACGAAGAGCTGGTGGCCGTTCGCATGGCCCAACTGGCCGAGGACTGCGGCCTCCAAGCCGTGGCGCTGCATCCGCGCACGCGCGAGCAGGGCTACAGCGGCCAGGCCGATTGGACCCGCATCGCCGAGGTCAAGGCCGCCGTGAAAATCCCGGTGATCGGCAATGGCGATATCGTCACCCCCGAAGATGCCGTCCGCATGGTCCAGGAGACCAATTGCGACGCCGTCATGATCGGCCGCGCCGCCAGCTCCAATCCCTGGATCTTCCACCAGATCGAGCAGTATCTCGCGACCGGCGCATACGACCAGCCCACGCAGCACGACCGCTACCAGATCATGCGCCGCTATTACGCCATGCTAATGGAACAGCGCGAAAAGGACACCGTCGGCAAGATGAAACAGTTCGCCACGTATTTCACGCACGGCGTGCGCCACGGCGCGCAGCTGCGAGCGTCCATCTATAAGGCTCAGGACGCAGCCGCCATCCTCGACCTGGTGGATGCCTTTTTTGCGGAACCGGCGCTGGCCCTGTGAAGAAAGTCCAGGTCATTACCGACGGAGCCTGCTCCGGCAATCCCGGTCCCGGCGGCTGGGCCGCCATCCTGCGGTACAACCATCACGAGAAGGAGCTGTGGGGGAGCGAGCCCCACACCACCAACAACCGCATGGAGATGATGGCGGCTATCGAAGCGCTGCGTTCGTTGAAGGAGAATTGCGAAATCGAAGTCGTGACCGATTCCGTGTATCTGAAAAACGGCATCACCGAGTGGATCCACGGATGGAAGCGCAAAGGCTGGATGACCGCCGCGAAAAAGCCGGTGGTCAACCAGGACCTCTGGAAAGCCTTGGACGAGCAAGTGAGCCGCCACAAGACCACCTGGGTCTGGACCAAGGGTCACGCCACGCACGCCGATAACAACCGCTGCGACGAATTGGCCACGCGCGCCGCCAAGGAGCAGAGCCGCTCTAAGCTCTGAGAAGTTTGAAGGGACAGACGATCGACTTCCGTCGTCTGTCGGCTGCTCCTCTCTTGCACCTGGTACTGTGCCCGATAAAACTCGTTCCGTCGTCCGGCAACCGCTCTCTTACGTTCGCGGCTCTGATCCGAGGCGCGATGCGTCAGCAGGCGGTGTTCCCATAAGGACCAAATCTCGCGGTCAGAGGACTGGCAATGACAGGCCACGAAAAACGATGGCCTGTCCCACCGGCTATTTGCGCCTCCCGAAGCTTCGCCCCGGGCTGCGCATCGGCGCGCGCGACGGCGCCGGCGCCGGATGATAGCTGCGCGGAGCCGGCGCGGCCCGCGGCGCGGGCGATGACGGGCTGCTGTTGTGCCCGAAACTCTTGGGACTGTGGTCGGCGCCCGGTTCCCGCATCGATGGCGACGCATACTGCGAATCGCGATATCCGCCGCTCTTGCTGGCGTATTGCGAATCGCGGAAGCCACCGCTCTGCGCGTACTTGCTCCCCGAATACCGGTTCTGTGTGGAGGTGCCCTGCGAGCCGTACTTGGGCGCATCGCTCCCGGCATCGTGCCCGTAATACGTCTGGCCGCGGCTCTGATACGTCCGGTATCCTTCGTATTCGTACCGGTCGTACGGCCGGTAGTCGTGATTGGAAAGCAGGTCGCGCAGCAGCGCGTACTGTCCGTAGAAGACCCAGAAATCGCGCCCGTCGCGATGCTCCCAGTAGCCGTACTGGTTAGAACCCTGCGCGGGCGGCGCCACGTAGGCCATTCCGGCCGGCTGCGCCACGTGCTCAGCTTCCGAATCGTAGAGGCCGGCCGACTTGTGCTCGATCGCCATCCCCAGGTCGCCGCGCATCGCGTCGTAAGTGGGACGCGTGACAATCACCCACCGCTCGTCGCTCGACGTTTCGCCGGTCTTCGCGGCGGCGTCGGCGATGCGCGTGCTCACCGTGCGGATCTTCTGGTCGTACTCGCGCGCGTTGCCTTCGCCGCGCGCCTGCATGTCCACCAGCAGCTTGTCCCAGGAGGTGTAGAGTTGGCCGGTGAGCGATTGCAACTCTCCGGCCTGCCTGGCCTGATCGGCGGCCGACGCGGTCAGGGTATCGGCAGCCGCCAGCAACGCCCCCGTGTTGACGCCGCTCAAGTCTCCGCCGGCTGCCTTGCGACGATCCTCGGCGGTCGATTGCCAGAGCTTGTCGCTATTCGTGACGATGGCGCGCTCGGCATCGAGGCGCGCATCCAGATCCGGCTTCTTGGCCGGCCAATCGGCCTCCGCGTGCGCCACCGCCGCGGTGACCGGCGCCAGGTCGAAGGCGTGGATTGCGTCATGCGCGCGCTCCATCCCCTGCATTTGCTGCGGCAGATGGTTCTTCGCGTCCACCCAGTGCGCGGCCTCTTTTTGAACAGCGTCGACCTGGGAAATCGCCTGCGAGCGCAGGTTGCGCTCGCTCTCGAGCACCGACTTCGCTCGCTCCGCGTCGCTATGCCGGTTGTGCTTTTCGAGCCGCGTCAGCTCGTCCATGTCGCGGCCGGCGGAGTCCAGCCCGGATGCCGCCTGATCCAAACGGCCCGGCCACGCGCCGCCAAACGGAAGCGCGCCAAACAACGCGGGGTCCGACTGCACCTGCGCGACCACCTGGTCGCGCTCCGTGTGAAGCTGGTTTCGCGCGGAATTGAGCGCCGCTCGCTCAGAATCGATCTGCGCGCGCACGCTCGAAGGCAGGCGGTCGAGCGCACTGACCGCCAGCACCGCAATCACAACACTCAACGCAACGGTGAATAACCGCAGGGTCTTTGGACTCATAAGGCACACGTCTTTTCCACTCGACCGCACGCCAGGCGGTCATGCGGGTTATCGTCCCGCGGGCCGGTAGATCGTGACGTCGCCGGCGGGAATACCGTCGTAGCGCGTCACAGCGAAGGGTTCCCCTTCGGGTTTGCGAATGGCGATGAGGCCCTTGCCATCCTGTTCCTGGAATTCCCAGTAATAGTAGCCGGTGGGCTGAGCCTGGTCGTCGCGGAAAGCCTGCACTTCGCGGCTCAGGCGGTAGAGCCACACCTTGTTGTCAAACTGAAACGAATCGGCGGTATTCTGGCGCTGGTCCATCTCGGCCAGATCTTCTTCGGCCAGGCCGAGATCTTCGAGCGAAACTGGGCGCGGGTCGGCCTGCAGATGAACTTCCACTTCCTCATCGCCGCTCACGCGCAGCGCCACGCGCCGCTCCATGTACGGGCCGGCCACTTCGAACCAGTGGCGCGCACCGGCCTGGTAGCGGGTAGTGCGATCGGCCGTGAAGTCCAGGTCCTTGAAGTTTTCTCCCACACCGGAGATGGAAATCACATCCCCGGTGCGGGCATCCGTCACCTTCAGGTTGGCCAGGTCTTCGGCCGGAGGCGTATCTTTACGGAAGAAGGACATCGCCGTTATTTTTGGCCGCCGGCGGGCAGTTCTTTCGGCAGTTGGGGAGGCTTTTGCGCGCGCTCCGCTTTGAGCGCCGCCAGTTGCGCGTCTACGCTGTGTCCGCCCAGTTGCGCGAACTGCGCTTCCAGGTCGTCATCCTTGCCGGCCGATGCCAGTTGGTCGAAAGCCTTCGCGGTGGCTTCTTCCTTGGCCACCGACTGTTCGAACTTGTTGAGTTGGGCGAACGCATTATCGGCGCTGCCCACGCCCGCCACGGCCTCCGACACCTTCTGCTGCGCGACGGCCGCGTTCTTGCGCGCCACCAGCGTCGTGGCCGTCCGCTCGCCTTCCTCGATCTTGCGCTTCAACTCGGCCACCTGCGATTTCAGCTTATCGCTGGTCTGCTGCGCCGTGGTCACGGCCTGCTGCATCGAGGCCATCTGCTGGTCGCACTCGGCCTTCTTGGCCAGCGCTTTCCGCGCCAGGTCTTCATTGCCGGCGTCGAGCGCCAGGTTCGCGCGGTCCTTCCATTCCTGCGACTGCCGCACGTACTTCTGGTACTCCGCGTCCAGCGTATTGTAATTGCTCATCGCCGATGCCGAAGCGCGCACCACGTTATTGAGCTCGTTCTTCATATCGGCCACGGTCTGTTTCACCGTCGCTTCAAAGGTTGCGTCTTCCAGGATGTCCACTCCCTGGTTCGCCTGACCCCGCGCCACCCGGCCCATGCGGTTGAAAATATCGGATAGGAATGCCATAAATCGTCGTCCTCCTCTTACGCTGCGAGCCCGCTCAACAGGCGGCGCGCGCTCATCACATCCACCAGCAGGAAATGCACCGCGGAGAGGATATCGTCCTCGTCCTCCGGCCCCATGTCCTGCAGCTTGCAAAAGTTGCTCAACGTCACCGCGACCTTGCCGCCCGCGGCGTCGCGCAGTTGGAAATGAGACGTTGAAATGCCGTTGTCCGCCGCCAGCATCTTACGCATCACGTCGGCAGTGATCGAGGCGCGCGGCGCCACCGTGCAGACCAGCGAGAGGTACAGAATGTCGCCCTCCAGCACCGCCTGCAGCGAAACCCCGCTGTGGGTCTCGCGAATTTTCAAAGTGTCGGGCGCCGGTTCGGAGACTTCATAACCCTTCTCCGCCAGCAGCGCATGAATTTGCCCCATTCGGGGACTACCGGTTGCCGTCATATAGGTCCTGGAATTCGCTCCTTTCCTCTCTACGATGGTACGAGCCTTTCCGTTCCCGTTGCCAGGTTATTCTATTGCAATATGTGATAACTATATTGCAATATGCGATTGATGTCAAGGGGAGAATTGGCACTGTTTTGAATCGGATACACAAGTCTTTCGGAAATTGGACCTGGGGGATGGGCCAACGCAAAGCGGGGGGCTGCTCCCAATATTCCCGATTCTGGGGAGCCGGATCTATTTTCAGGCCGCTGATTCAGCGTCTACCGGATGCTTACCGAACCTCGCGCCGGAACGTCCGGGTTGAAGGAACGAAGCCAATCGGCTGGGGCGACATCGGCGGGTTGATGGGCGTTGGGAGGAACGAAGCCAATCTCGGGGCCGGTGGATTGTTCTGCGACGGATTGAGTGGAAGGTTCGGAAAGCCGGACCAGGGGGTCCGGCGCAGGCAAGGGCGCCTGCCCCACTTCAGGAACGAAGCCAATTTCGGGGGAAACCAGTGCCGGGGCGGGAGTTACGGGCGCGGGGAGTGGCGTGCGATCGAAGCCAAACGTGTAGATGGTGGGGCCGGGGTAAGTGAGTTCCTCTTCGGTGGCTCGGGCGGGCGGCGAGTCGGAGGCC